>OGQX01002108.1_pt1 | contig 15977 bp, 11 predicted proteins | sample 1553291 | NCBI WGS metagenome assembly OGQX01 (sample SAMEA2580030, study PRJEB22360) | human gut metagenome | biome: human gut; feature: human-associated habitat; material: faeces | place: Denmark | collected 2008/2010
CGGTAAGCAATACGGCAAAACCAACAAAGGCACAGGCGACAACGCAGGCGGAAACCACACAGGCGGCAACGGTTCCGACAACAGAAAGCGCACAGACAGCAGAAACCACGCAGGAGGCTGTAACCAAAGAACAGACAACAAAAAATACACAGAAGACAACGGCAGCGTCAAATTCAAGAACCACACAGGCGGCAACAAGACGAAGCACAACAACCCAGCAGACGACCGAGAGAACACAGAGCAGTACGAGCGCGGCAGCGTCTGATGACGGTGATGATTCGGGCAGCAGCGCAGGCGGGGAGGATACGACCGAACAGGTAACGGAAAGTCCGACCGAAGAACAGACAAGCAAAGAGGAAAAGACGACACAATACGAAACGCAGGCGCCGACATCCAAGCCGTCCATGGCACCGGCAAAGAGAGATTAACAAAATGATATATTGATTAAAATGGGAAGCCGCAGTCAGGAGCTTCCCATTTTTGTTCATTATTGCATAAATGGCAAAACTGTGCTATATTTACCAATATATGATTTTAACGTGGGGAAATATGTGGACATCGATACAGTAAAATCAGTTAAATTTTTTAAAATATACGGAGGTTGTGATGAAAGTAGTATTACTTGCAGGTGGATTTGGAACAAGAATTAGTGAGGAGAGCCATCTGAAACCAAAGCCGATGATTGAAATCGGAGGAAAGCCGATTTTATGGCACATTATGAAAGAATATTCCCATTATGGGTATAATGACTTTATCATCTGCTGTGGTTATAAGCAGTATGTGATTAAGGAGTGGTTTGCAGATTATGCGCTTCACAATTCGGATGTGACATTTGACTTTACACAGGGCGGTAAGATGACAGTTCACAATAACTTTTCAGAACCATGGAAGGTTACACTCGTTGATACCGGTTTAAATACCATGACAGGCGGACGTGTAAAGAGAATCCAGCCGTATGTCGGAGATGAAACCTTTATGCTCACTTATGGCGATGGTGTCTGTGATGTGAATATCAATGAACTGGTGAAGTTCCATCAGTCCCACGGCAAGATTGCAACGATGACATCTGTCAGTGTCGGACAGCGTTTCGGCGTACTTGATATTGATGAGAACAATACCATCCGTGCATTCCGCGAAAAGCAGGATTCTGACGGAAGCCGTATTAATGCGGGATATATGGTATTAGAACCGAAGATTTTTGATTTTATTGAAGGCGATTCCACAGTATTTGAAAAGGCACCGCTTGAAAAATGTGCCGAACTCGGAGAATTAAAGGCATACAACTACAATGGTTTCTGGCAGTGCATGGATACCAAGAGAGAAATGGAAAAATTAGAAGAACTCTGGCAGTCCGGCAAAGCACCTTGGAAGTCATGGGAATAAGGAGAACGACAATGGATTTGAGTTTTTATAAAGGCAAAAAAGTCCTGATTACAGGACACACAGGATTTAAAGGAAGCTGGCTTTGCAGAATCCTTGTAGGCGCAGGCGCACAGGTGACAGGCTATTCCCTGACACCGCCGACCGAGCCGAATCTTTTTTCAATGGCAGATGTCGAAGATAAAATGGAATCTGTCATTGGAGATATCCGTGATTTAGCACATTTAAAAGAAGTCTTTGAAAAGACCCAGCCGGAAATCGTACTGCACCTTGCGGCACAGCCGATTGTGCGCGATTCCTATAAAGACCCGGTATATACCTATGAAACCAATGTTATGGGAACGGTCAATATCTGTGAATGTGTACGTATCAATCCGTGTGTAAAGTCTTTTTTAAATGTCACAACGGACAAGGTTTATGAAAATAAGGAATGGGCATGGGGTTATCGTGAAAATGAACCGCTGGACGGATATGACCCGTATTCTAACAGTAAGTCCTGCTCAGAGCTGGTTACACACAGCTATATCAACTCCTTCTTTAATGATATGCCGGTAGCCGTATCGACCGCAAGAGCCGGAAATGTTATCGGCGGCGGCGATTTTGCCAATGACAGAATCGTACCGGATTGTGTCCGTGCGGCATTAAAGAAAGAAGATATTATTGTAAGAAATCCACATTCCACAAGACCGTACCAGCATGTCTTAGAACCACTGGCAGCATACCTTTTAATTGCGATGAAGCAGTACGAAGACAAGTCTTATGCGGGATTTTATAATGTAGGACCGGATGAAAGTGACTGCATTACTACAGGCAATCTTGTGGATACATTCTGTGCAAAATGGGGCGAAGGTTTAAAGTGGGTCAACAAGTATGACGGCGGTCCTCATGAGGCTAACTTCTTAAAGCTGGACTGCTCAAAGTTAAAGACAACCTTTGGCTGGAAGCCGGTATGGAATTTTGATACAGCAATTGAAAAGAGCGTGGCGTGGTCTAAGGTCTATGCGGCAGGCGGAGATATTCCTGCATGTATGGACGCACAGATTGCGGAATTTTTTGATAAATAAAGACAAATCCGATGAACAACAGAAAGGAATTATAGAATGTTTGAAAATAAGAATGAATTAGAGGCAAGAGAAGAGATTTTATCCTTTGTAGATGAATACTGTAAAAAATATCATGCAAAAAAAGAATATCACGAAGGTGACAGAATTTCCTGTTTATGACAGTGCAGAAATGAAGAATCTTGTGAATTCCGCACTGGAATTCTGGCTGACAGCAGGTCACTACACAGATGAATTTGAAAAGAAATTCGGTGAATACTTAAATGTAAAGTATGTATCGGTTGTAAACTCCGGTTCATCTGCCAACTTAAACGCATTTATGGCACTGACTTCTCCGCTGTTAGGTGACAGAAGAATTAAAAGAGGGGACGAGGTTATCACGGTTGCAGCAGGTTTCCCGACAACCGTAACACCGGCAATCCAGTACGGTGCAGTACCGGTATTTGTAGATGTAACGATTCCTCAGTACAATATTGATGTTACAAAGTTAGAAGAAGCATACAGCGAAAAGACAAAGGCTGTCATGATTGCACATACACTCGGTAATCCGTTTGATTTAACTGCCGTAAAGGATTTCTGCGATAAACACAACTTATGGCTTGTTGAAGATAACTGTGATGCACTCGGTTCTAAGTATAACTATAAGGGCGAAGAAAAGTTCACAGGTACAGTCGGTGACATCGGAACATCCAGCTTTTATCCGCCACACCACATGACAATGGGCGAAGGCGGTGCTGTTTATACAAACAACCCACTGTTAAATAAGTGTATCCGTTCTTTCCGTGACTGGGGACGTGACTGTGTCTGCCCGTCCGGCAGGGACAACCTGTGCGGACACCGTTTTGACAAGCAGTACGGTGAACTTCCGTTAGGATATGACCACAAGTATGTATATTCTCATTTCGGATATAACTTAAAGGCAACCGATATGCAGGCAGCAGTCGGCTGTGCACAGCTTGAAAAATTCCCTTCTTTCGTAGAAAGAAGAAGACATAACTTCGACCGTTTAAGAGCGGCACTCGAAGGTATTCAGGATAAGGTAATTTTACCGGTACCGTGTGAAGGTTCACGTCCAAGCTGGTTTGGTTTCTTAATTACAGTAAAAGAAGGCATTGACAGAAAGAAAGTTGTTGAATACATTGAAAACCACGGTGTACAGACAAGAAATCTGTTTGCGGGCAACTTAATCAAGCACCCATGCTTTGACGAAATGCGTGCAACAGGAGAAGGTTTCCGTGTAGTCGGCGGATTAGACAACACAGACCGTATTATGAACGATACGTTCTGGGTAGGTGTATATCCGGGCATGACAGACGAAATGATTGACTATATGGCAAAGACCATTACGGAGGCTGTAAACCAGTAAACAATGAGTGAAAAAAACAAGGCACTGATAAACCAGATCATCCGTTTCGGGGTGGTCGGCATATCCAATACGATTGTATCCTATGTTATTTACGCCGTAGCGTTTGCACTGACAGATAATTATTTTCTTGCAAATGTGTTAAGCTGGCTGTTAAGCGTTCTGCACGCTTACATCTGGCAGAATGTATTTGTATTTAAAGAAGATAAAAATGCACAAAAGAGAGTCTGGTGGAAGGTTCTTTTAAAGACGTATGCAGCATACGCATTTACCGGGCTGCTGCTCAACAACCTTTTGCTGTGGCTGTGGGTGGACGTCATTGACATTTCAAGATTCTGTACAGGAATTGCCAATGGGCTTACGGGAATCGGCATTGTGCTGACGGACAGGGAGCTTTCAGGATATCTGGGACCGGTGCTGAATATGTTTGTCACGATACCGGTGAATTTTGTAATGAATAAATTCTGGGCATACCGCCAAAAGGAGTAAGTATGAAAGTAAAATTATCGTCATATGTTTCACAGTTTCTTGTAGATCACGGCATTACCCATGCCTTTACCGTTACAGGCGGTGGTGCAATGCACTTAAATGACAGTCTGGGACATCAGGAAGGACTGACCTGTGTATACAATCATCATGAACAGGCATGTGCAATTGCAGCAGAAAGCTATGCAAGAATTCATAATAAGATTGCAGCACTTTGTGTTACAACGGGACCGGGCGGTACAAATGCAATGACCGGTGTTGTCGGAGGCTTTCTGGATTCGATTCCGATGCTTGTTATTTCCGGTCAGGTGCGTTTTGACACGACAGCCAGAAGTACGGGACTTGCGCTCCGCGCCATGGGCGACCAGGAATTTGATATTACAAAGTCAGCGGCAGCGATGACAAAATATGCCGAAATGGTGACAGATCCGAAGCGTATCCGTTACTGTCTTGAAAAGGCATATTATATTGCAACGACAGGCAGACCGGGTCCGTGCTGGATTGATATTCCGGTGAATTTTCAGGGAAGCTATATCGAAACGGAAGAACTGGAAGGGTTTGACCCGGCAGAATATGAAGCGGAGCAGGCACCGGCAATTCCCGATGAAACGGTTGACCTTATTCTCGATAAAATCCGCAGTGCAAAGCGTCCGGTATTTTATGCGGGAAACGGTATCCGCATTTCCGGCGGATATGAAGATTTCCGCAAAGTTGTGGAACTGCTTGGCATTCCGGTAGCGACGGGCTGGGACAGCATTGATGCCATTGAAGACGAACACCCGCTGTATGTGGGACGCGGCGGTATTATGGGCGACCGTGCCGGTAACTTTGCCGTACAGAACGCAGACTTAGTCTTTGCGTGCGGCAACCGTTTAAGTATCCGTCAGGTGGGCTATAACTGGAAGACATGGGCAAGAGAAGCTTATGTCATTGTCAATGATGTGGATGAAGCTGAGTTAAAGAAGCCGACCCTGCATGTGGATTTACCGGTATGGGGTGATGCAAAGGAACTGCTTGCAAAAATGGTTTCACGCCTTGAGGCAGAACAGGCAGCCGGAAATACACCGTTATTTAAAGAGAGCAGCTGGGTAGAAAGATGTCAGGAATGGAAGGCAAAGTATCCGGTTGTACAGAAAAAACATTATGAAGACATGAAGCATACCAATGTGTATGCATTTATTAAAGAATTAAGCAGCCGTCTGTCAGAAGGACAGGTGACGGTTGTCGGCAACGGCTCAGCATGTGTAGTCGGAAGCCACGCTTATGTCATTAAAAAAGGACAGCGCTTTATTATCAACTCTGCGATTGCTTCCATGGGATATGACCTTCCGGCAGCAATCGGTGCGGTAGTTGCAGAACACGGCAATCTTGCATTAAACAGAGAAGCGTTAAAGCATGACGATATTAAAGATGTGATTTTAGTCACAGGGGACGGCAGTATCCAGATGAATATTCAGGAATTACAGACGATTATCCATCATCAGATGCCGGTAAAGATATTTGTAATCAATAATCAGGGGTATCATTCAATCCGTCAGACACAGACGAATCTGTTTGAGAAGCATTTTGTCGGTATCGGACCGGAAAGCGGCGATTTAAGCTTCCCGGATATGGGCAAATTAGCGCCGGCTTACGGTTATCCGTTCTTTAGATGTGAAACCAATGCACAGCTTGATGAAACCATTTCAAAGGTGCTGGCAGTTAAAGGACCGGCAATCTGTGAGATTATGGTGTCTACCGAACAGAAATTTGAACCGAAGTCAGCGACAAAGCGGTTAGAAGACGGTACACTCGTATCGCCGCCGCTGGAAGACTTAGCACCGTTCCTTGACAGGGATGAATTTTACAGTAATATGATTATAAAGCCGATTTCATAAGGGAGAAGAAATTGAAACGAGCAGTTATTACGGGACCGACCGGTGCGATTGGAACAGCACTGATTGCAGAACTGATAAGCCACGGAATTGAAGTGGAAGCAGTTGTAAGACCGGATTCCAGAAGAACAGACAATATTCCAAAGTCACCGCTGGTACACATTGTGCCGTGTGATTTAAAAGAATTAAAAACATTGCATGAAAAGATAGAACACGCAGACGTATTTTACCACTTTGGCTGGGACGGGACGTTTGGCAACAGCCGTAACAACGCTTACGGACAGCTTGAAAATGTCCGTTATGCGTTAGATGCCGTGGAAGCTGCCGCTGCACTGGGCTGTACGACATTTGTCGGCGCCGGCTCACAGGCAGAATACGGACGGGTGGAAGGCAGCTTAAATGCGTCTACACCGGCATTTCCCGAAAACGGCTACGGGATTGCAAAGCTCTGTACAGGTCAGATGACAAAAATCCTTTGTGAACAGAAGGGTATCCGCCATATCTGGACAAGGATTCTCAGCATTTACGGACCGTTTGATGGGGCAAAGACAATGGTTATGAGTACGATTGTCAGCCTCCTGAAAGGCGGGCGGCCGCAGTGTACCGCAGGAGAACAGATGTGGGATTACCTTTACAGCGCGGATGCAGGATATGCCATGTATCTTCTCGGAGAGAAAGGCGTGTCCGGTAAGACTTACTGTATCGGCGGTGGAACGGCAAGACCGCTTCGGGAATACATCGAAGCAATCCGTGATGCGGCAGCACCGGGGGCAGAGATTGGATTTGGAGAAATTCCTTATCAGGAAAAGCAGGTGATGTATCTGTGCGCAGATATTTCCGATCTGGAAAAAGACACAGGCTTTGCGCCGCGTGTAACGTTTGCGGAGGGAATTGAAAAAACCGTAGACTGGTGCAGGAAGAATTACGTATAAAGGAATAGAAGCGATGAAAAAGATTAGTATTATGGTGCCATGCTATAACGAGGAAGAAAATGTGGTTCCGTTAAGCGAGGCATTGATTGCGATGTTTGAAAAAGACCTCCCGCAGTATGATTATGAAATTTTGTTTATTGATAACGATTCAAGAGATACAACAAGGGTGAAGTTAAGAGCACTCTGTGAGAATAACAAAAAAATCAAAGCGATTTTTAATGCAAAGAATTTCGGTCAGTTTAATTCACCGTATTACGGCATTTTACAGACCGAGGGTGACTGTACGATTCCGGTCTGCGCAGATTTCCAGGACCCGATTGATGTTATTCCGCGGCTTGTTGCAGAGTGGGAAAAAGGATATAAAATTGTCTGTGCGGTAAAGACCAGCAGTAAGGAAAATCCGGTGATGTATTTTCTGCGTTCCTGCTACTACAAGATGATTAAGAAAATGTCTTCCGTAGACCAGATTGAGCATTTTACGGGCTTTGGACTGTATGATAAAAGCTTTGTACAGGTTCTGCGCGATTTAAAGGACCCGATTCCGTTTATCCGTGGCATTGTCGGCGAGCTGGGCTTTAAGCGCACGGAGATTGAATATACACAGGCACAAAGACGCGCCGGCAAGACCCATAACAATTTTTATACGTTGTATGATGCGGCAATGCTAAGCTTTACGTCTTATACGAAAATCGGGCTGCGTATTGCAACCTTTTTAGGCGCTGCCTGCGCAGGACTCAGTGTCATTGTGGCAATTATTTATTTTATTCTGAAATTAATATACTGGAACAGATTCCAGGCAGGTATGGTTCCACTGATTATTTTAGTCAGCCTGACCAGTTCACTCCAGTTGTTCTTTATCGGACTGCTTGGGGAATATATTTTAAGCATGAACAAGCGTCTGATGAATAGACCGCTGGTAGTGGAAGAAGAACGACTCAATTTCAAACCGGAGAAGCCGGAACAGGAATAACGCTTTGAGCAGATTGGAGATTGTATGAAGTGTGTAATACTTGCCGGAGGCAGTGGTGACAGCCTTTGGCCGCTCTCAAGAAAAAATTATCCGAAGCAGTTTATGAATATTAAAGAGGGACGATCTTTATTGCAGGAAACGGTTGTCAGAAATATGCCGTTTTGCGATGAATTTATTATTGTGACAAAGGAAAGCTACCGCAATATTGTAAACGGTCAGATGAAAGCATTCCAGAGCCTCAAGTATCGTGTTGTACTTGAAGGCAGTCCAAAGGGAACCGCTGCGGCAATTATGCTTGGCAGCCAGTTCTGCAACCAGTCCGAACTGGTGTTTGTTGTGACGGCTGACAACCTGATTGAGGGGCAGGAATATAAGGATGCAATTATTCGGGCAAAGGAGCTTGCAAAACAGGGCAGTATTGTTGCACTTGGTGTAAAGCCGGCAAAGAAAAATTCCAATTTCGGATATCTGTTAAGAGATGAGGAAAATGTCCTTAAATTTATTGAAAAAATCCGTCTGGACGATGATGAGAGCTTTGGCTATGACGATGGATTTTTATGGAACAGCGGTATGTTTTTATACCGTGCAGGGGATTTAATCAATGCGGCGAGGGCAATTTGTCCGGAACTCTATGATACCTGCCGGATGGCAAAGCGGAAGGTTGCAGCAATCCGCCGTACCGTGCGTTTTTCGCAGAAGGTCATGAAAGACATTCCACAAGGCAGTATTGAGCGCCTGATTTTTGAAAAGTTAAAGGATATGAAGGTCGTGGAAACGGCATTCCGCTGGAAAGATGTCGGGAATGTCTGCGACTTAGATGAAAATTCAAGTGTATCCCACAGCGAAAATGTCTTAAAAAACCACTGTGAAGATGTAATGGTTATTAACAGTGCAGACAGACAGCTTGTGGTGACAAATGATATTCAGGATGTTGTTGTTGTAAATACCGAAGATGCCGTTTACGTATCTTCCAAGGAACGCGTTGATGACATTAAAAATATTATTTCCGAGAATAAAGAAAAGTATGAAAATTACTTTGATTATAACCGGATTTCTTACAGAGAATGGGGAATCCATGAACTGCTTAATGCCTCAGACGGTTACAAGGTCAAAAAGGTAACGGTATTTCCGGGCATGAGCATGAATCTGCATCAGCATGAAATGCGCAGTGAGCATTGGTCTGTTGTAGAAGGAACGGCAACGATTACATTAGGAACGAAAACAAAAGACTATCATAAGTATGAAAGTGTTTTTGTCCCGATTGGCATGAAGCATAAGGTTGCCAATAAAACCGATAAAAATGTAGTCATTATCGAAGTCGGTATCGGTGAAATCTTATCCGAAAGCGATATGGTAAAGATATACAGTCAGGAAAGTGACGGAACGGCAGAGGACAATTATGTCAAAGCTGCTAATGAGCCGGTTGTCAAGTTAGATCCGGCGTTTAAGGATAATTTGTGGGGCGGCACAAAGCTTCGCACGGTATTCGGTAAAAAGTGTGATTATGATGTTATCGGCGAAAGCTGGGAGCTTTCCGCACACCCGGACGGACAGAGCCGGATTGCAGACGGCAGATATAAGGGCATGCTCTTTAATGACTATCTGTCCATTATCGGAAAAGAGGCGCTTGGCTGGAAGGGTCAGGCACAGGATCGTTTTCCGGTACTGATTAAATTTATTGATGCAAAGCAGGCATTATCAATCCAGATTCATCCTGATGATGAATATGCATTGGAAAATGAAGGCGAATACGGAAAGAATGAGATGTGGTATGTCATCGACTGTGAGCCTGGGGCATATCTTTACTGTGGACTTTCAAAGGACGTATCCAAAGAGGAGATTGAAGAACGTATTGCGAACAATACGATTACAGAGGTGTTAAACCGCATAGATGTAAAGCCGGGCGATGTCGTTATGGTAAAAGCAGGAACAATCCATGCGATTGGTGCGGGCATTTTAATCTGTGAAATCCAGCAGAATTCCAACAGTACATACCGCATGTACGATTACGACAGAAGGGATAAGTTCGGCAATCCGCGTGAACTGCACGTTGCAAAGGCACTGGACGTTGTCGATACCAAAGCCTATGTCAAGGATGAAAACTGCGAAGTGATTCTGGAGAAAAACGATGCCTATACACTGGAACGTCTGGTACAGTGCAAGTATTTTGAATGCCTGAAATATGACATTTATTCAGAAGTCAAAATCGGCATGGATGAAACATCTTTCCTGTCTGTTTTATTTATTTCCGGTGAGGGAACCATTGAAACGGATGACGGTAATAAGACGATGCAGTACAAGGCAGGCGAAAGCTTCTTTATCAGCGCTGGCAAGCGTTCGGTTGTAATAAAGGGAACAGGAACCTGTATCGTTACGCATGTTTAAAATGAAAACTATAAAAGCAAAAGCACACAGGTGTTAAAAATGATGAAAAAAAAGAGCGTAAAAGCAGCATTTTATGCTGGGGCGGTAATACTTGCCTGTTTTTACCTGTTGGTATTGTGGTGGGGTAAAAATCCGGACGTAGGACTGGAATACAGAATGTATTATCTGACCCATGAGCTTTCTGACTGGCCGGGCTACGGAAAACTGTCCTATGAACCGGGAACGACAGAATATTGTACGACACTCAAAGATAAAGACGGAAATGAGCGCAGTATCAATGTATGCCGCCGCAAGGGAAAAGGCTGGAAGGAAGACCAGTACGAGGGCAGTACAAATAGCGGAAAGGATGCATATCTTTACTACGTGTTAAACCGCACGGCAGAGAATGCCTCCTATCAGTGTGAAGTCACGGAGTTTGCGGGAAACGGCAGGGTCGAAGTTTACTGCAACGACAGAAAAATTGGAGAAATACAGGGTACAGGAACATTTACATTTGAAATCGGAAAACTTGAGGAAAAGGAATGTGACACGATTCATTTTGTGGCAGATAATGTGACATTCTGTCTGTGGAGCAGTGCCATTCTTTAAAATAAAGGAGTTATATGAAAGAGAAAGTGAACGTTTTGGCAAAGAAATTAAAGCCATACAGTATCCCGGGGGCGATTACCCTGGCAGTTGTATTAATTACGCTGATTTTAAAAGGAATCTGGCCGTTTGGCGGAAACCGGATTGATTATTTTGACAATATGCAGCAGGTTGCGCCGCTGTATGCACATCTGTGGGATTTCATGCACGGAAAGGCATCGCTGTGGTTTGACTGGTATACGGGACTCGGAACGAATGTATCCATGAGTATTTCGGCCTTTTCAATGTTAAGTCCGTTTAATCTGCTGTTATATTTAGTCCCGAGAAATCTCATTTTAGAGAGCATTTCCATACTGACGGCAGTAAAAATGGTATTTATGTCCGTTGCAATGTATGCATTGCTCAATCACAAATTCCCGAAGCTGCTCTATCCGGTAAAGACAGCGTTTGCCGTGATGTATTCGCTGTGTGGATACGTCATTTTATACGGCTCCTGCTTTACACCGTGGATGGACATTGTTGCACTGTTCCCGCTGCTGATGCTGGCGCTGGACAGACTGCTGACAACGGGAAAGAAGCTGTTTTACATCTTTATGGTGGCATTAAGCTTTATCATTAATTACTATTTAAGCGCAATGGCGCTCATTTACGTATTTTTAGTCAGCGGTGTCTATATTTTACTGTTGTGTGAGCGCAAAGCATGGAAAAAGCACGCATGGAATTTAGGCATTGGTACGGCGGCGGGCATGGGACTGTCCTGCTTTGTATTAATTCCAGTATTTATGCAGTTATCCGGCTCACAGAGAGGAAATGCGGGCGGCAGTATTGTATCGCAGTATCTTGGCTGGATTAAAGGTGCGATTGTTACAGACGGCTCTATGGCGGCATTCCAGCGTTATATGATGCTGTACGGATTAAGCTTTGTGCTTGCCGTGATTCTTATCGGGTTAAAGAAATATAAAGAAGATAAAAAAATGTGCCGTGTGATAGCGTGCCTGCTTGGAATTGCCCTGCTTCCGATGTTTGTGGAAGGCATCAATTTAATGTGGCACTTCGGCTCTTACAACGGCTATACATTAAGAAACGGTTTCCTGATTGCATTTACACTGCTTTGCATGGGCGCGTATTATGCACAGAAAATGTTTGCGGATATGCCGCTTGAAAAGAAGTATATCAAACGTCAGATTGTGATTGCGGCGGTAATGTGCCTGGTATATGCAGCCGGTTATCTGCTGATTCCGCAGAATAACGAGATTCTTGCGACAATCTTTTTTGTGGCAGTCTTTATCACGATGTTTATCGTTTATTTAAGAAAGCTCAAAGAAGAAAAGGACGAATTTAACGTCAAATCCGTGCTTGCCGTGATTGCGGTGGAAGTTTTCTTAGGGGCATTTGCACTGATTGGTCCGCCGAAGTTTTATACCTATGAAGCGTACCAGGTCGGTGATTATGTGCAGTATGCCAATGAAGCCTATGAAGCACTTGATATTGAAGAATCGGCAACAGACCGTATTGTCAATCCGGACATCAGCCTGAATGCCAATTATCCGCTGATACTGCGCCGTGGCGCACTGTCAAGCTTTACGGCGGCATTAGAGAGTGACACACAGACTTTTGCAAAAAACTGGGGATATTCAAAATATTTTCTGTGGCTGTTAGATTCCGGCGGAACCGTCTTTACGAATGCACTGTTTCATGTAACGGAGGCCGTCAATCAGAATGACTTGGACCCGGCGCTGTATACACTGGAAAAAAGTTATGCAGATTACGACATAGACAGTAAAGAAGCACCGCAGGAAGGATATAAATTATATTCTGCCAATTACCGGCTTCCGTTTGCAATGACCGTAGCGTCATCTTTTGCATCAGAAGACTTGGGCGTGGACTGGGTTGACTTACATAATAAGTTCTATACGGCACTTTCGGGAGATAAGGAACCGCTGGTAAAGGGTATGTCGTATTCTGTAAAAAAGAGTGATACAGTACTGGAATATAATACACAGATAAGCGGCAATGCGGCAGTGTATTTAAAGATTGTGGATATCAATAACCGCAACAGTGATGCCAATGCATCATGGCTGATCAGCTCCATGCATGTCTATGTCAATGACAAAGAAGTGCCGGTGCCGACACTGGGTGATGTGGAAAATACAGCGTACTTTACGGATTATAACAACAATCTGCTGTATCTGGGCTGTTTTGACAATGAGAGTATCGATATCCGTATTGAATACGATGACCCTTGGTATTTAAAAGTCAGCGAAGTCAGCTTTGCACAGCTGGATATGGATAAGATGGAGAAGTTGTGCAGAGCGTATGAAAATACAAAATGCGATGTATCTTATACCAATGATTCACTGACTGTTAAGCTTGACGGTTCGGCAACGAAAAATTATGCGTTGATACCGGTGGTTTACAGCAAAAACTGGAAAGTCAGCGTCAACGGGCAGCAGGTGCAGGCAAAAGAAATCGCAGGACTTTTTACAGGGGTAAAGATTCACTCCGGTGAAAATACAATTACCATGGAATTTGAACCACAGGGCAGAAAAGAAGGACTGCTGATTACGCTTGCTACACTTTTAATACTGGTTGTATGCCTTGTCATTGACCACTTTAAGAAAATCAATGTTCCGGCATGGATTCAGTATTGTGCGGTATTTGTATGGCTTCAGCTGCTCAATGCAGTAGCCGTTGCAATGTTTTTAATACCGGTGATTGCTGCAGTTCCGGCGCTTCTGTACCAGATTATATTAAAAATTATGCAGATTTTATAATAAAATGGGGCGGCATCCAATCGTGATAGGCGTCCCATTTTTGATTTTGGGCAAGAACAAATATCCCTGATGGCAGATGGGAAACCGCCTGCGCGAAATTCTTATCACAGCTTTGCGGCAAAACCGCTTAGAAATGAGGTAAATATGGAAAGACTGGCTAAAATATATAGAGAAAACGAAAATTTCCGGCTGATTTTAAAACTGTTTTTTATACTGCTGATGTCCCGCCTGTTTATGCTGGTGCTGATGGTGATTTATAACGTGTATATGGGAACGGACCGTTCCATTGCATTTTTAATGAACCAGTGGGATGCCAAGCGGTACCAGTTTATGATTGATAACGGATATACATTTCCGCTGGATACGGACCCACAGGCAAACTGGGCATTTTTCCCGATGTATGTGATGGTCTGCCGGTTTGTGAAAATGCTGACCTTCGGTGTAATGGACACGTACTGGGTCGGTATGACGGTATCAACGGTATGTATTTTTATCGCTGCATTTACAGCAGTTAAATATATGAGTCTGGTGCGTGGTGGCAGGAGTGAAGACTATCTTTTGATTCCGCTTCTGATGTTTGCAGGTCCCTATTCTTTTTACTTTGGTTCTGTGTATACAGAAGCGATGTTTGTGCTGTTTATTGCGCTGTTTTTCTATGCGGCAGCTAAAAAAAAGTACTTGTGGGCAGGGTTTGCCGCTGCATTTGCCAGTGCGACAAGAATTGTAGGCTGCCTGCTTGTATTTGCGCTGATTGTGGAAATGTATCTGGATTTGACGGCGGACGGTGGAAAACTTATCACATGGGCAAAAATCAAAAGCTTCATCGTGCAGATGTTGAAACTGCCGGAACACATTTTTGCGGTTATGCTGTGTCCGTTCGGTGCATTCTGCTATATGACCTTCCTGCGCTTTTTCTGTGGCGATGTGTGGGCTTATAAAAACGTGCAGATTGCATGGCGTGAAGATACGTATTTTCCGGTTGTGGGCGTTTTATGGAAAGCGTGCACCGGACAGATTGAACCGCGATATACCTATATGGGATGGTTTTGTATCGGTATTTTTGCAGTGTATGGATATATGCTTTACCGGAAATATTATTCCATGGCGGTGTTCGGAATCATTTCCCTGCTTGTGCCGCTGACCTCCCATGTCATGAGCACCTGCCGCTTTACAGTGGGCAGCTTTGTCGTATATATGGGCGTTTATGAGATTTTAAAGAGCGTACGTCCGAAAATACGCACGGCAATTCTGATATTTTTTGCATTTGCACAGATATGGCTGCTGTTTATGTGGTATAATTCAGACTGTTGGTTAATGTAAATAGAAAAGAGGGATATTTGTGAAAGTAAGAAAGAAAATTGTTGTCTGTTTTTCCGTAACGGTTTTTGTGGTACTGCTGATTGCTTCAGAGGTTCTGGTACATGGCGGTACAGTACAGACAACACCGGCACGATTACAAAAGATATCCAAAAATATATGGGACATTGTGGAAAATGATAATGAAATTGCAGGCGGTTCGTCAATGCAGACGGAAAATCAGAAACCACATGAAACCAGAAAAAGAACCATCACAGCGGAAACTGTACCGTATGATGGTGTAAAGAGAAGTATTTCCTGCTGGGGTGACAGTATGATGTACGGCTGCGCGACTACACCGGGGTTTATTACGCTGGACGGCATTACAACAAATATCAGCTATGCCACGGCACCGGATATGCTTTCGCAGTTTACGGGGCTGAAAACATACAACCTTGGTGTCAACGGAGAAACGTCAAAAGAAATTGCGACCCGTGCAGGCGGTCTTACCATGGTGGTTGACCGTGATATTGTCATTGACGGGACAGGCATTGCTGAATTTAAGCTGCAGTCTTTATATGACGGGGATAATGTTTATATGGAAGATTACAGCGGTTATAATTTTCAGTCAGACCAGACCAATATCTGTGTGATTAACGGCGAAAAATATTATGTAACCAATTCTTATGACGGTGAAAGCCAGATTTTATACGGCACAGATGTGAATATTAAAGAAGGCACACCGGTTTATACACTGGCGGCGGTGGAGCGTAAAGATGACATTCTTGTGCTGGAAATCGGCAGTAACGCAGGCTGGTATAATGACTATGATGAATTAATTGCGCAGTATGATTCCATTTTGGAAGGTACA
>OGQX01002116.1_pt1 | contig 15907 bp, 10 predicted proteins | sample 1553291 | NCBI WGS metagenome assembly OGQX01 (sample SAMEA2580030, study PRJEB22360) | human gut metagenome | biome: human gut; feature: human-associated habitat; material: faeces | place: Denmark | collected 2008/2010
CGAGATGCATCTTTCCATCCTGATCGAGACGATGCGGCGCGAGGGCTACGAGCTGCAGGTGTCCCCGCCCAAAGTGCTGCTGCACGAGGTGGACGGCAAAACGATGGAACCCATGGAGCATGTCGTTATCGACGTCCCCACTGAATACCAGGGCAGTGTGATGCAAAAGCTGGGCAGCCGTAAGGGCGAGCTTGTCCAGATGGCGCCTCTGGGCTCCACGCGCATGCGCGTGGAATTCCGCATCCCCTCCCGCGGCCTGTTCGGATACCGCAGTGAGTTTCTCACCGACACACACGGCGAAGGCATCCTGAACACAATTTTCGATGGATATGACGAATGGCGCGGAGACCTTCCTGCCCGCAGCACCGGCAGCCTGATCAGCTATGAAACCGGCGTGGCCGTGGCCTACGGTCTGTTCAATGCGCAGCAGCGCGGTACGCTGATCGTGGACCCGGGCGATTCGCCGTTGGAGATTGAACGCCAGATCGACGAGATCGACGGCGACCCGGAGGCCATTCTGCTGACCCATGGCCATTTCGACCATATGCTGGCAGCGGATGCGCTGCGGAAAAAATACCATATCCCGGTCTATGTCCATGAAAAAGAGCAGCACCTGCTGGGGGATCCAAAGGAAAATCTTTCCGGGTTCTGGAGCAAACCGTACACGATGCAGGCGGACAAAACCGTAAAAGAGGGCGATGTTCTGCATCTCGCGGATTTTGAAATCCACGTCCTTGCGACACCGGGCCACACGGCAGGCGGTGTCTGCTACTATATCCCGGCAGAAAAGGCACTCTTTTCCGGCGATACGCTGTTCTGCGAGTCCTACGGAAGATACGACTTCCCGACATCCTCCGGCAGAGAGCTGATCGCGTCGGTCAAGCGCCTGTTAAAAGAGCTTCCCGAGGATGTGGCCGTGTATCCGGGGCACAACGATGAAACTACGATTGAACATGAAAAGAGGTACAATCCCCTTGCTTAATATCAGCCTTTGTTTTAACAGAAAAGATTTTGAATACGATGTGTATTCCCTGATCAAGGCATTCTATCCGGGCTGTGAGATTACCTCATGGTACGAGGAGGATGGGGAGCCGGACGGGGAATTTGCATATTATGATACGATCACATACGAGGCGGATCAGATCTGTTTTTCGATTGCAGACGGGAAACATGAGACGCTCGCTTCGCAGTGTGAGGCGGTGGAATACGAAAAAGACCGCCATGAGACGAAAAATGTCCTGAAACGGATGGTATACCGCACACTTTCCGAGGTGAGCGGCAAAGAACTTCCGTGGGGCGACCTCACCGGCATCCGGCCGACGAAAATTCCGATGAAGATGCTTGAAGAGGGAAAGAAGAATGTAGAAATCGCAAAATATATGCGCGAAACCTACTACACCAGCCCGGAAAAGACGGCACTCGCCATCACGATTGCCAACCGGGAGAAGGACATTTTAAAGACGATCGACTACGAACACGGTTACAGCCTGTACATCGGCATCCCGTTCTGTCCGAGCATCTGCCTGTACTGTTCCTTCGGCTCTCATGTCTTAAGCCGCTGGGAGCATATGGTAGATCCGTATCTCGATGCACTGATCAAAGAACTGACCTTTATCAGTGAGAACATGAAGGATTACACCCTTGATACGATCTACATCGGAGGCGGTACGCCGACCACGCTGAATGCGGCACAGATGGAGCGCCTGCTCACGAAAGTGACAGAGCTCTTCCCGATGGAGCAGGTGCAGGAGTTCACCGTGGAGGCAGGACGGCCGGATACGATCAGTGAGGAGGTCTTAAAAGCCATCCGCAAATTCCCGGTCACCCGTATTTCGATCAATCCACAGACCATGAACCAGGAAACGCTGGATCTGATCGGACGCCACCATACTGTGGAGGAGATCGAAGAGAAGTTCCGCATGGCGCGTTCCCTTGGATTTGACAACATCAACATGGATCTGATCGTCGGTCTGCCGGGCGAGGACAAGGAAAAAGTGGCGCATACGCTGGAAAAAGTGGAAGCGCTGAATCCGGATTCCCTGACCGTCCATTCCCTTGCGTTAAAGCGTGCAACGAGACTCAACCTGTTCAAAGACAAATATCAGGAGATCTCGTTTGAAAACTCTGCCGAGATCATGAAAATGACGATGGACAGCGCACACCGCATGGAGATGGGACCGTATTACATGTATCGCCAAAAAAATATGGCGGGTAACTTTGAGAATGTCGGCTACTCCCGCGAAGGAAAAGCAGGCATCTACAACATCCTCATTATGGAGGAAAAACAGTCCATTCTGGCTGCGGGAGCCGGAGCGTCCACGAAATTCGTGTTTGAACACGGAGAGCGCATTGAGCGGGTGGAGAATGTGAAGGATCTGAAAAACTACGTGGAGCGTATCGATGAAATGATCGAGAGAAAGCGTATCGGAATGGAGAAGTATCTGCCAAAATGAAAGAAAATTCCAGTCAGCAGCTTCACATGCTGCGCTATACCCTGACCGAGCAGCTCATCCATGGCATGGAAGTGAGCAATTTAGCTTACGATCTTGCGCGGGAACTGGGGTATGAGAAAGAAATCTGCTATGAGCTTGCAAAAGCGGGCGTTCTCCACGATATCGGAAAGATTGTACTGGAGAATTACGTAGAAGAACAGGATACGCTCGTCGTCGAGGAGATGCGCTTTGTGCGGACCCATTCCACACTGGGCTATGAGCTCCTGCAGGGACGCGGCTACTCCGATTTTGTGCTGGAGAGTATTCTGTATCACCATGAAAATTATGACGGAACCGGGTATCCGGCCAATCTGGCGGGAGAAAAGATTCCGTTTGGGGCGCGTATCTTACGCATCTGTGATGTGTACTGCGCGCTGACCTCCGACCGCCCGTACCGGAGTGCGTTTACGCGGGAACAGGCGATGGAGCTTATGACAGAAGAAGTCAAAAATTTCGATCTGAAAATGTTCCTGGCATTTCAGAGAGTGATCCACAGCGGCAGCCGGAAAGCGATCGAGCTTTCTGATGTCGATGAATTGATCCGGGAAATCATAAAGGAGAAAACAGAAAATGGCATTAAAAAAGAAACCGGTTACCGGAATGAAAGATATTTTACCGAAAGAAATGGCAATCCGTGACTACGTGATCCGTCTGATCAAGGAAACTTACGGAACCTTCGGCTTTACCTCCATGGAGACCCCATGCGTGGAGCACATCGAAAACCTGAACAGCAAACAGGGCGGTGAGAATGAGAAACTGATTTTCAAGATCTTAAAAAGAGGAGAGAAGCTGAAACTCGAGACCGCTGAGAAAGAAAACGATCTCGTAGACAGCGGCCTGCGTTATGACCTGACCGTTCCGCTCTGCCGTTACTATTCCAACAACGCAAACGAGCTTCCGTCCCCGTTCAAAGCACTTCAGATGGGAAATGTATGGCGTGCAGACCGTCCGCAGAGAGGAAGATACCGCCAGTTCATGCAGTGCGATATCGATATCCTCGGCGAGCCGACCAACCTCGCAGAGATTGAGCTGATCCTTGCTACCACCACACTGCTTGGAAAACTGGACTTCAAGAACTTTACGATCCGTATCAATGACCGCCGCATCTTAAAAGCAATGGCAGCCTACAGCGGATTCCCGGAGGAGTCCTATGACACCGTATTTATTATCCTCGATAAGATGGATAAAATCGGTTTTGAGGGCGTTGCCAAAGAGCTCGAGGAAGCCGGCTTTGCAAAAGAGTCCGTAGAGAAATACCTGAAAATGTTCGAGGAGATCACCCCGGATACCGCAGGCGTAGAGTACTGCCGTGAGAAACTCGAGGGATTCCTTGACAAAGAGTACGCAGACGGCCTGAAGACCATCATCGACAGTGTCAATGCCGTGAAGACCGCAGAATTCAAGATCGCTTTCGATCCGACTCTGGTGCGCGGAATGTCCTACTACACCGGACCGATCTTCGAGATCGCTATGGATGAGTACGGCGGATCTGTCGGAGGCGGCGGACGCTACGATGAAATGATCGGAAAATTCACCGGAAACCAGACCTGCGCATGCGGATTCTCCATCGGATTTGAGCGTATCGTTATGCTTCTGCTTGAGAGAGATTACCAGATCCCGGGCGCACAGAAGAAAAAAGCGTACCTGATCGAGAAAAACATGCCGGCAGAGGGAATGCAGAAGATTATTCAGCAGGCGACAAAAGAGAGAAGTGAAGGCACGGCCATCAACATCGCCGTGATGAAGAAGAACAAGAAATTCCAGAAAGAGCAGCTTGCCAGCGAGGGCTACACTGAGATCGAAGAATTTTTTGTTGACAAAATGTAAGGAATATCCAATAATAGTAATCGCATGAAAAAACGATGTGCTGCGGATGCAGATTCTTTGTGTCCGCAGTTCCAAATAGGAGGAACAAGAAAATGGCTGAATCCATGAAAGGCCTGAAGAGAACCTGCCGCTGTGCGGAAGTCACAAAAGCAGATATCGGAAAAAAAGTAACCCTGATGGGCTGGGTACAGAAGAGCCGTAATAAAGGCGGAATTATTTTCGTCGATCTGCGTGACAGAAGCGGTATTATGCAGATTATCTTTGAGAACGGCCCGATCAGTGAGGAAGGTTTTGAGAAAGCAGCAAAACTGCGCAGCGAGTTTGTCATCGCCGTAGAAGGTGAAGTTATGGCCCGCTCCGGTGCTGTCAATGAAAATCTGGCAACAGGAGAGCTCGAAGTAAAGGCTGAGTCCTTACGCATTCTTTCCGAGGCAGAAACCCCGCCGTTCCCGATCGAGGAGGATTCCAAGACGAGAGAAGAGCTCCGTCTGAAATACCGTTACCTGGATCTGCGCCGCCCGGACATCCAGAGAAACCTGATTATGAGAAGCAAAGTGGCAATGCTCACCCGTGAGTTCATGTCCAAAGAAGGCTTCCTTGAGATTGAAACCCCGATGCTGACGAAATCTACACCGGAAGGCGCCAGAGATTACCTGGTACCGAGCCGTGTTCATCCGGGCAGCTTCTACGCACTGCCGCAGTCTCCGCAGCTGTTCAAACAGCTTCTGATGTGCTCCGGCTATGACCGTTATATCCAGATCGTAAAATGTTTCCGTGACGAGGACCTGCGTGCCGACCGTCAGCCGGAGTTCACCCAGATCGATATGGAGCTTGCTTTCGTTGATGTAGATGACGTTATCGATGTCAATGAGAGACTGCTGGCACACCTGTTCAAAGAGGTGCTCGGCGTTGAGGTACAGCTCCCGATCCAGAGAATGACCTGGAAAGAGGCTATGAATCGTTTCGGTTCCGACAAACCGGACCTGCGTTTCGGTATGGAGCTGGTTGATGTTTCCGAGACCGTAAAAGATACCGAGTTCGTTGTATTTAAAGGCGCACTCGAAAACGGTGGTTCTGTCCGTGGTATCAACGCAAAGGGACAGGGCGCAATGCCGAGAAAGAAAATCGACAAGCTCGTTGAGTTTGCGAAAGGATATGGAGCAAAAGGTCTTGCCTACATTGCAATCCATGAGGACGGCAGCTGGAAATCTTCCTTCTCCAAATTTATGACCGAAGAGCAGATGGAAGCTCTCATCAAAGCCATGGACGGACAGGCAGGAGACCTTCTTCTCTTCGCAGCAGACCGCAACAAGATCGTTTGGAACGTTCTTGGCGCACTTCGTCTGGAACTGGCAGAGCAGATGGGACTGCTCGACAAGAACGAGTACCGTTTCGTATGGATTACCGAGTTCCCGCTTCTGGAGTGGTCCGATGAGGAGAACCGTTTCACCGCAATGCATCACCCGTTCACCATGCCGATGGACGAGGATCTGCCGCTTCTGGACACCGATCCGGGCGCAGTTCGTGCAAAAGCCTACGATATTGTTCTGAACGGCACTGAGATCGGAGGAGGAAGCGTTCGTATTCACCAGAACGATGTGCAGGAGAAGATGTTTGAGATGCTTGGTTTCACAAAGGAACAGGCACATGAGCGATTTGGTTTCCTTCTGGATGCTTTCAAATACGGAGTTCCGCCTCACGCCGGACTGGCTTACGGACTGGACCGTCTCGTGATGCTGATGGCAAAAGAGGACAGCATCCGCGACGTCATCGCATTCCCGAAGGTAAAAGATGCTTCCTGTCTGATGACCGAGGCTCCGTCACCGGTTGACGCAGCACAGCTGGAAGAGCTGGGTCTTGAGGTTGAGCCGCAGGTTGAGGAAGAGACAACAGAAGAGTAAAGAAAATTTTGTAATTTACAGGACAGACAATTTTGCAGAAGTGCAGCGTTGTCTGTCCTTTTTTTAGGTTTCACTCGATCGGTGTAAAGAAAAACTTAAGAAATTCTTCCACGTCTTTCCCGTTGTTTTGCTGGAAAAAAGTGCTACAATATGGTTTGTAAGAAAGATACGGAAACATCCACAGCAAGTGGAACACATAGAGAAAAAGACAAGGAGGAATCACTATGTTAGTTACATTAGTCATGTTGGCAACCTGTTTTGGTCTGCTCTGCGGAATTGGAATTTTATTTGGGATCGTCGGACTGCTGCTGAAATTTGGAGGAAAAGTCCTCGGCGCATGCGCAACAATTCTTCTCCCGATCGGCGTGATCTGGCTTGGCTTTAAAATCGTGTTTGCCGTCGTTCCGCTCCTGTTCAAACTGGTCTGTGCAGCGCTGATCTGTTATCTCGTATACCGCATTCTGCGGGAGATGAAACTTGTAGCATAAAAAATAAAATCTAACAGATTCGAAAGAAAACCTGCTTTCCGTCATAAACACGGAGGCAGGTTTTTTAATGACAAAAATCTATTTTCAGAAAAAAGCCAGTATTTGCTTAAAAAAGAGTAAGGAAAAAGTAAGAAAACAAAAAACAAAATGTGATACGATAGAACTAACTTGGGAAAGAAGAAAATTAATTTGTAAAATAGAAAAGTGGGAGGAAGCATATGAAGAAAAAAGTAATCGCGATTGTATGTGCAGTCGCAGTTCTGGCGGCAGCCGGAGGGGGAGCAGCATGGCACTTCCTTGGAAACAGTACAAAAGAGGACGATAACGTCGTCTATGTCAATACTGTAAAAGCCCTGACCAATCTGGGAACCGGAAATGGAATGGAAAACCGCTATGCCGGTGTTGTGGAGTCGGAAAATACCTGGAAGGTAGAGAAAAACAGCGAGAAAACGGTAAAGGAAGTTTATGTGGAAGTCGGTCAGGAGGTTCAGGTCGGAACACCGCTGTTCTCCTACGATACCGAGAAATTCCAGAGTGACCTCGAGCAGGCGCAGCTGGATCTGGAGCGCATAAACAATGAACTTTCAAGTATGAATACCAATATCGACCAGCTTTACAAAGACAAAAAGCAGGCATCAAAAGACCAGCAGGCAAGCATCACACTGGAAATTCAGGAAGCGGAGCTGGATTTAAAGAAAAAAGAATATGAAGGAAAATCAAAACAGGCGGAGATTGATAAATTAAACGATAACATCACCAATGCGACCGTGATCAGCGAAATCGCCGGTGTTGTAAAATCAATCAACAACGATGACAGCAGCGCCGGCGCTTACTCCGGTGACAGCTCCGACAATTCCTTCCTGACCGTTCTTGCAACGGGAGATTTCCGTGTAAAAGGCCAGATCAATGAACAGAATATGAGCGACGGTTCGATTACCGAAGGAAGCCAGGTGATCGTACATTCTCGTGTAGATGAGAATCAGATCTGGACCGGAACCGTGACAAAGATTGATCGGGAAAATGCCCGGACAGGAAGCAATAACGTTTACAGCAGTTCAGGAGACGGTATGACGCAGTCAAGCAACTATCCGTTTTATGTACAGCTCGATGGAACAAATGGCCTGATGCTCGGTCAGCATGTTTACGTAGAGCCGGATATCGGTCAGCAGGAAGTCAAAACTGGAATCTGGCTGTCCGATTACTTTATCAACGATATCGACAGCAATCCTTATGTCTGGGCTGATGATGGAAATGGAAAACTGGAAAAACGAAGTGTAACCCTTGGAACACACGATGAAAATATGATGGAATATCAGATCACTGATGGTCTCAAAGAGGAGGATGCCATCACCTTCCCGGAGGATGGTCTGGAAGAGGGCATGAAGACCGTCGTCAGCACCGATGGTTCGCTGGGACAGAGCAATCCGGCCGGCGGCGAAGATGACGGAATGATGGATGACGGTATGCTTGACAACGACGATGGAATGGTCGACGACGGTATGACGCAGGATGAAAACGGCATGGTCGACAATACCATGGATGGCGCAGAGTACAGCGGTGAGGAAGATACGACGAACGTGATCGGCGGCGCCGACGGTGGTGAAGCTGGCGAGAACGACGCGGCAGACACACAGGAAGCCGGATCGGCGGAGGACGGGGAGGTGCAGCCGTGATTCTGGAATTAGAGAATATCTGTAAAGAATATATGCAGGGCAAAATCCCGGTTCCGGTTCTGAAAAACATCAACTTCTCCATGGAAGAAGGCGAGTACGTTGCGATCATGGGTCCTTCCGGTTCCGGAAAAACAACACTGATGAATATTGTCGGCTGCCTCGACCAGGCGACGAGCGGACGGCTGATCCTCGACGGACAGGACATCAGCAAATGCAGTGACAATCAGATGTCGGACATCCGCCTGCAGAAAATCGGCTTTGTCTTCCAGAACTTCCAACTCCTTGCAAGACAGAGCGCAATGGAAAATGTATGCCTGCCGTTGACGTACGCGGGCGTGCCGAAAAAAGAGAGAAGAGAGCGGGCAGCGATTGCCCTCGAGCGGGTGGGGCTCGGCGACCGTATGAGTTTCAAACCGACCCAGCTCTCCGGCGGACAGAAACAGCGTGTGGCTATTGCAAGAGCGATCGTCAACCATCCGAAAATTCTGCTGGCTGATGAGCCGACCGGAGCGCTCGACTCCCATTCCGGCGAACAGGTCATGGAGCTGTTCCAGAGCCTGAACGACGAGGGTGTCAGCATCTTGATGATCACACATGACGCGGATATTGCATCGATGGCACAGCGCACCGTGGAGATCCGTGATGGAATGATGAAATCGAAGGAGGTGGCCGAAGCATGAAAAAAGGAAAAGCCGCAAAGAAAGCAGCGATTGCAGTCGTGACCGCGGTTGCCGTAGGCGGTGTCAGTGTCGGCGGTTATTACGGCATCCGCCAGGCGCAGAAGACGACCGTAAAAGTGTATCCGGTCAGTGACTTTACGAGTGGTTACTGGGGAGACAGTATGAACATGGAAGGCCAGATCACATCGACGGCTTCCCAGAACATCTATCTTTCCGACAGCCAGACCATTTCCCAGGTTCTCGTCAAAGAGGGCGATGTGGTAAATGCCGGAGACACGCTGATGACATATGATACCAGCATGATCGAGCTGGATCTGGAAACGCAGCAGTTACAGCTTGCACAGACAAAGCTGAAAATCCAGCAGAGTGAAAAAGAACTGGAAAAGCTGAAAAAGACAAAACCGGTATCGGATACCCCGCTGGATCCGGTGGAGCCGGATTTCCCGGAAGATCCCGACTTTCCGGATTTCCCAGATGAACCCATCGATCCGGATTTTCCGGACGAACCGATTCCGACCCCGGAACCGGAGCCGACGTACGAGGATGCTGTTCTGTACAGCAGTACGAATAAGCTTGTATTTGGTTCCAAACCATACAAAGGAGAAGGAACGCAGGAAGACCCATACACCTATCTCTGCGCACCGGGAACAGTCCTGACGGGCGGATTCCTGAATCAGATGGCAGGATACGCGGATGAAAAGGGAACGAAAAAAGAAGAGGACAGCGAAGGATACTGGTTCCGCCTGGAGATTCATGAGGAAAACAAAGCCGCAGAGGCGCTGGAAACCGTGTGGGAGCAGGATGGAACGAAGATTGCGAAAGCATACGAGACTTCGTATGAAGCAGTCCTGAGTCTGAAAGAATCCGAGTCGGCGGATGCACCGGAAGTAAAAATTACCACGCCGCTTGCCAACACAGAGGTGGCAGAGGGCGGCGGGCTGAAGCTGAAAATCGGAATCAATGATAAGAAAGATACCGAAGAGAAGCCGGATGAGAAAGCTGACGATAAAACGGATGATAAAACCGAGAGTCCGTCCGAGGACGATGTGACACAGCCGGGTGAAGCCGGAAATGGAAGCGGAGAGACAGACGATTCCACGGAAAACACCGAAACAGATGTCACTTACACATACGTCTGGAAACACAACGGAAAGACAATCGACGGAGATTTTAAGGATACTTACACAAAAGAAAACATCACAAAAGAGGATGCCGGAATCTACACAGTAGAAGTGAAAGCGAAAAATGACAAGGGTACTTCCATGGCAGTCAGCACTGCAAATGTGACGGTAAAAGAAGGAACGATTACCCCGGCACCAAGTGTAACTCCGACCCCGGGCGTTACGCCGGGACCGAGTGTAACTCCAGAGCCGACCGTCAGCCCGGAACCAAGTACAACACCGATTCCGACCACAGAGCCGGTTCCAACAGAAACTCCGGTGCCGAGCGAGACCCCAGTTCCGACGGAAACGCCGACGCCGACCAAAGTCCCGGCAGAACCGGAAGCGGAACCGCAGAGCGAAAGTGCACCGGAAGCAGTGCAGACAACAGCAAAAACCGTATTCTACGGTGAAAAAGCATCGGTACAGTCCCTCTTTACATCATCCACAGGAAGCAGCGCCAACAACAATACTTCTTCCGGTGATGATACCCAGATGACCTACACAAAAGATGAGCTGAAAAAAGCCATCAGCGAAAAAGAGAGCCAGATCCGTGGTCTGAAGCTGGATCAGAAGGAAGAGGAACTCAAAGTCAAAAATACGCAGAAATCCCTGGATTCCCAGACCGTAAAAGCGACGATCAGCGGTGTGGTAAAGAAGGTTGGAAATGCAGAAAACCCGTCCAACGACGGAAGCGCCTTTATCCAGGTCAGCGGAAACGAAGGTCTGTACGTGCGCGGCTACTTAAGCGAGACGTATCTCGATCAGGTAAAAGTCGGCGACGAACTCAACGTGACTTCCTGGTCTTCGGGTGCTTTTGCAGCGGCAACCGTAACCGAGATTTCTCCGTATCCGACAACAAGCTACATGTCCTACAGCGAGACACCAGCCTCCTTCTACCCGTTCACAGCCGTTATCCCGGAGGGCGGAGAAGGTTTTGAAAACGGCGACTGGATCGAGATTGCAACCACTGTCGGCAACGATGTAGAAAACGGCAACGGCCTGTACGTCAGCAAAGAATTCATCCGCGAGGAGAACGGACAGAAATTCGTTTATATCCGGGATGAAAATGATAAATTAAAGAAACAGAATGTGGTAACCGGAAAACTTCTGTGGGGCAGCTATTACGAAGTGAAGAGCGGTCTTTCCGAAGAGGATTACATTGCATTCCCGTACGGCAAAACCGTGGTGGAAGGCGCAGACACGAAGGAATCCAGTTCATCGGATTATTACAACAGTTAAGGAGGCGCACCATGTTAGAAAATGTAAGACTTTCCTTTCAGGGAATCTGGTCACACAAAATGCGTTCCTTCCTGACGATGCTGGGTATTATCATCGGAATTGCGTCGATCATCTCAATTGTCTCCACGATCAAGGGAACGAATGAGCAGATCAAACAGAACCTGATCGGAGCCGGAAACAACAACGTGACCGTCAGCTTAAAGCAGGGCGACGGCGATTACTGGATGGACAACGGACTGCCAAGCGGCGTGTCGAAACTGTCCGATGATCAGAAAAAGCGGATCCGCGAGCAGGATCAGGTGGAAAATGCATCGTTTTACACCGAAAGAACGTATGTGAGCGGCATCGCAAAAGGAAACACAACACTGGACAGTGCGAAGGCGCTTGGCGTGGATGAAAATTATCTGTCGACGTGCGGCTATCAGATTTATCAGGGACGCGGCTTTGTGGAGAGCGATTTCTCGAAAATCCACAAAGTTGTCCTCCTCGACGATACCGCAGTGCTGACACTCTTCCCGGATGAGTCGCCGGTCGGCAAAACGATCGAGATCATGGGAGAGCCGTTCACGGTGATCGGCGTGATCAAAAAAGCCGATTCGTTCCAGCCGGTCATCAATTCCAGGGATGACTACTATACGTACAATCAGGAATCCTATCCGCTGGTGCTGATGCCGGATGTCTGCTGGCCGATCGTATTCCAGTATGATGAGCCGGAAAATGCCGTTGTGATGGCAAAAACGACCGAGGATATGAGCACGGTGGGAAAGACAACAGCGGATATCATGAACGAATCCGTGACCAATACAACCGATTCTCTTTCCTATCAGGCAGAGGATCTGCTGGAGAAAGCAAAGAGTCTGCAGGAGTTAGGCCAGAGCACAAACCAGCAGCTGATCTGGATCGCGAGCATTTCGCTTCTGGTCGGCGGTATCGGTGTTATGAATATTATGCTGGTATCTGTAACGGAACGTACAAGCGAGATCGGTCTGAAAAAGGCGATCGGAGCAAGAAAACGCAGAATTCTGTTCCAGTTCCTGACCGAGGCGGCGGTGCTCACCAGCATCGGCGGACTGCTCGGCGTGCTGGGCGGCATTATCATGGCACAGGTGATTTCGAGGGTATCGCAGACGCCTGTGGCGATCAGTATTCCGGCGATCATTTTCTCCGTGGTATTCTCCATGGTGATCGGTATCGTATTCGGACTGCTGCCGTCGGTAAAAGCAGCGAACCTGAATCCGATCGATGCGCTGCGAAGAGAATAATAAAAGGAAAAACTGAAAAATCCGTGCGGGTACAGAGCATGTTTTGTATCCGTACGGATTTTTTGTGCGGCGTGAGCGGATGAAACTTAAGATCTTTACTTTTTGCGGAAAGTCGGTTATACTGGAAAATAAGCGCAATTTGCGGCGCAGCAAAGAGGCATTCGAGTTTCGGATTCGGTATGTTTATGAAAATATAAGAAAGATTCAAAGACATTTCACATTCGTCTATGGTATAATCAAACAAGAGTATGACCAACGAAAAGGAGTATACGCGAATGAATATTTTGTTTTTTATCACACCGAAGAGTGAAACGGCTTATCTGTATGACGACTGCTCGCTTCGGCAGGCCATCGAGAAGATTGAATATCATAAATACACGGCGGTTCCGGTACTGAACAAAAAGGGCTGCTACGTGGGAACACTGACAGAAGGAGATCTGCTCCGCATCATAAAAGAACGGTATCTGCTGAATTACCATGAAGCAGAGGATATCCCGCTCTGGCAGGTTCCGAAACGGTGGAATTATGAGTCCGTCAACATCAACAGCAACATCGAGGACCTGATCGAGATGTCCATGCGGCAGAATTTCGTTCCGGTTGTGGATGATGAGGGAATCTTCATCGGCATCATCCGAAGAAGAGACATCATCCAGTACTGTTATCAGAAAAGCGGTATCAAAGAAGAGGAAGAAGCCCGGCGCAGCGCGCAGAAGTCAAAATTGGTCCACCAGACCAATGATTGATCTACAGAGCAGCAAAACGCAGAACAGCAGATTCTGCAGTAAAGAAGAAAATGAGGGAAACGTTATGAAAAAACTGATCGATCTTATCCAGGAAGAGCTGGTAAAAGCCTTTACCGCTGCGGAGATGGACCCGTCCTATGCAAGGGTTTCCGTTTCCAACCGCCCGGATCTGTGCGAATACCAGTGCAACGGCGCAATGGCAGCTGCAAAAGCATACCACAAAGCACCGATCCAGCTGGCTGAAGCAGTTGTAGAAAAAGTGACCGACCACAGCGTGATCGGTGAAATTGAAGCCGTAAAACCGGGATTCATCAACCTGAAAATCAACCCGGAATTTCTGGCAGATTATCTTTCCAAAATGCAGAACGACAAAGATCTTTCTATAGAGAAAGCAAAAAATCCGAAAACCATCATCGTAGATTACGGCGGAGCAAACGTGGCAAAACCGCTTCACGTCGGCCATCTCCGTTCCGCGATCATCGGCGAGAGCATCAAGCGTATGGGACGCTTCATGGGCCACAACATGATCGGTGACGTTCATCTTGGAGACTGGGGTCTGCAGATGGGACTTATCATCACCGAGCTGCAGGAGCGCCATCCGGAGCTTGTTTATTTTGATGAGTCCTTTACGGGAGAGTACCCGGAGGAAGCACCGTTTACGATCAGCGAGCTTGAGGAGATTTATCCTTGCGCAAGCGGAAAATCGAAAGAGGACGAGGACTACAAGAAACGCGCACTCGAGGCAACGAGAGAGCTGCAGCAGGGCAGAAGAGGCTACCGTGCGATCTGGAAACACATTATGAACGTTTCTGTTGCCGATCTGAAAAAGAACTATGGAAACCTCGACGTTCATTTCGATCTGTGGATGGGTGAGTCCGATGCACAGGAGTACATTCCGGACATGGTAGACTACCTGAAAGACAATGGTTATGCACATTATGATCAGGGTGCACTCGTTGTTGATGTCAAAGAAGAGACCGACACGAAAGAGATCCCGCCGTGCATGATCTTAAAATCCGATGGAGCAGCGCTGTACGATACAACAGACCTGGCAACCATCATCCAGCGTATGAAACTGTACAAGCCGGACGAGATCTGCTATCTGGCAGACAAACGTCAGGAGCTTCACTTCGTACAGTGCTTCCGCTGTGCAAGAAAAGCAAAACTGGTGAATGATGATACCGTTCTTTCCTTTATCGGATTTGGTACGATGAACGGAAAAGACGGAAAACCGTTCAAGACCCGTGAGGGCGGCGTCATGCGTCTGGAGCGTCTGATCGGCGAGATCAATGACGAGATGTACCAGAAGATCGTGGAGAACCGCAGCGTAAAAGATACCGACGCAAGAGGAACCGCTCAGATTGTCGGACTGTCTGCTATTAAATACGGTGATCTGTCCAACCAGGCATCGAAAGATTATGTATTCGATGTTGAGAGATTCACTTCCTTCGAGGGAAACACTGGTCCGTACATCCTGTACACGATCGTTCGTACAAAATCCATCCTCGGAAAATACAAAGAAGAGGGAAATGAACTGAAGAAAGGCGCACTTTTGGCACCGAAGAGCGACAGCGAGAAAGCTCTGATGCTTTCCGTATCCCGCTTCAACGGCGTTGTGGAGAACGCATTCGAGGAGAAAGCACCGCATAAGATCTGTGCTTATATCTACGAGCTTGCAAACGAGTTCAACCACTTTTACCACGAGACAAAGATCTTAAGTGAGCAGGATGAGGCAAGAAAAGCATCTTACCTGGCACTGCTGGATCTCGTCCGCGAGGTACTTGAGACCTGCATCGACCTGCTGGGCTTCTCGGCACCGGAACGGATGTAAGGTTCGTCAAGAGGGAAAAAATAGATAAAAAACAGGCGATTTTTTTGGCAGCCGTCGGCTTCTGTAGTTCTTGCAGAAACGGCGGCTGTTGTGTTATACTTACATCACGATTTTTCATCCGCTTGGACATTCGTCCTGAAAAATCGATTCTATATTACTCTATCGAAGAGCCATTCGGCTCAATTTATATCCATGTACAAAAACAGAATATCGGACTGACAAACACTTTGACGTAAAAAGAGGAGGCGGGATCATTGGAAAAGTAGAACTTCCGGGAGGGAAGTATCGCCTGCTGTCAGTGCTCGGAAGAGGGGCAACGTCTGTCGTTTATCTTGCAGAGAAAACTGGATCCGGAAAGCGGTATGCAGTCAAGGTAAGTATATGTGACAGGGAAAAACTGCGTCGGGAAGCGTTTCTTTTACAGAAGTTTTCATATCCCGGGATTCCCTGTGCGGTGGAACTTCTGGAAAGTGGGACAAAAAGCTTTCTGGTGATGGAAGCTGTAAACTGAAAATCTATCGGACAGCGTATGCGTAAGGGAGAACGTTTTTCCAGCCGGGAAATTCTGAAAACAGGAATTGCCCTGAGCGGGATTCTCTGTTATCTCC
>OGQX01002150.1_pt1 | contig 15759 bp, 9 predicted proteins | sample 1553291 | NCBI WGS metagenome assembly OGQX01 (sample SAMEA2580030, study PRJEB22360) | human gut metagenome | biome: human gut; feature: human-associated habitat; material: faeces | place: Denmark | collected 2008/2010
TACACCTGAGGAAGCTGCACAATTTATTCCTTTATGCAATGAGTTGCGACAGAAAAAATTTGAGGTAGGTCGTGAATATCGTAAGTTATCAAAAGAAATTCGACATAAGGAGAATCCGACAGATGCTGATTACAACAAGGTGATAGACGAATGTCTGGATGTTGAGATAAAAGAGGCACAGTTGGAAAAAGAGTATTTTGAGAGATTCAAGAAGATACTTTCTCCCGAAAAGGTCTATAAGTACCGAAATGCGGAATATAAGTTTGTCCGGAATTTCATGAAGAGTGGTCGGGACAATAAAAAGGAAGAAAAACAGAAAAAGTAAAATATTATCATTATTTGTGTTTTTTGTTTAGATTTAGTTTTGGCGTTTAAGTTAAGGGAGGGGTGGCGACGTGATGTCGGTTCCCCTTTTGTTTTGCCCTTATCCTTGCTTTATAAGCCTTTGGCCTTGGCCTCATTCCATAGTTGGTCCATTTCCTCCAATGTCATTTCTTTCAAGGAACGACCTTCTTGGATCGTATGTTCCTCCAGATAATTAAAGCGGCGGATAAACTTCTGGTTCGTGCGTTCCAATGCGTTGTCCGGGTTTATTTTGTATAGGCGGGCAGCGTTGATCAAGCTAAAGAAGAGATCTCCGAACTCAGCTTCCATCTTGTCTGCGTCCATCCTGTCTATCTCGGTTTTCAACTCATTAAATTCCTCCTGTACCTTATCCCATACTTGATCACGTTGTTCCCAGTCGAAACCTACGTTACGGGCCTTATCTTGGATGCGATGCGCTTTTACTACGGAAGGTAGGGAAGCGGGAACACCTTCCAGCACGGTTTTGTTACCCCCCTTTTCTTTCAACTTAAGCTGCTCCCAGCTTTGCTCTACCTTTTGAACGGTATCGGCGGAGGTATCTCCGAATACGTGTGGATGGCGGTAAATCAGTTTCTGGCAAAGGCTGTCGCAGACATCCTTGATATCAAAAGCTTCTTTTTCCTCGCCGATCTTGGAGTAAAAGACGATGTGCAATAATAGGTCTCCTAATTCTTTTTTTATGTTTGTGTTATCCTCACGCATCAAGGCCTCGCATAGTTCATAGGTTTCCTCGATCGTATTCGTGCGGAGGCTCTCGTTTGTCTGTTTACGATCCCAAGGGCATTTTACCCGTAATTCATCCAGAATGTCGAGTAATTGCCCGAAGGCTTCCATCTTCTCTTCTCTAGTTGCCATATTATTTACTTATTCTATAATGATTGTAAAAGAAAGAGGGCAGGGTAGAACCCGGCCCTCTGTTTGTTTTATTGTTGTTCTTTCTTGAATTCTTTCAATCCGTTTTGAAGGAACTGGATGTATTTGGAAACATCCTCATTGAATGCGTATGAAGGTCCGAGCGGCTGTCCCTCGTCATTCAATAAGATGTAGAATGGCTGGGCATTAGAACCGAACTTGCTTCGTTGCAAATAACTCCATTTATCACCGATCGTCTTCAGCTTACGAGTCTTTCCGTTCTCTTGGATCTCGATGGGTTGCGGGAGTTTCGTCTTATCGTCTACCATGAGAGTGATTAGTACGTAATCATTTTCTAGCATTTGCTTCACCTTAGGATCCGTCCAAACGGAAGCCTCCATCTTACGGCAGTTTACGCAACCGAAACCGGAGAAGTCGATCATGACGGGTTTATTTACCTTCTTGGCATAAGCCATACCGGATTCATAATCGTCGAACGCGGCGTGTACCTCGTTTTTGTATAGATTGAAATCTTGTGTATACAACGGAGGAGCGAACGCGCTGATCGCCTTTAACGGAGCGCCCCAAAGTCCCGGAACCATGTAAATGGCGAAAGCGAAAGAGATAATCGCCATGAACAGACGAGGAACAGATACATATTTTACTTCGCTATCATGGCTAAACTTGATCTTTCCTAATAAATAAACACCCAATAAGCTGAAGATCACGATCCAAAGCACGATAAAAGCCTCACGGTCTAGTAAACGCCAGCCATACGCTAAATCCGCTACGGAAAGGAACTTCAAAGCCAATGCCAACTCCAAGAAGCCCAATACGACCTTCACGGAATTCAACCATCCGCCGGATTTCGGCATACTTTGCAGCATATTCGGGAAGATGGCGAAGACACTGAACGGGATGGATAACGCCAAGGCGAAACCAAACATACCGATAGCCGGTCCTACCGCCGTACCCATAGAAGCAGCCTGTACCAACAAGGTTCCGATAATCGGACCCGTACAAGAGAAAGATACCAATACCAACGTAAACGACATAAAGAAAATACTCAATATACCGGTCGTTGAATCGGCCTTGCTATCCAATTTGCTAGTCCATGACGCAGGTAATACCAGCTCGAAGGCTCCGAAGAAGGAGACTGCGAATACTACCAACAGCAAGAAGAACAGGATATTAAAGATCGCGTTCGTTGATAAATCATTCAATGCGCTCGCTCCGAAGATGCCGGTAATCAACAAGCCCATAACCAAATAGATTACGATAATAGATAATCCATAGGTGATAGCGTCGCGAATCGCTTTCTTACGATCTTTCGTACGTTTCAGGAAGAAGCTAACCGTCATAGGGATCATCGGCCAAACGCAAGGAGTCAATAAGGCGATCAAACCACCTAAGAAACCTGCGAAGAAGATGAATAACCAAGAGGTATCTGCCGCAGATACTGTAGAGTCGCCGAACGATTTCAATTGGTCGATCACCGGAGACCAAAGATTCGGGCTGTCGGTTAAGCTGTCGGATGCTTTAGGAGATGTCGTAGCCGGTGTCTCTTTAGCGGCGGGGTCCGGAGTGTTCAACTCGCTAGCATCTTCTGCTACGACCTGCGTATCCGGCTGTACGGTCGTGACGTCATCTTTATCCACCTCTGTAGTCGAGCTATTAGCTGCCAGAGCTGGATCTACATGGATACTTTTCTTATCGAAAGAGAAAGGTATTTGATCTGGGGGAAGGCAAGTCTCGTCATTACAAGCCATAAATTCCACCTCGCCCTCTACCTTGAATTTACCGGGATCGGTAATTTTTAGTTTTTGGATGAACGATACCGTACCCGGATACCAACGAAGGTTCATGGCGAATTGCTCGTCGTAAACCGTGGTCGGCTTTACAGAAGGAACCGGTTGACCAATCAGTTCAGCTCCATTCAATGTCTCGAATGTGAAAGATGTAGATACAGGACCTCCTTCCGGCAGGTTCATGTCATACAGGTGCCAACCTTTGTCCGCCGTGGCGGTAAAGACGATCTCTTTCTCGGGTGCGCCGCCCTTGTCGTCTAGTTTAATTTTCCACTTGACAGGCGTAAGTATTTGTGCCTGCGCTACCAGCGCTATTAGCGCCAGCATGATCGAACTGATGAGCTTCTTCATTTTTTGTCCTTTATTGATAGATTACTTTGCTGTCGATGTGAATTTCTCCGGGATCCGTGTCTCGAAGCGCATCTCCTCGCCTGTTACCGGGTGGATGAAACAGAGCCTGCGGGCATGGAGCATCAAGCGTCCGGCGGGATTTGTCTCCGCCCCGTATTTAGAGTCTCCGGCTATCGGATGGCCGATGGATTGCATCTGCGCGCGGATTTGGTTCTTGCGTCCCGTCTCCAGATCGAGTTCCACGAGCGAATAGCGATTGTTCGTTTGCAGGAGTCGGTAGCGTGTGATCGCTTCCTTCCCGTCACCATCTTGTGTCACGTACACTTGCATATGCTTGTTCTCCACGAGGTTGGATACGATCAAATCCGTGTCTTTCTCCGGTCGTCCCTCTATCACGGCCACGTAGGTCCGTTGCGTGATAGCCTCGCTCCAGTTGGACTGTAGTTGCTCTTTTACCTTCTGGTTCTTGGCGAACATCATGATACCCGATGTGTCTCGGTCCAGACGGTGCAAGACGAATATCTTGTTGCGAGGGTCGCATTCTTTCAAGTAATCGCTCAGTATACGGTAGGCCGTACGCTCTTTGATACGATCGGTAGATACGGATAGCAAACCTTCCCGCTTGTTGATCACGATGAGGTCATCATCTTCCCAAACAATTCTAAGTAACGGATTGTTGAATTCCACCTTCCCTCTTCCATAGTTGATCCCGACCGTATCGTTAGGGTTCAGCGGGGCATCGAACTGCCGGGTGACTTTCCCGTTTACCGAGATCTGTCCCCTGCTCAATAATCCTTTCACGGATGAACGGCTTTGTTCTTTTAATAACTCGAACAGGAAAGGTAGCAAAGTGTTACTTTCACCCACCGTTACCTGTCGTTCTTTAGAGGGTTTACGTCGATTATCCCCTCCTTTATACTCAGATCGCTTTCTCATATCTATTTTTTATAGTACGCGAAGATACAGGCATTTACGCGAAACTGCAATAGTGCGGAATAGAAAAACCGTTATAAATAGTTTGCTTGTTATAGGAATAAACCTTCAAATCCCCGGATGTAAAAGTAATTGCCATTCACTCTATTTTCAAAATAGCGGCGTGGTCCTTATAAATCACGTCGTGATCTATATAATCTACGACTTGGTCTTTACAAACCATGCCGTGGTTTATAGAATAGTGGTTTGTCCGAGAGAGAATGCCTATTGTCTCGGCCGACTATATTTCCCGATACTCAGCGTTTTTTGTCTATATTTTTTGTACTTTCGCGGATCGAGAAATGTGTAAAGACTAATTAGTTATAAAAATATGGAAATCGCTAGTAAGTACAATCCCGCTGAAGTAGAGGGGAAGTGGTATCAGTATTGGTTGGATAACGGCTTCTTTAAGTCAAAGCCAGACGGCCGTGAGCCGTATACGATTGTAATCCCGCCCCCTAACGTCACCGGCGTATTGCACATGGGACATATGCTTAACAATACGATCCAAGATATCTTGGTTCGCCGTGCCCGTATGATGGGTAAGAACGCTTGTTGGGTACCGGGTACGGACCATGCCTCGATCGCTACGGAGGCGAAGGTAGTGAATCGTTTGGCCGGGCAAGGAATCAAGAAAACCGATCTGACTCGCGACGAGTTCTTGCGGCACGCTTGGGAATGGAAAGAAGAGCATGGCGGTATCATCTTGAAGCAGCTTCGTAAATTGGGGGCTTCCTGCGATTGGGATCGTACGGCGTTCACGATGGACGAGAAACGTTCGGAAAGTGTCATCAAGGTTTTTGTCGATCTATATAAGAAGGGCTTGATCTACCGGGGCGTGCGTATGGTGAATTGGGACCCTAAGGCGCTGACGGCCCTGTCCGATGAGGAGGTTATCTATAAGGAAGAGCATAGCAAGCTGTACTATCTTCGCTATAAGATCGTAGGCGAGGAGGGATACGCTGTTGTCGCTACTACCCGTCCGGAGACGATTATGGGAGATACGGCGATGTGTATCAACCCTGCCGACCCGAAGAACCAATGGCTGAAAGGTAAGAAAGTGATTGTGCCGCTGGTGAACCGCGTTATTCCTGTTATCCAGGATGATTATGTAGACGTGGAGTTCGGTACGGGCTGTCTGAAGGTAACTCCTGCACACGACGTCAACGACTATATGCTGGGCGAGAAATACAACCTGCCCGCCATCGACATCTTCAACGACAACGGTACGCTGAGCGAAGCAGCCGGACTGTACGTAGGCATGGACCGCTTCGATGTACGCGAGCAGATTGAGAAAGACCTGCAGGGTGCCGGGTTGCTGGAAAAGGTGGAAGCCTATACCAATAAGGTCGGTTTCTCCGAACGTACCAACGTGGCAATCGAGCCGAAGCTCTCCATGCAATGGTTCCTCAAGATGCAGCACTTTGCCGATATGGCTCTGCCTCCGGTGATGAATGATGACTTGAAATTCTACCCTGCCAAATATAAGAACACTTATAAGAACTGGCTGGAGAACATCAAGGACTGGTGTATCAGCCGCCAGTTGTGGTGGGGACACCGCATTCCCGCTTACTTCCTGCCGGAAGGCGGATATGTGGTGGCAGCCACTCCCGAAGAGGCCTTGAAGCTGGCACAGGAAAAGACTGGAAATCCTGCTCTTAAAATAGAGGATTTGCGTCAGGACGAGGATTGCCTCGACACCTGGTTCTCTTCCTGGTTGTGGCCTATCTCCCTGTTCGACGGTATCCTGAATCCGGGCAACGAAGAAATCAACTATTATTATCCTACCAGCGACCTGGTAACGGGTCCGGATATTATCTTCTTCTGGGTGGCGCGCATGATTATGGCAGGGTATGAATACGAAGGCAAGATGCCGTTCAAGAACGTTTACTTCACGGGTATTGTCCGCGACAAGCTGGGACGCAAGATGTCCAAATCGCTCGGCAATTCACCCGACCCGCTTGACCTGATAGACCGCTACGGCGCCGATGGTGTGCGTATGGGTATGATGCTTTCGGCTCCTGCCGGCAACGACATCCTTTTTGACGATGCGCTTTGCGAACAGGGACGTAACTTCAACAATAAGATATGGAATGCTTTCCGTCTGGTTAAGGGCTGGGAAGTGAGTGAGGAAGTGCCTGTGCCGGAAGCTGCCGAGCTGGCTATGCGCTGGTTCGAGTCCAAACAGAATGCCGTGGCTGCCGAATTGGCAGACCTGTTCGGCAAGTATCGTTTGAGCGAAGCATTGATGGCGGTGTACAAGCTCTTCTGGGATGAGTTCTCTTCCTGGTATCTGGAGATGATTAAGCCTGCTTACGGACAGCCCATCAACAAGAAGGTGTACGACACGACTATCGGTTTCTTCGATAATCTGTTGCACCTGTTGCATCCGTTCATGCCGTTCATCACCGAAGAGTTGTGGCAGCATATCGTCGACCGTAAGGACGGGGAAAGCCTTATGGTAAGCCCTATCTCCATGTCAACGGAAGTGGACGAGGCTTTTGTACAGCAGTTCGAGGTGGTGAAAGAGGTTATCAGCAATGTACGTTCTATCCGTTTGCAGAAGAACATCGCCCAAAAAGAACCGTTGGAATTACAGGTTGTCGATGAAAACCCGGTGGCTGCTTTCGATGCTGTCATTATCAAGATGTGCAACCTTTCTGCCGTAACCGCAGTTGAGGCTAAGGCCGATGGCGCTGCCGCTTTCATGGTAGGCACAACGGAATTTGCCGTTCCTTTGGGCAACATGATTGATGTGGAAGCCGAAATAGCCCGTATGGAAGCTGAATTGAAGCATAAGGAAGGCTTCCTGCAAGGCGTTCTGAAGAAACTGAGTAACGAGAAGTTCGTGAATAATGCTCCTGCTGCCGTTATCGAAATGGAACGCAAGAAACAGGCGGACGCGGAGAGTATCATCAACTCACTGAAAGAAAGTATTGCCGCTTTGAAGAAAGCGTAAGACAGCATCTCCGATATAAAAGAAAGGTCCGGACTCAATAAAGTCCGGACCTTTCTTTTATGTACGTTGTACGATTCGTATATGATTCGTTATTTCTCCAGTAAGTCTTTTAGGAAAGCATCCAACTCCTCATCCAATCCCTTCAGCAGCTCTTCGTTTACCAGCAGGGTGTCATCGTCCAGCAACAAGAGTTCGGCTATGGTTTCCTTGTCGTCATCTACCAATACGAAAGAGAAAGGCTTCATGATGGTCAGCTTGTCAAAAGCACCCCGGTTCTTGAGGTTGCAGAGCAGATTGCTCAGGATGCGTTCCATGTTTTCGTAGAAATCATCGCCTTCGTATGTCATCCATTCTTCTATGGTGGTACTGGCGAGTTCTTTGTCATCATCGTCGAATATGGAAAATTCGCCCGAACTTTGGTTGGCTTGCAGGTGGATATCCGTAACGACTGTCTGCTCACAACCGCAAGCGTACTTGCCGATTGCCTGTTTGATAGTTTCTTCGAGAAGAGATAATGCCGGTTGACTGAGTTTCATAATTGCTTTTCTTTACTTAATGGATGTTCAAAGGTATAAAAAAAACAATTACATTTACAGTATTTGACTAAAAATCATTATTAAATCGCTGCATTTGCATATTTAGGCGCGATAAGCCTTCTTTCCGCTCCTTTAATTCGGTGGCGTAAAGTGTTGTAAGGACGTAGTAGGGGATATCCGCTTTGCCAAGGTGAGTCAAATCTTTTTTATCCACGTCGTCTACGATACGTGCTTCGGCTTGCGCTTTCAACGCCCAGTCGAGAGCGGCGGCAATACTGTCCTGCATTTCATAGCCGACAGCAAGGTTATAGGCTGCCTGCATCTTTTTCTTTCCTTTTTGGGTGGCGTAGGTTTGCTTCCATAGCCCGATGGCTGTGTTCCATTGCTTGTCCCGGGCATATACGGCGGCATCGCGCATGTTTACGGAACCGCCGCAGAACAGATAGCGGTTGGCGGTTTTCCAATACGGCAGCAGTTTTTTTACCGGTATGGTTCCGGCAAAATCAGAAGCTTGTTTTATCAGTTCTTCTTCACTGATGAGGTTGCCTTGTACAAAGGGACCGTTTCCGGTTTCTTCCCAGAAAATGCTGTCGTTAGCGTTGATTGTAGCCATAGGGGTACTGCGGTTGGGCAGGTAAATCCTAACAGTAGGATATATCCGGGCATCTACCGTGCCGTAATAAATGCCCCAGTCGCGCATGTACTTTATTTTGCGGACAGAGCGTATCTGTACGTTTTCCAATGCGATGAGGAAATCTACGTCCAAGTCATGCACCAACCGGTTTGTTTCTTCTTGTGACAGCGCTCCTTCGCGGGGAGTGACATCGTGGGCACGTAAGGCCGAATCGCAGATAACCACTTCGTTGAAGTAGTTCTCGTGGGCAAGGGCTTCGGCAAGGGATTCCGTGGCAATAGCGGCATTGCCGTTGTAATAATCTGTTTTGCTGGCTATCTCAAAATCGTCTTTTTTCTTCTCTTTGGCAAGAATAGGCTTGTTGTCCGGAACTTCAGGCATGTTATTGACAATGGCTACCCGTTTCAAACTTGGTGGGAAACTTACATCCGCCGGTAACATATAATCTATGGCAAGCGGTTCGACGGTTTGGCAACCCGCCAAAAACATCAAACAAGACAGTAACAGGTAATAAGAGTATTTAGTCATAGTCTTTTATTCTTAGTTCTGAAAAACAAAAGTAATCTTTTACTTGAATAAATAAAAGAGGGTGTGTCAAAACTAACATTCGCTTGCTATTTGTTTCTTTTTAGGCACGGATTACACGGAAAACACAGATTTTCTTTGTTCTTTTTCCGTGAAATCCGCGAAATCCGTGCCTAAAAGAAATCATCAAATGTATTTTGACACACTCTCTCTTATTATAGTGATTAGCGATTAGTGGCTAGTGGTTAAGATTGGTACTCAATGAACCCTTAATCGCTAATCTCTAACCACTAATCGTTATTTTACGCGTTCTTTCCGTGACAGTTCTTGTACTTCTTACCGCTTCCGCAAGGACAAGGGTCGTTACGTCCCACTGTCTTTTCTACGCGGATAGGTTCGCGTTTCTGCTGTTCGCGCGTATCCTGCTGGGCGGCGGCTTGCTGGTTCGGGTCGGTCAGGTCTTGCTTTTGCTCGCGATACTTGCTTAAATCCTGACGTTGTTCGGGAGCTGCCTGACGAACTTCCTGCGGTTCCTGTACCGGAATTTGTCCGCGCATCAGGATGGAAACTGTCTGATTGTTTATCTTGTCTACCATTGTGTCGAACAGGTTTACAGACTCCAGCTTGTAAATCAACAACGGGTCTTTCTGTTCGTAGCTGGCATTCTGTACGGAGTGTTTCAAGTCATCCAGTTCGCGCAGGTTCTCTTTCCATGCTTCATCGATGACATGCAGTAGGATAGACTTCTCAAACGCTTTCACAACTTCCTTGCATTCGCTTTCATAAGCGGCTTTCAGGTTGCAGGAGATGTTATACATGCGCTTGCCGTCTGTAATGGGAATCAGGATGTTTTCGTACATGTGTCCTTGATTCTCATATACCTGCTTGATAACCGGATAAGCGATTTGTGCCATACGTTCGGTTTTGCGTTTGAAAAGTTCCATGGCAGCATCGAAAGCCTTATCGGCAAGTTTCTCCTTTTTCTCGTTGCGGAACTTCTCTTCCGTGAACGGAGTTTCCATGGCAAGTGTCTGGAGAAGATCCATCTTGCAGTCTTCATAGGTAGGAGCTTCGATAGCATTGACACAACGGTCCCAAATCATGTTCACAATGTCCATACCGATACGTTCGCCCATCAAAGCGTGGCGGCGTTTGGTGTAGACTACGGTACGCTGTTTGTTCATCACATCGTCGTACTCCAGCAGGCGTTTACGGATACCGAAGTTGTTTTCTTCCACTTTCTTCTGTGCACGTTCGATAGACTTGGAAATCATGCTGTGCTCAATCATTTCGCCTTCCTTGAAACCGAGCTTGTCCATAACGCCGGCAATACGGTCGGAAGAGAACAGACGCATCAGGTCGTCTTCCAAAGACACGAAGAATACGGATGAACCGGGGTCACCCTGACGTCCGGCACGACCACGCAACTGGCGGTCTACACGGCGCGACTCGTGACGCTCCGTACCGATAATGGCAAGACCGCCCGCAGCTTTTACTTCCGGGCTCAGCTTGATGTCCGTACCACGACCCGCCATGTTAGTGGCAATGGTTACGGCGCAACTCAAACCGGCTTTGGCTACGATGTCGGCTTCCTTCTGGTGCAGCTTCGCATTCAGTACGCTGTGCTCGATATGGCGCATAGTCAGCATCTTGCTCAGCATTTCGGAGATTTCAACAGAAGTAGTACCCACCAGGACAGGACGTCCGGCTGCCACCATTTTCTCAATCTCTTCGATAACGGCTTTATATTTTTCGCGTTTGGTCTTGTAAACGCGGTCGTTCATATCGTTGCGGGCAATGGGGCGGTTGGTCGGGATAACGACTACATCCAGTTTGTAGATGTCCCAAAGTTCGCCTGCTTCCGTTTCGGCAGTACCGGTCATACCGGACAGCTTGTGATACATACGGAAGTAGTTCTGCAAAGTGATCGTTGCGAATGTCTGCGTTGCGGCTTCTACTTTCACACGTTCTTTCGCTTCGATAGCCTGGTGCAATCCGTCGGAGTAGCGGCGGCCTTCCATGATACGTCCGGTCTGCTCGTCTACAATCTTCACCTGTCCGTCGATCACAACATATTCGTCATCTTTCTCGAACATGGTGTAAGCCTTCAGCAACTGGTTGATGGTGTGTACGCGCTCCGATTTGATGGCGTAGTTAGTCAGCAGCTCATCTTTCTTTTCCAGCAGTTGTTCGTTGGTCAGGTTTTGATTTTCCAGTTCGGAGAGTTGTGCGGCGATATCCGGCAGCACGAACAATGTCGGGTCTTCGGAGTTACCGGTGATCAGGTCGATACCTTTATCTGTGAGGTCTACGCTGTTCAGTTTTTCTTCGATGACGAAGTACAACGGTTCGGTCACTTCGTGCATACGCTTGTTGTTCTGCTCCATGTAGATTTCTTCGGTCTTCAGCATGCCGGCTTTGATACCCTGTTCACTGAGGAACTTGATCAATGCCTTATTCTTCGGAAGACACTTGTGGCTACGATAAAGGGCAAGGAATCCTTCTTCCACTTCCTTCTTGTCGTTGGAGGCAATCAGTCGTTTGGCTTCGGAAAGGTATTTGGTTGCCAATACTTTTTGAGCTTCTACCAGACGTTCTACCAGCGGACGGAGCTGTTCGAACAGTTGGTCGTCGCCCTTCGGCACCGGACCGGAAATAATCAGCGGAGTACGGGCATCGTCAATCAATACCGAGTCAACCTCATCGACGATGGCGTAGTTGTGCTGGCGTTGAACAAGGTCTTTCGGGCTGATAGCCATGTTGTCACGCAGGTAGTCGAAACCGAATTCATTGTTGGTACCGAACGTGATGTCGGCAAGGTATGCCTGACGACGGGCGTCGGAGTTCGGCTGATGGCGGTCGATGCAATCTACGCTCAAACCGTGGAACATATAAAGCGGGCCCATCCATTCGGAGTCACGTTTGGCAAGGTAGTCGTTCACGGTTACTACATGCACACCGTTTCCGGTCAGCGCGTTCAGGAATACCGGAAGGGTAGCAACGAGAGTTTTACCTTCACCGGTTGCCATTTCCGCAATCTTACCTTTGTGCAGAACGACACCACCGAACAGCTGAACGTCGTAATGAATCATGTTCCATACCGTATCATTGCCGCCGGCATTCCAGTGGTTCTGGTAGATGGCCTTGTCGCCTTCAATGCGTACAAAGTCTTTGGTGGCAGCCAGATGGCGGTCGAATTCAGTCGCGGTTACTACGATTTCTTCGTTTTCCGTAAATCGTTTGGCAGTTGCTTTGACGATAGAGAAAGCTACGGGCAATACTTCTTCCAGTGCTTTCTCGTATTTTTCGAGAATTTCTTTCTCTATCTTATCTATTTGTGCAAAGACTTCTTCGCGGTCTTCCAGTTCGGTGCTTTCGATGCTCGCTTTAAGTTCTTCCACTTTAGCGCGTTCGTCAGTAGCCGATTCGCGGATGTATTTTTTGAGTTCTTCCGTTTTGGCACGGAGGGCATCGTTGTCCAGTGCTTCAATCTCCGGGTAGGCAGCTTTGATCTTTTCTACCCAGGGTTTGATTTCTTTCATGTCTCGTGTGGATTTGTTTCCGAAAATCGAGCTTAAAAATTCATTAAATCCCATGTTGTATTATTTAGTTTATTATTATTTCTTGATTGTCTGCACGGTGCTTTTTCCATATATAAATCCGCGCAAAGTTACATTAAAATGCTGATTTATTTATGTTTTTCGCATGGTTTTTGTGAGGAATCTTTTACCGAAGATCGGTAATAGGAGCCGAAGAAGAAGCATTGGGAGCCCGTATGCGCATGAAATGAGCCAGTGTAGGCGCAATATGGTCGATTGTTACAGGTGTCTGAATGATGGCCGGTTTCACGGAGTGACCCATGAAGATCAGCGGTGCGGGGATATAGGAATGACGTACCACCTTGTTCTCGTTGCCGTTTTCGCTGACGATAGTCCATCCCGGCAACACGTCGATCACGAGGTCGCCGGAACGCTTGCGGTGATAGCCGTTGCGTATTCTGTATATTTCCGGAGTCCATGAACCCAGGAGAAGTCGGTGGGCGGAATATGCCTCATTTACTCCGCTGAACTGCATCAGGAAGTCGGCAGACTTTTCCTGCACTTCTGTCAGGTTCAGTTGCTTTTGTTCCAGTAACTTGTGGTTCAGATAGATTTGCTGGTCGTGATAGGCTTCTACATATTTTCCTTCACCGTAAGTGGCCATCAGAAACATGTTCAGCAAGGCGGTGCAGCGGTTGAGGTGAAACTCTCCGGTCGGTATTTTGTACAGTCCCGAATCCGTCGATTCGCTGTCCGTATATCCGGTGGAAGTGACGAAGATAAGCACATTCTGCAAGCCTACTTTCTTGTCGAGCAGGTCAAGCAGGTTGGCGATGCTGCGGTCGAGGCGTACATAAGTGTCCTGTATTTCCATGGCACACTCTTGTACGGACTTGTGCGCATAGTTGCCTGCATAATAAGTAAGTGCCAATAAGTCAGTAATGTCATCCATGCCGACCGAACCTTTGCCGATTGCTTCTTCTGCGAGGGCATTTACTTCATCGTTGACGAACGGGCTGGTGATGAAACGGCGGAACTTATTGTTGCGGTCGTCGTCAAATTTATATTTGAACACTACGTCCCGCCAATCTGGCAGGAAAGTGTACATACCACGTGGGAAAACCGGTTCCCATGTGACGCTGGAGATGCGGGAGTCGATGGCCTGACGGTCGTTATATTGGCTTGCCCACCAGGGGAATTCGCCATAATAGGTCGTTCCGCTCCATTTTCCGGTCGTGGGATTGATCCAGAACGCTCCGTTTCCTGCATGTCCGGCAGCGAAAATGGCTGCGTCGCAGAAAGGGGCGATGGCGTATACGATACCTTTGCCTTGTGTCGCTATTTTCAGTTCGTCGGCAATGGTAGAGGTTAATAATTTGGTAGGGGCACAGGTCTGATCGGTGTAATAACCCATGAAGGCCGCATCGTCCGTACTGTTGACAGGGCGTAGGGTGGCTACATCCATCCATCGGTTGGAAATGATCCCGTTGACGGAAGGTGTCGATCCGCTGTAGATGGCTGCCATGGCAGAGGCACGGTCTACACCGCTGAATGTATATTCTGCATTGTGGAATACTCTTCCCTCTTTCCAGAGGCGTTTGAAGCCTCTCTCGCCGTAGAGCGACGAAAAAGCTTCCAGATAGTCCGTACGCAACTGGTCAATCGTGAGTCCTACCACAAGTTTAGGGGCAGTAGGCAACGACTGAGCTTGTAGCCCGGTGAAGGTCAGTACGGTAATCAGGGAAGTTAGTAGTCCTTTCATTATTTCTTTTTAGAGGTCAATATCAAATTGCTCGCTGAACGTATCAGCAAACAGAGTGCCAAAGGTACAACAGCTAAGTCAAATCTCTGCGGAATTAGCGGAAAAAGCACCATAAAAAGTGTTAAAACGACCAAATTCAGCGTCAAATACCAGCATTTCTTTCCTTTTCGGACACAATAAATGATGTATGGAAGGAGCAGAAGCTGTCCCGGATGGAATACCAGCAATAAGAAATTGGAACTGACAGCCGGATGTTCGGAGAATAGGGCGAGGAAGGCCAGCACACAGCCCACGATGCCTGCGGCACCGAATAAAATAAGGTCGACACCCCAGAGTCCTGTCCTTTTGCGGATGCTGTAGATAGTAGCAGCAGCGGTAAGTATAAAAAGCAGGAGGGAACATTGGAACGGGGTGGGCATCCAACCGCCTTCTTCTTCCTCGGGAAGGGCGTCTACGATCAGCTCCTTGCCGGATACGAGCGGACGCTGAACCGAATCATGGACGATTTGGGCGCCTGCGAAAGCATCCATCAGGTAAAAGGGGGCAAACATCATTTGGCGTTGCGTGATGGGGCGGTCTGCTTCGCTGCCAATGCAGAGGTCGATGCCGAAGCGGGCCCACGGATGGCCTTTGCAGTATTGATGTACGATATCGCGGAAAGATAGCGAACCGTCTTGCGGCTCTGCGGGATATATTACCTTTCCGTCAATGCTTTCCTCTATTTTATCGCGCGGGCGTGTAGCGCAGTTGTCATAAAAGAAATTATACCGGTAAACTCTGTTTTCGGGAAGATAGTTTTTCTGTAGCAGTCGGATGAGTTCCGCTTTTTCTTCTTTGCTCAGGTTGAGTGTCTGTTGCCAGACGCTGCGCCCGTCGAAGGCATATTCCGCCGCGAAATGGGCGTAGTCGGTAGCTCCCAGCTGGTAGTCTGTCTCACCGAGTGAAAAACGGAGGATGAAGTTGGGAGTATTGAAGCTGAATAGTCCATAGTTGAATACGGCATCTATTCCGTTGACCGGATCTTCGTAGCGGATGGCTGTATGTCCGAACAGGGAGTAGATTTCTTCACCGGGTGCGCAAGTCAGCAGACTGAGGCGGATGGAGTCGTTGTCAGAAGCTATGGCTTGTCCGTTTGAAAAGATAAGCAGATAAAGAGTCAGTAATGGATATAGAATTGTCCGTTTCATCAGAAATGCCCGTTTATTATTTTGGTGGCGAATATACGAAGAATAGTTGGATTGTAGAAACAGAGGCTCCGTTTTATCAGAACAGAGGCTCTATTTCACCCAATCAGAGGCTCTGATTAGGGTAAATAGAGCCTCTGTTTGGAGGAATTTTCATTACAAGAAAGTGAAACGCATAGCGGAACACTCTAAGTTGTTTGTAATTGGTTGATCTATAGTTGTTTATTGTGTTGTGAAAAATGTTCGTGAAACGCAGTGCGGAACCATAATA
>OGQX01002154.1_pt1 | contig 15746 bp, 23 predicted proteins | sample 1553291 | NCBI WGS metagenome assembly OGQX01 (sample SAMEA2580030, study PRJEB22360) | human gut metagenome | biome: human gut; feature: human-associated habitat; material: faeces | place: Denmark | collected 2008/2010
TTATATGATACAGGTAGCTGATAATTTTAACTATAGAGGAAAAAAGCCTAACTTTGATAGAGATAGTTTTGATACATTATAGGATATGAAGAACTATTCTGAAAATAGTTTAGATGATGGTCATATATCTTATTGTAAAGAAACTGGTAAACACTATAAGTTTAATTCTAATAATTAGTCAGATTCTACTACTGGTAAATGGGTAGAATAGCACGAAGCTGTTCCAGCTGATGAAGAAGATATAACTGAACAAAATGGCACTCTATAGTTAGCAAATAAAACTTATGATAAATAGTCTTTCAGTGGTTTGGGTAGAGTATATCTAAGAAAGAATATAGTAGGTAATAAGAACGTTCTTACTTAGGCTATGATCAATAAAGCTAATACTATATATGTTATTCAGTATGACTATGATTTAAACGGTTAGACAATCGTTACTCCTTCCAATTCTATACTAAAATTTGATGGTGGCAGTTTTGATAATGGGATAGTAGATATATCTAATACAACAGATTTAATCAATCCAAAATTCAACAAGAATTGCAAAATAGCTAAGAATAGCATTTTAAAAGATTTTGTAGATGTTAGAACTTTAGGAATATATCCAGATAATACAGATTATGGTTGGAGTAAGTTAGATAATTTGTGTAATAAATCAAATACTGTATATTTTTTTCCTAGAGGGATATATAAATTTACTAGCGGTATTAAATTGTATCAGAGCGGAACAACTTTGATAGGAGAATGTACTTATGCTGATATTATGACAGTCAATGATGAATCATTAAGAGGAACGGTATTTGATTTTTCTATCTCTTCTGGAACTTCTGAGGAACCTAAGTATTGTATCAACTTTGCTGATTCTTATTCTTCTGGTATAGAAAGAATAACTATACACTCTAATTCTGTTTAGGAGTTAAAAGATAATAGAGAGCTAATAGATGGAGAACGTACAGTAGAAGAAATTTGGACAGTGCGTTACAATAACACATATATAAGAGGTGTTAGAGGAGGTAACATAAATTTAGTTAAGTTTATGAAAATAAGTGATTACGCTTATTATTTAGAAGGAGCTTACGCCAATATAACAAACTGTTCTTTTTACAAATGTAATAAATGTATGAGATTGACTCAAGACAATGTAGTAAATAACATCAAAGTATTTTATTGTAATTACTTTGCTTCTCTAAATGCTTTAAATATATTGACTAATTGTAGAATTGATTCATGTAAGTACGATGGTATATTAATATACTACAGAGGTAATATTATAAACAATATAGTATTCGATTTTATATATTAGAGATCTTTTGTACTAAACTCAGGAGCAAATCATAATAATATTAACTTTACCACGTTAAGATCTGGAATTGGTTCTTATAAAAAAGATTATAGTGATAAAAATTCAAAGTACTATACAATATATATGTAGGGTGAGTGTAATGCATGCGATATAAATCTTAATATAACTTCTAATAATATTTTAGATTCTACAACAGAAAATATAAGTTTTATAGCTAGAGGGATTCCGTTAGACCAAAATTTCTCAGGAGTAAACAATAAGTTTAATATTAATAGAGAAGATATAAATCTAGTTTCATCTATCAGAAACAACACACTAGTAAAAGATATAGTAAAATATATTGACTATAAGGACATTCCAACACTAAACATGGTAGCTAATTTAGGAGGTGTATCTATAGAATATATAAAAGGTAAACCTGTAATTTCTGGAGATATGTATGTATCTAAAATGGGCACTACTTAGGAAAGACCTGCTAATATTATAAATAAAGGATTTCAATATTTTGATACTACTATAAATAAACCAATCTTTTGGGATGGTGCTAAGTGGATAGATGCTACAGGAGCTACTGTATAACAATAAAATAATTAAGATATGGCATAGTATGCAACTAAAGATGAATTAAACGAACTCACTGGACTAGTAAGAACATTATAGGGCAATATAAAAACTCTAGATACTAGTGTTGGTGAGCTTGATACATTAGTTGAAAGAATTAATCATTTAGCTACTCTTAAGGACGTTACTATTACTTATATTACAGAAGGAGATTTACTGTAGTATGCTAGTGATGGTACATGGCACAATATCCAACCATCAGCATTAGGTATTGGTGGTGGTGAAGGTGGAGGTGTGGTAGATACTTCTGTAGTAAAAGCTTTGATTAAATCTGAAGGTAGTAAGCTATTTATAAGTAAACTATATGATGATGTATCTTCAGGTATAATTACTTTCAACGGTGGTTTAAGAAGTAATAAAATGACTTATCTAAATCAAGGGGTTTAGATGGGTACTTTTATTACTGGTATGATTGGTGGTACTGGTGCTCAAATAGATAAAGACGGTAGAGGTGAAATGACTAGTCTTATTCTTAGAGAGTTCTTAGAAGTACCAGAATTGAGATTTAATAAGATAGATGTAGTAAGTGGTGAACTATGGAATTCAATAGCATTTGGTACTATTGAAGATGTAGACTTAGTTAATCAGATAGTTACATTGAAGCTAGAAGAAGGTGAATATAGTGGTATACATGTAAATGATATATGTAGAGGTATATTCCATAATTTTGATGGAGTTAATAATACTGAAACTGGTACTGACGATTGTGGTTTTGATAAAGTACAAGGATTCTCTACAGCTTACTTTACTCCTATAGAAGTACTAGATGCTAGAGGTAAACAATTTAGATATTCATTAAAGCAAGGTACTACATAGCATCCTTGTAAGGCAATGAAGTTTGCTGTTTATGGTAACTTTACTGATGAAACTAGAAGATCTAGTGCTTATGCTACTCGTACATATAAACGATATTTAAAAGGTGTAAATACTTGGGCTCTTAACTATACTAACATAGCTTCACAGTTTGGTAACTTAAACGGTCTTACTATACCAGGAGCTCCTAATAATGGTCAATTACAAGGCGATGGCGCATACTTAACTAATGTCTATATGACTGGTTCTATCATCGAGTTTACACCAGAATAGTTAGATCAATTACATGGACAAGACGCTTACGCTGTTTCACTTAGTAGTGAGTTTGGTACAGTAATTGTAGATAATGAATTCAATATTATTGAAGATTATAACCAAACTAAATCTCTTACTTTTGCTGTACAAGCTTGGAAAGGTAAAACAGAATTAACATATAGTACAGTATATAATGAAGGTAGTTACTTTGTAGAGTATACTCCAACAGGTGTAGAATGTACTATGCAAGATGGTGTATTCAAAGTAACTAAGATAACTAATATCAATGATATGCGTATTGATTTAGTTATTAACTGTGAAGGAGCCATATCAGTAAATAGAAGATACAATATGAGTTACCAACTTGAAGCTAATGGATTGTGGGTAACTTATAATGATAATGATGCTACACCAGATAGACCTGTTGGTGATGGTACTTCTTATGGATGGCATAGAAACTATACAGCTTCAGCAATCTGGATGTCTACTAAGAGTTCTCGTAAAGTAGATGAAGGAGAGTGGGGAGATCCTAACAGATTTCGTGGCGCTTCAGTAGAAGGTTCAGATGGTCAATACACAGTATTCTGTTATACTAATTCTAGTGTACAACCACCTAAACCTACTAGTTCACAAATACCTCCTGTAGATGATAACTACACCTGGTATATGTACCCACCTAAAAGAGAGAATAAAGAAGTATTTACTTGGATGATTCAAGCCACTGTATATCCAGATAAATCACTATCTGGTTGGACAGATCCTATTAGACTTACTGGTGAAACTGGTGAAGATGGATCTGATGGTACTAAACTTGAATTTATTTATCAAGTAACTAGTGTTAATGAAGCTCCAGATAAACCAGATACATCTCAACAAGACGATTACATACCATTTGGTTGGTCAGATAGTCCTCAAGGAGTATCTAAAGAGAAAATGTACGAATGGGTATCACAACGTGAAAAGAAGTCTGCTAAAATTGGAGAAGGTGTATGGGGAGAATTTACACAACCAGTTTTGTGGTCTAAGTGGGGTGAAAAAGGTATGGATGGCGATGGGTATGAATATATATTTACTCGTACTGCTGACGTTGATAGAGTACCACAAACTCCTTCATCTATTCAATAGAATGACTATATTCCTACTATATCTAACGGTGGTTCTAAAGACTATAACTGGTCTGATGATCCAAAGGGAGTAAATGAAGACTATAAAGCAGAATGGACTTGTAAACGTGTACGTACAGATGGAGTATGGTCTAACTTTAGTACACCAGCACTATGGTCTAATTGGGGTGAACAAGGTTTATCAGGTGGTCATTATCAATATAGATGGAAAGTGTCTGCTACTAAACCTGCTATTCCAACAGATACAGCTGCTTCAGGTTGGACTACTGATAGTGAGATAGTTCCATCAGAAGGACAATATGTTTGGTAGATTCAACGATTTGCTAATCCAGATGGTACTTTAACAGCATGGTCTAACCTTATACGTCTTACTGGTGCTGACGGTGAAGATGGTAAAGATGGTAACAGCATTGAATTTATTTATACTAGAAATGCTGATGGTAAAACTCCTAGTACTCCTGCTAGTGTAAATCAAGCTGGTCATATACCTAGTGGTTGGTCTAATCATCCTCAGGGTGTAACTGCATCTTTAGTATATGAATGGGTATCTCAGAGATACTTAGATAAGGCTACTCAAGTATGGGGTAACTGGTCTACCCCTGGTATATGGTCTAGATATGCTGAAAGAGGTAAAGATGGTGATGGATATGAGTACATCTATAAGAGATTCTCTAACTATGTTGGTGGAGATAGTTTAGGTCCTGGTGGTTCTAATTACCCTCCAGCAAATGTAGATTCTAGTGAATACCAAGCTGATGATTATGTACCTAGTGGATGGGATGATAATCCAGTTGGACCTACTGAATCTATACCTTACGAATATGTTTGGACTAGAAAGAAAGAGAATAGTAAATGGCAAGCTTGGAAAACTGGAGCACTATGGGCTAAATGGTCTAAGGATGGAGAGCCAGGTAGACCAGGTCAAGATGGTAAGCCAGGTGAACCTGGAGAACCAGGTAAGCCAGGATCTAATGGTTATAGTATAACTGTTAATGGTTGTCCTTCTGCTATTAGATCTTCAGAGGGATTCTTACAGACTACAAATGTAAAGCTAAGTGCTATAAAAGTTAGAGTTGATGATAGTGCTACTAGTTCTGTATCAGGATATTGGAAAAGCTATTATTTAAACAGTTCTGGTTCATGGCAATAGATCAACAGTACATCTGGAACTACGTTTACTTCCACATGGAATTCATCACTATCTACTACAAAGTTCTGGTTTGGATTTACTACAGATAGTGGAGATTACAGTTCGTTAAGTCCTACTAGTCAATATAAAGTATGGTCAGCTGAAGTTCCAGTAGTATTTGATGGAGATGTATCTGATATAGATGAAACTTATACTATCATGAGAGATAGAGGTCAATGGAGATCTGGAGTACAATACTATCATGATAAAGCATCAAATGCAATAAAAGGTCAAGATGTATCTAGTGTAACTAATTATTACTTATATTCAACAGATCAAAGTGTATCTTATGATACTACTAACTGGTCTACTAATGTACCTACAAATACATACGCTCAAGGTAAATTACACTCTTATAGTAAGATAACATATTCAGATGGTACTATTACCAAAACAATACCTGAAGTATTATTAACATATTCTAATTCTAGAGTAACATCTGTTACACAATACTTTGCAAATTCAACTAATACATCTGTTCCTAGTGAGGGTTGGTCTACTAATAAGCCAGCATTAAATAAAGATAAACCTTATTTATTTAGATATTTTACTGTTAATTATGTTAATAGTGATTCTCAATCCACTAGTACTAATTCTACTAAGAAGGCAATAGCTAAGTATTAGAATGATTATACTCAGTATTAGAACTATAATAATTTAACTATTATAGACTATGTAGTATATCAAGGTAATGTGTACTTAGCTAAACAGAATAATACTAGTTAGACACCCAGTATGACTAGCAGTTATTGGAATATATCTTCTAAGCAAGAAATACTAACAGTAAATAACTTACTAGCTAACAATGCTAAGTTAGGTGACTTTAACTTTAGTGGAAGTGTATTTACTTCTAATAATGGTAAACTGTCAATGAATAGTAATACTGGCAGATTTGTTTGTACAGATGCTAGTATTTCAGGTAGTATAACTGCTACTTCTGGTACATTTACTAATGGTACATTTACTAACTGTACTACTAGCAGTTTAACTATTACTGGTGGAAACATTACTATGACAGGTCAGTTTGTTGATAAAGCTATAGGTAATGATACTACTACTAGAACTTTTGATACAAAAAGTACATTAAATAAAGAAGGACTTAGAGTAGTAATACAAAGACCTACAAACGATGGATCTGGTGTTATATCAAATTTTGGTGGATACGTTAAAAGTCTTCCTGTAACAGATTATTTATATAAGAATCATATGTGTGGAGTTTAGATAAACTCTTTACAAGAGTATTATATTCCACTATCTATTGATGCTTCCAGTAATTCAAATCCTGCTATGTATATAGATAGAGGTTATATACAAGGTTTAAGATTGAAAACTACACAAATGAGTGCGTCACATGAGACAGCTGATGCGTATGGATCTTACGTTATACGAGTACAAAAACATGGTGTTGTTATCAGTTTGTCTAATACTGCTGGAGAGGGAACTGTGATATTTGTAAAAGGAACATATGATTTTACTGTAAGACCATCTTCTGGTACACTGTGGCATTCTGATGGTAATTCATCTGGTAGTTTGACATGTCGCGCTGGACATTCTTACATTTTTATAAAAGGAACAGGAGGTCAATGGTGGGAATTCTATTGTTCTCCAGGATAATAAAATTAAATAAAGAAACGTATGAAAATAAATTTTAAAGAATTCAAAGTATATACTAATTTAGCTAAAAGCGATAGTCAATTAATAAACATAGTTACTGAATTAGCTGATGGTATATATAAGACAGCTCAGGGTATTGCTGGGCATTCCTTAGCACTTAAGATATATAATTCAAAAGGGGAAGAAGAGTATACAGAAGAAGAGTTTTCTATTATACAGAATTATGCTAATCAATACGGTACTCCTTTCTTTATAGATGCTTTAAACAGTATTAAGAATGAACAATCAATTACACAATCAGATCAAACAGCTGAGTGATAGAGAACTACTAGAGGGCATCTATTAGATGCTCCTAGTAGTAATGTAGGAACAATTAATCAGCGATAGTAAATAGTTAGGTATAAATGTTATAGCTGATTTATTAGTAGATAATATGTATAGAAATAGAGAAAGAAATGAAAATAATAACAATGCACCATATATTAGGCAATAAAGTATTAGAATATGATGTTGATGATAGAGGAGTTATCGTAGACGAGAGAGAATATGATAGAACTGTTAATCCTAAACCTAATATAGCAGATTGGGTGAAAGAACACATGGTGTTCTGGTATGATATGTCAAAGCCTGTGGATACATACAGCCAAAACTTTAATAACTGGAGGTCGCATCCCTCTGTAAATGCTGATATAATTATAACAAGCACCTCATTTGTCATAACTAGATTTGCTACACTGAACGATACAGTAAAGCGCTACATTCCTGACCAAACAAAAAATTTCCCAGGAATGAAAGTGGAAGTGAAAGGTATAGTTGATGGGCAGGAATTATACTGGGGATATAGTGCTGATGTAAAATTAGTTAATATCACACAAGACGGAACATATGATATTCCGCCATTAGGAACCGTAAACGGTAATCTGTCATTCAGAAACGGCAATATTGTCGGTGCTTGTAACATTACCATCACCCAGCTACCGTCAGGACAATCCGTTCCCACAAACGAAATACTAAAAGCTAATCCTTATTTGCAAGACCATAGCGGAAACAACAGACCGCTGAAACTTAACAATTTCCTGTTCGCTGCAATGAGCGGTGTGGGTGGGTATGAATATAACTATCTTGACAGTGCATTATTTATTACCTATTTAAGTGGCGTAAGAGGTGATGGAACTATAACAGACAATACTATTACTATAAATAATGTAAAAGTAAGTAGTGGAGTAATAGAAACTAGAGTTAATTCTCCGTCCAAAAAATACAAAGTAAGAGTAACAGGTATCACATCTAATGAAACATTGAGATATGTAGTATATGGAGATACATCATTAGGTGAATTGGCAACGATTATATTTGATATGAAAAAGGATGGAGAGTACGAATTACCTGCTTCCACATATTCCGCTACATATAATATGAAATGGCAAGTTATAGCAGCTTCCTATCCTCATACCTGTAATATCACAATTGAGCAAATCCCATCCTATCCCAACGCCCTAGTGACAGACGGAGTGGATGATTACGGTGTTGTGGGGAACTTGCAGCAGGGCGTTAAGGTGTTGTTTACTACTATTAATCCGTTTGTTGATGGAAAGTTTATCTATGACCAAAGACTGAATACTACTGAACCTTGGCTGTTTGCCGTATTCAATGACAAAGGTAGTATTGCTTATAATAGTAGGAACTCAAACGGCAAGACCTATATTGATGGAACACTGAATGAATCTACAATAGTTTCCGCTTTGTTAAACAAAAAGCAAATAATCACCATAGTAAACAATGATGTGACAGGTGATAAAACTAAAACTCCTATATTCTTTAGCAATACTGACCATAATAGCGGATGGATTAGTTCAGCTTTCTACAACTCCTTCGGTTTCGATTCCGTTCCTACCAAACAGAATGACGGATTCACCGAACAGGATTTAATTAATTATGTACTTGAAAATTTGATAACAAAATGAGATACATTATAGTAACAATAGAATGGTGTATGGAACATGGAATTGTTCCGCCCATCCACGCAAGAAGAAGTGTTGACGGAACAATGATCCTGTTACACGAGGATTTTGTCGCACCCGTATTGGGAGATGAAGAGATTTCTTCCTATCTTTACGACAGCAATGAGTTAAATGAAATTTTAAACAGCGAAGTATGGACAGAAATGAATTAATAGATAAATTAAAACCTTATTTTAAAATATAGGAATTAGTATGCCCTCATTGCTACTACAAGTTTGGTGAATCTTCATGGTAGTTTATAAGTACTGAATTACTTAGTACTTTGTATGTATTACGTACTAAGATATTCAATAAACCTATCACTATTAATACTTGGAAAACAGGTGGATAGTTCTCACAAAGAGGATTACGTTGTAATATGTGTCAGTTAGTAAAGAATAAAAGTAGCATTTACTTATCCGCACACTGTTTAGGTAAAGCAATAGATTTTAATGTAAAGGATTTAGATAGTAATGCAGTGAATAACATAGTAAGATAGAATGCTGAATTATTTGAATATCCTATTAGATTAGAAGCTAATACAGACGGGTGGTCTCATTGTGATTGTTATGTTCCTTATAACTCTAAGGAAAAGATAGTAATTTTTACAGCATAAAACTATAACCATATAGATACATTGACGTTACACATAAATGTGTAAAATAAATTATATATGGAAGAAATTTGGAAAGACGTAAAAGGTTTTGAAAGTTTATATATGGTTAGTAATTTAGGGAGAGTTAAAAATGTTCCACATTATGTTACTAGAAAATATTATAGACCTTCTACTGGAGATAATATTGAAGATAAATTGTATATAAAAGAAGTGTTGTTAAATCCTAAAAAGAAGTACCATCATAAAGATAGAGGGATATATAACTATTTCTATTATGGAGTAAGTCTTCGTAAAGATGGTAAGTATTACAACAAATCAATACATCGTTTAGTGGCAGAAGCTTTCTTACCTAATCCTGACAATCTGCCTTGTGTAAACCACAAAGATGAGAACAAATTAAATAATTGTGTAGATAATTTAGAATGGTGTACTTATCAACACAATAATGTTTGGAAAAATAGATTAGCTAAAAGTTTAGAAACGTTTAATGCAAATCCTAAAAATAGAAGGAAAGTATATCAATATACAAAAGATGGAGCATTCATTAAAGAATATGAATCTGTAAAAGAAGCTACTAAAGAAATGGGTTTAAAGCACAGTAGTGGAATATATCTTAGCTGTAATCATAATAATTGCTACGCAAGAGGCTTTAAATGGTCTTTTAACTCTCCTTCCTTATAAATGCATCATTTAATAAAGAAAATGGCTTAAAACGCCTTAAAATGCGTTATGGAAAAAGAAACTATTTTATATAATATATTATATGTGGATAATAAAGCAAGAACAATTATTCCTGAAGTAGTTAATGCTTGGAATCTTACTCCACATAGATTTATTAAGTCTGGTGAAACTGTATCTATTGATATTAATCGTACTCTATATATTATAAAAGGATTTAGTTCATCAGATTATGTGCACATAGATGTAAAGTAGGACAGAATAGATATTACATTAGATCCTAATGATACTAATGCTACTAGATAGGCTAGAGTATCTTTAAATATAAGTGATCCTACTGGAACTCATAAGTTATTACAATTTGTAATACATTAGAATTAATAATTAAAATATACGTATATGACAAGAATAACAAGAAGCTATATAGCTCCAAATCCTAAAGAGTTTGATTACTGGGTTGACTTAGCAGCAGATCCAAAAGGTAATGTAATCAAATATTATGCTGGTAGTAGTAAATGGTTACCTTTAAATGATGATACAGATAATGATCAGAGTGCTAGAATTAAGGCACTTGAATTAGGTAAAGTAGATAAAGTAGAAGGTAAAGAATTGTCTAGTAATGACTTTACGGATGCATATAAAACTAAACTAGATGGTATTGCTGCACAAGCTAATAAATATGTTTTACCAACAGCTACAGCTGAAATTATTGGTGGAGTAAAGGTAGGAGCAAATATTTCTTATAGTAATGGTACAATTAGTCTTAATAAGGCTAACGTGACTAGTGCATTAGGATACACACCTCCTACAGCAGATACTAAAGTGACCATAAATAACACTTTAACAAGTACTAGTACTACAGAAGCTTTAGCTGCTGCTCAAGGCAAAGCTTTAAAAGATTTAATTGACGCTTTAACTGCAAGAGTTGCTGCATTAGAAGCACCAGCAGCTTAATAAATAAGTATACATATGGTACAAAATAGAATAATATTTTTTGCAACATCTGTTCAACCTAATCCGGAAGAAATAGACTATTGGGTTGACTTATCTGATAATCCTTATGGTGGTAGCATTAAATATTTCAATGGAACCGAATGGGTAAGGCTAGCTGCCTCTGGTGGTATACCTGACCTTAACAACTACTATACTAAAACATAGATAAATAATCTACTTAATAATAAAGCAGATGTTGGAGATGTAGATAGTAAAGTAGATGATGAAGAAGTAAAAGATGTAATAAAGGATATACAATTTAATACTTCAAATCCTAATGGCATTACTATGGTAATGTTTAAGTATGATGGAAGTAATGATTCTATATCTTTACCTATAGCATCTACTGGATCAGCTGGTATTGTCACATCTAAAGACTTCTTAGACTTTGTTAAACAACATCAGTTATAGGAACTTCATACTGAGATGATTGATACCTTTGCTGATATACGTGCAAAGTATTAGAAGAAACTCATTGCTGGTTTAAACATTGAAATTGATCAAGAAACTAATGTGATTAGTGCTTCTGGTGATCTAGCTGTACAATGGGATAATATTACTAATAAACCAGATTTTAAACCAGTAGCTACATCTGGTGATTATAATGACTTGATTAATAAGTTAAAACCAGGTAAAGATGTTAGTATTAGTGAAGATAATGTAATTAGTATTGCTATTGATTCAGATTCATTAGAATAGTCTCTAGCTACTTTACAAAGTAATATAGATAAAGAAGCTGCTACTGCTCGTGCTGCTGAAACTAAATTAGGCAATGATATAGCTACTGAGAAGAATAGAGCTCAATCTGCTGAATAGACTATTAGTACTAATTTACAGAATGAAATTGGTAGATCTACTCAAGTAGACACTCAACATACTAATGCTATAAACAAAGAAGTACAAGATAGAAAAGAAGCTATTGCTACAGAAGTTAGTGATAGAAATGCAGCTATCTTAGTAGAAACTAATAGAGCTAAGGCTAAAGAAGAAGAGCTTGATAATAAGATTACAGATCATACTGCTGCAACTAATGCAGCATTAGCGTTAAAAGCAGATAAGTCTGATACTTATACTAAGGCACAAGTAGATGCTAAATTATCTGGTGCTTATAAAGTAAAAGGATCTAGTACATTTGAAGCTCTACCTAAAGACAACAATGTAGTTGGCGATGTATATAATATTACTAATGCATTTAACTTGAGTGGTAAACATTATGATGCTGGTACTAATGTAGTATGGACTGAAGATGGTTGGGATGCTTTATCAGGTTCATTTGATACTACAGCTATTGAAGGTAGTATTCAAGAAGTAGCTGATGGCTTAGCTCAAGAGATACTTGATAGAACTCAAGCTGATACTACTATTAATAACGCTGAATCAGCTAATGCTACAGCTATAGCAAATGAAGTAGAAAGAGCTACTGGTGTAGAAGAGACATTGAATAGTAATATTACTCAACTGTAGACTCAAAAAGTAGATAAAGTTGAAGGTAAAGATCTTAGTACTAATGATTATACTACTCCTGAAAAGAATAAATTAGCTGCTATTGAAGCTGAAGCTAATAAATATATATTACCTGCTGCTACTACTACTACGCTTGGTGGTATAATTGTAGGAGATAGATTATCTATTGATGATACTGGTAAATTAGTAGCTACTTATACTTATACTTTACCAACAGCATCTAATACTGTGTTAGGTGGGGTTAAGATAGGTAGTAATATTACTAATACTAATGGTACTATTAGTTTAACTAAAGCAAATGTAACTAGTGCATTAGGTGTAGATCCTACTACTACTTATGTAAAGAAAGCTGGTGATACTATGACAGGAGCTTTAACAAACAGTTCCACTATTAGTGGTAGTAAATTGATATCTACTGTATCTACTGGCACTGCACCTATACAAGTATCTTCTACTACTCTATGTACCAATCTGAATGCAGATATGGTAGATGGATTCAATGTATCTGATGGAGAAAATACTGGCATCCATTATACTAAATATTACCCGAAAGGAGATAATAGTGTCAGATGGATAAAATTAGCCACTTTACCTTTAAAATCGGATGAAATTTATTCTGGTAAATATATTATGTTTGAAATAGTGGGTGGAGGGGATTATGGATCATATTAGTATTGTTATTCAACATTAATTGCTAGTACAAGAAGTAGAGAATATGTAAAATTAGTTAAACAACAAAGTTCTATTTATAATGGGGGTGACCAATTCGTAGCAGGATATGTTGTTACATCTGCAAATGTAGAAATATGGTTGGGATAGAATACAAGCTATTCGACATCTTTGTGTATTACATGCAAGAATAAAAATTTAGCTACAAATGTATTAACTGCATCTCCAGTTAATACACAACCACAAAATTTTGTGTTAGGAGAAATTGTTACATTAGATGCTCCAGACTGGTATGGTGTATCATGGTCAGAGACATCATCTAATCCAGATTGTACTCGTATTGGTAATATGGATATGCATAGATCATTGCCTATATAGAGTATGATGAAACCTTTTTCTTTTTAGACACTATCTTGGTATAAAGAGCAATATGTTCCATTACAGGAAGACTTTGTTAATAGTTATTATAATCATAATACTAACATTAGTAGTGGGCAAGTTTCTAATGCAAGTAATACAATGATTAAAATACCAGAATTTTGGTATACTGATGATTACGTTCCAAGTACAAAAACACATAATTTGAAATTATGTCCTCACGCTAAACCTGGATGGTATCATCATAAAGAAGCATATGTTAGCGCATATGAAGTGTATAAAAATGACGATAGATTAATTAGTGTAAAAGGTCAACTACCTACTGTTAACTTCAATAGAACTGATGGTAGAACTTGGGCTAGAGCTAATGGATTTGATGGAGAAGCTAAATGGAATCTTTATACATATGAAGAACATAGAGCTATATGTCATTTATTCTTAGTAGAATATGCTACTAGAAATAGTCAAAAAGCAGTTAATACTACATTAACAGTTGAAGGATTTAGACAAGGCGGATTAGGTCCTGGTTGTACTGCAGGAACAGCAACTATCAACGGAGCTACAACTTACTCATTTATTCGCACTGGAAGTTCTGATAGCTTAGGTAGTGGCTCTGGTGAAGTAACTGTAACTATACAATAGACTGATTAGTCTGGATCAAACACTTCTACTATTACACGTAAGTGTAACAGATATAGAGGAATTGAAAATCCATTTGGTCATGTATGGAAACATACAGATGATGTTATTAGCGTGTATAGTAATAGTTATAGAACTTGGTATAAATCTGTGAAACCAGATTAGTTTACAACTAATAAAAATGCTAGTTACAGATCTTTATGTGCTAGTACAATGGTCAGCAATGGTTATAAAACTGAGATTAAGGCTACACCTACTTGTGATTTCTTTGCTATGTCTGTTTCAGGTGGTTCAGAAACTACATACTGGTGTGATTATAACTAGGATAATACTGATGCTTCAGAACATTGTTTGTTAATCGGTGGTAGCTCTGGCGCTGGCGGCGGGGCGGGTCTGTTCTATCTTATTTCCCGTAGTGGGGTTGGTGATTCCGGTGCTGATGTCGGTTCTCGATTAACATATCTCCCGTGGGCGGAGTAATGACTTAATTATGCAATACGGTATAGTTAAGTAATACCCACAGGTTGCTTCTCTAGAATTAGAACGAGTATGCATTATTAGTTTTAAGTAAAAAAGTAGTAACTCTGACAATAGCAGCAAAGCAGGTCTATTCAATCTTAATTCCAATAATGAGGTTAGTAATTCCAATGCTAATATCAGTTCAATGAAATTGCGTATCATAATATTTTTCAGTTTATCATATAATAGCCAACTACTGAGAAGGACCTTACCACTTGGTAAAAAATATAAATAATTTATTAAGGGTTAGTAGTGAAATATCGAAAGCTCTTTGTAATTTCAGACTATGAAGAAATTTAAGAATTTATATTAGAAGATAACAGATTTAGATAATATAAAGCTAGCTCATCATAATGCTAGAAAGAATAAAACTCATAGAGACGATGTAAAGAAAGTAGATGCAGATATAGAAAGATTTTGTAAGTAGATACAGGATATGTTAGTTAATCATACTTATAAAACTTCTGAGTATTTTACTTTTAAATTATATGAACCCAAAGAAAGAATAATATTCAAACTACCTTACTTTCCAGATCGTATAGTACATCACGCTATTATGAACATAATGGAACCTTTGTGGATTAATTAGATGATACCTTAGACTTATAGTTGTATCAAGAAAAGAGGAATTCACAAAGTACTTAAGTAGATATAGCACGATCTGAAAGATAGAGAGAATACTAAATACTGTCTTAAAATAGATATTAAAAAGTTTTATCCTTCAGTAGATCATGATATATTAAAATAGATAATTAGAATAAAGGTATCAGATAGAGAACTGTTATAGTTGTTAGATGAGATAATAGATTCATCAGATGGAGTTCCTATTGGTAATTACTTATCTTAGTTCTTTGCTAATCTGTATCTATCT
>OGQX01002158.1_pt1 | contig 15740 bp, 8 predicted proteins | sample 1553291 | NCBI WGS metagenome assembly OGQX01 (sample SAMEA2580030, study PRJEB22360) | human gut metagenome | biome: human gut; feature: human-associated habitat; material: faeces | place: Denmark | collected 2008/2010
GGTCTTTCATCATGCCAACTACTGTCACCACCTTTTCGAAAGGAACTTCCACACCTTGTTCTTTCAAAAATGGCAAGAACAGTTCCGCAATTTCTTCATTAGGTTTCTGCTGTATATATTGATGGTTGAACCATATACCTTTTTTATAATCGAATTTGGCTCCCGACTTGCTGCAACGATGAAGATCAAACAGCTTTATCAATTCCTCCATCGACATTACTTCCTGATCGTTACCCGGATTCCAACCCAACAAGGCAAGGAAGTTGATCACCGCTTCCGGCAAATAACCGGACTCACGGTAGCCCGAAGATATTTCTCCGGATTTCGGATCGTGCCATTCTAACGGGAACACAGGGAATCCCAAACGGTCACCGTCACGTTTGCTCAATTTTCCATTTCCTTCCGGTTTCAACAATAAAGGCAAGTGAGCAAATTCCGGCATTGTATCTTCCCAGCCGAAAGCACGATACAACAACACATGCAATGGTGCGGAAGGCAGCCATTCCTCACCACGGATCACATGAGAAACTTCCATCAAATGGTCGTCAACAATATTCGCCAAATGATAAGTAGGCAGTTCATCAGCCGATTTGTAAAGGACCTTATCATCAAGGATGGATGAATTGATGATAACTTCTCCACGAATCAAGTCGTTCACACGAATATCTTCATTCGGCTCTATCTTGAAACGGACAACATACTGCTTGCCTTCTGCAATCAGCGCATCTACTTCTTCTTCCGGCATTGTCAATGAATTGCGCATCATGCCGCGCGTAGACGCATCGTACTGGAAGTTCGCAATTTCCGCACGTTTGGCATCCAATTCCTCTGGAGTATCAAAAGCAATGTATGCTTTTCCGTTCTCCAACAGAACCTGCACATATTTTTTATAGATATCGCGACGCTCCGACTGACGGTAAGGACCGTGTTCGCCACCGAAACTCACTCCTTCATCAAAGTGGATACCCAACCATTTGAAAGATTCGAGGATATACTCTTCCGCTCCCGGAACAAACCGGTGAGAATCAGTATCCTCAATACGAAATATTAAGTCTCCGCCGTGTTGACGCGCAAATAGATAATTATACAAAGCTGTACGCACACCACCGATGTGCAGTGCTCCCGTAGGACTCGGAGCAAAACGAACTCTTACTTTTCTTTCTGCCATAATTTGGGTTAGTATAGGTAAATCGTGGCAAAATTAAACCTTTTTTTCCACACTATTGTTTTTTTTTGTACTTTTCGCAAAAATTTCAGTGGATATGGAACATTTGAAGAAAAAAAAGAGCTTTTCATGGAAAGATTTGTCATATAAATCGCTGCTATTCATAGGTACTGTGGCATTGATTGTCTATTTCCTGCCGCGCGATGGCAAGTTCAACTATCAGTTTGATATAAACAAGCCTTGGAAATACGGACAGTTAATCGCAACTTTCGATTTTCCTATTTATAAAGATGAAGCGATAGTGAAACGAGAACAAGACAGCCTGATGGCCCTCTTCCAACCCTATTATGAGCTCGACAAGAAAGTCGAAAAGGAGGCGATAGCCAAACTAAAAGAGAACTATCATACGAACCTGAAAGGGATTCTTCCTTCTACAGATTATTTACGCTACATCGAACGTACGCTGAAAGAGATTTATCAGGCGGGCATTGTATCTACCGAAGCTATACAGCAACTTTACAAAGATAGCACATCCGCCATCATGGTAATAGATGACAAGTTGGCCAATTCGCACCCCATCGAAGGTATTTACACGGTAAAGAAGGCATACGAGTATTTACTTACGGCAGACTCCGTTCACTTCAACAGGGAAATTCTACGGCAGTGTTCGTTGAATGAATATATCAGCCCGAACCTCACTTTTGACGAACAACGGACTCAGACAGCCAAAGAGGAGATACTGAACAACTATTCTTGGGCAAACGGTTTGGTTGTGAGTGGTCAGAAAATTATCGATCGGGGCGAGATCATCAGTCCGGAAACTTATAATATTTTGGAATCCCTGCGTAAAGAGTCCATCAAGCGAAACGAATCTATGGGACAAAGCCGTCTGATTCTTGGCGGACAAATTCTGTTTGTCGGCATGTTAATGCTTTGCTTTATGCTCTATCTTGATTTGTTCCGAAAAGATTATTATCAGCGAAAGGGCAGTCTGTCGCTACTCTTTACATTGATTGTATTTTATAGTATTGTTACGGCTTTTATGATGACACATAACCTATTCAATGTGTATATCATTCCGTATGCAATGCTACCTATTATTATCCGCGTGTTTCTTGATTCGAGAACTGCGTTTCTGACTCATGTCATCACAATATTAATCTGTTCCATATCACTACGCTTTCCACATGAATTCATTCTCACTCAGCTAGCTGCCGGTATGGTTGCGATATTCAGTTTGAGAGAACTGTCACAGAGATCACAGCTTTTCCGAACGGCATTATTAGTCATACTGACCTACGCCGCTGTTTATTTCTCTTTTGAACTGATGACAGAAAACGGACTTGCCAACGATTTCTCGAAGTTGAATATACGGATGTATACCTATTTCTTTATCAACGGAATTTTATTGCTGTTCGCCTATCCATTATTATTCTTATTGGAAAAAACGTTCGGATTTACTTCCAACGTTACTTTGGTAGAGCTTTCAAACATTAATAACGACTTACTGCGTCAAATGTCCGAGACTGTGCCCGGAACATTCCAACACTCCATGCAGGTAGCCAATCTAGCAGCGGAAGCAGCTATCCGTATCGGCGCCAAAAGTCAGTTGGTGCGTACCGGAGCTTTATATCATGATATCGGGAAAATGGAAAATCCGGCTTTCTTCACCGAAAATCAATCAGGAGGAGTCAATCCACATAAAAATCTAGGTTATGAACAAAGTGCGCAAGTAGTCATCAGTCACGTGACAGATGGATTGAAACTTGCCGACAAACATAATCTGCCTAAGGTTATTAAGGACTTTATCAGTACTCATCACGGACGGGGAAAAACAAAATATTTCTATATTTCCTGGAAGAACGAGCACCCGGACGAAGAACTGAATGAAGAACTGTTCACCTATCCCGGTCCGAATCCATTCACCAAAGAGCAAGCCATCTTGATGATGGCAGACGCTGTAGAAGCTGCATCACGCAGTCTTCCGGAATATACAGAAGAGACAATCAGCAACCTGGTCGACAAGATTATCGATTCCCAAGTCACTGAAGGTTACTTTAAAGAATGTCCTATCACTTTCAAGGATATAGCCACTGTGAAAGCCGTATTCAAAGAAAAACTAAAGATTGCTTATCACACCCGGATCAGTTATCCTGAGTTAAAGAAGTAAGCAGCCCCGCACAAGCGTCTTCAAGTATGTCAAGCACATATTCAAAGCCCTCAGCCCCTCCATAATAGGGGTCGGGGACATGATCTGCCGGGATACGAGTACAGTACTCCGTCATACGATGAATCTTCTTCCATTCTTCCGGGGAAGGAGATTTGTCTTTCAGATCATCTATGTTCCGGTCGTCCATACCGATTATCAGATCAAAATTATAAAAATCTTCCGTACGGACAGGACGCGAACGATGTACCAATTGATAACCGCGACGAGCCGCGTGAGCACGCATCCGACTATCCGGTAATTCACCCTGATGATAAGACAAGATTCCGGCAGAATCTATCACAAACTCTTTCTCCAGTCCTGCTTCTTTTATCAAATGAAGCATTACACCGTCAGCCGTAGAACTACGGCAAATATTTCCTAAACAGACAAATAATATTTTCTTCATTTTCATTACATTGGGTCTACATCATAATAAACTATCAAAGATTTATAGCGTTCGTCTTCGATCATTTCCCTCTGAATGCGTAGTAGAAGCTCCCGTGCACGTCCCATCGGAGCATTCTGCTCAATCTTGACGACAATCTTTTTGATAAACAACGTTTGGATACGGGCAACAGGAGGTTTATCCGGCCCCAACACCCGATTGCCAAATACCGCCCGCAGCTTATCCGCCATCACTACCGCCATCTGATCCAACAACGCTTCATTATGATTTTTCAGATAAACATATACCAACCGGTAATAAGGAGGATAATGGAACATCTGCCGTTCCGCCAACTGCCCGCCTACCATGTCTTCATAATCATTGGCAATGACCTGATGAATGATAGGATGCTCGATGCTCTTGGTTTGCAGCACCACCCTACCCCGCTTGTTCTTACGTCCGGCACGTCCCGCTACTTGCGCCATCAACTGGAAAGCCCGTTCATAGGAACGGAAATCCGGATAATTCAGCATCGTATCGGCATTCAGTATACCTACAATACTGACATGATCGAAATCCAATCCTTTGGAAACCATTTGCGTGCCGATCAATATATCCGTCTTTCCCTGTTCGAAATCTGCAATAATCTTTTCATAAGCAGAGCGGGTGCGTGTGGTATCCAAGTCCATTCGTGCCACTGCCGCTTCGGGAAAAAGGATTTTAATGTCATCTTCAATCTTTTCCGTACCAAAGCCACGGTTCACCAGTTCCGTACCTTCGCAGGCAGGACAGGATTTCGGCAGTTGGTAGGTATAACCGCAATAATGACAGGTTAGCTGATTGATTCCTTTATGATAGGTAAGGCTCACATCGCAATTCTTACACTTGGGCACCCAACCGCAGGTACGACACTCCACCATCGGAGCAAACCCGCGACGGTTCTGAAAGAGAATCACTTGCTCTTCCTGTTCCAAAGCCTCTTTCATGTATTGTATCAAGAGCGGAGAGAATTGTCCCACCATCCTCTTTTTGCGATGCAATTCCTTTATATCTACCGGAATAATCTCCGGCAATTGAATTTCTTTATATCGTTCTTTTAGTTGTACAAAACCATATTTCCCCTCCCCTGCATTCTGCCACGACTCGATGGAAGGAGTAGCTGTTCCCAACAGGGTTTTAGCTCCGTACATGGCAGCCAGCACAATCGCTGCGCTACGGGCATGATAGCGGGGAGCAGGATCTTGTTGCTTATACGTATTTTCGTGCTCTTCGTCCACAATCACCAGTCCCAGATTCCGGAAAGGAAGAAACACGGAAGAGCGAACACCCAGGATAATATCGTACCCGTTCTCTCCCAGTTGTTTCCGCCATATTTCAACCCGTTCGGCATCGGGGAATTTAGAATGGTAGATCCCCAGGCGAGCACCGAAGACCCGTTGCAGACGCTCTGTAATTTGAGTAGTCAAGGCAATCTCCGGCAACAAATATAAGACTTGTTTTCCCTGACGAATCATTTCTTCGATCAGATGAATATACACTTCCGTCTTCCCGCTGGACGTTACTCCATGAAGCAGACAGACATTTTTCTCCTGAAAAGACTGAACTATCTCATCATGTGCCCGTTGCTGAAACTCGTTCAAGGCGTTCAGTTCGACCACTTCTTTCTCCTGTTTATTCAACCGTCCGATTTCGTGATAGTAGATTTCGAAAATCTTCTTATCCACCAGCCCGTTCAGTACCGAAGGGGCCACATTAGCCCGTTGCAACAATTCTTTCTTAGAGACTTCTTTCGGAGTTCCGGTTCCTAAAATACCTGAATACTCTACATATTTCATGAGCAACGCCAGTTGCTTCGGAGCACGAGACAGAATATCAAACAGGATATGAAGCCGCTTTTCATCAGCAGAAGCCGCACCCGTGCCTCTGTCTTAGGCTTATAAGTACGTTTCAATTCTTCCTTTACAAAAATGGCTTCTTTATCGAGCAGAGACTTGATGGCGGTAAGAATATTTTTTATGCCGCTGTCTTTCTCCAGTTTAGTGACGGACTGCTGCGCATCTACGGCAAGTAAATCCAAAATACGTTGCTCACGTTCCGGCAATGGCGCATCCGCTTCAAAATCAGGATTATATTCAACAATCGTTTCACTCTCCAATTTCAGACCGGAAGGAAGCGCCGCTTTATAAACATCTCCCTGTGTACAGAGATAGTAATCGGCTATCCATTCCCAAAATTTGAACTGAACGGGTAGTAAAATGGGAGAAGCATCCAGCAATGCAGATATATCTTTCACTTCGTACCCCGTTGGAGCACAATAATGAACGTTAAGGACGATAGCCGTATAAAACTTCTTTCGCCCGAAAGGAACTACCACACGGCAGCCTATCTTCACATCTTCCGCATATTCGTCCGGCAAAGAGTAAGTGAAACTCTTCGGAAGCGGAAGCGGTAAAATGACATCTACATATTTTTTCATTGCAGGTACAAAAATACAATAAAAAATGAGGAATGAAAAATGAAGAAAAAGAGAACACTCAAAAGAAAAACGTTTCTTAGGACAGGAATGGGCGAAAACTGTTTCGGGAGTGTAACAGATAGCCCCGAACAAAAAAAGAGTTCCCACTGAGCAGAAACTCTTTTTTATATACAATGAAAAATGACAGGCTGATTAAAAAATGTAGGCTACAGACACCTGCCAAGACTTGGTTTTATAAGAGCCGCCAGTATCAATATCAGCAGTATCCCCCAATGGGATATTGTAATTAGCCCCTACCTGCAAATGATTCAGCAACTTCAAACCTGCTCCTACATTAATACCTACTTCAGCTTTCTTCTTATCGATCCCTGTTTTCTTTTCAAAATCGAAATAAAAATCAGGACCTGCTGCTAGATAAATACCTGCCAGGTTTCCCAACCCGATAGTATATTTCAGATTTACAGGAATATCAATGCCGTTCTGTTTAACGGTTATATCTCCATCTTCATCAGAGACCTTGATACCTCTTTGAGCGAAAAGCAAAGAAGCATCCACTCCCAATCCTACAATTGGAATAGTAAACTCGGCCATCGGCCCAATAAAGAAACCGGTGAAATTATCCTTTTTAAAATTATCACCTACATTAGAGAGACTTGCCTTTGACAAGTTCAAACCTCCTTTTACACCAAAGTGTATTTGCGCCTGGACAGGCATCACCATGCCGAAACATACGGCAATCATTAAAGCACCAAAAATCTTTTTCATAAATTCACGTGTTTATAATTCGGGAACAAAGATATACATCTTAAATTAAAGAAACACAAATTATCGTTTTTTTGTTCACTTGTAAACATCGGCAATCAAGGGTAATTTCTGTTTCACACTGAAAGGCCAGGGTTTCCAACACATGAAACTATCATTATGAAAATAAATCATTCAACGCTTCGCTCATACTGGGATGAGTAAAGATGAAGTCACGCAGAAAAGTATAATCCAGCCCTGCCTTCATGGCAATGGCAACCGTATTGATAACTTCACCGGAATCGGGTGCAAAAAGCATACAACCTAATATCTTTCCCGTGTTCTTATCAATGATAGCTTTCAGTAATCCGTCCATCTCCCCTAATGTTTTCGCTCTCGGTATAGCCATAGCGGGCAGCTTCTTCACAATAATATCCAAGTTCTGCTTGCAGGCTTCCTCTTCATTTAGCCCGATACGCGCCAATGGCGGATCGATAAAAACAGAGTAGCTAACAGGATTACGGTCATTTGTCTTTCGTTCCTTATCTCCGAATAAATCCTCACGGACAATCCGGTAATCATCCAATGAGATATAAGTGAACTGCAAACCACCTTTCACATCACCTACGGCACGTATATTGGGATTGGTTGTTTTCAAATATTCATCGACAATGATAGCACCACGCACATCTACTTCTACTCCAGCCGCTTCCAGATTAAGACCTCCCGTGTTAGGTCTGCGACCTGTCGCCAGCAATACGGCTTCGGCGTCAAGTTCGAATACCCCGTTAGTCTGCAAATCAGTGAAGGCGACGATTGCCTTGTCTTCCTCGTGCTTCACCGACTGCACCTTTGCATTCATCCGGAAAACAATGCCTTTTTTCTCCAATGTTTCTTTTACGCTTGCCGCAATATCGCGGTCTTCACGGGCAATCAGTTCGGGATAGCTTTCGAGCACAGTCACTTGCGAACCGAACGAAGCATACATGGACGCAAACTCCAGCCCGATATAACCGCCGCCGACAATGACCAGACGGCGGGGAAGGTTTGTCAGTTCCATGATTGAAGTACTGGTATAGACAAAAGGATTGTCCGTCACTCCGTCAATGGGTGGAATGACCGTTTCCGCTCCTGTATTGATAATGATTTGTTTGGATGTCAGCAGGATTTCTTCCGTAGCCGTGCGGACTGCGACCGTATCGGAAGAAACAAACGAGCCTGTACCTGTATAAACAGTCACATTGGGATTGTCCGCCAAGTTATGATAGTTCTTGTTTCGTAATGCACCGGTTACCGTTTCTTTCACGGCAATCGCCTGCCAGTAAAAATCACTTTTCTCCTCAAAGGCGGTCTCTTTCCTGCCCCAAGCTATTTTTGCCTGATGTACTAACGTCTTTGTCGGGATACATCCGATATTAATACATGTGCCACCATACATTTTTTCGGAACGTTCGATAATAGCTACCTTCTGTCCGCGTTTTGCAAACTCTGCAGCAAGGGTCTTCCCGCCTTTGCCGAAACCAATGATTATAACATCAAATACATTCATATTCCTATCTTTTTATAAGTTTAAAATCAGCTTTTTCAGTTTGTTTCATTTCATATTGCAAAGGTCGCTTCTTTCGAGGTAACGGACAATAACGATTTTGCCGAATAAGTTAGCAATTATTCCTATAACATCATAACATTAAAGCTATTAATAAAAAAAAGAATTTCTATCTTTGCATCAGCACTCAAAAAAACGTACTACTATGTTCTTTCTGCAAAAATCACTTTGTTTTATCATCTGCCTGCTCTGGTTCAGTTTAGGATTTGCCGGAATCAACAATCCGTTAATCATCAACTTCAGCAAAACACAATATGGCGCAGCCAACAAAAACTGGTCTATCAGTGAAGACGAGCATGGAATACTCTATTTTGGCAATGACATCGGACTGCTCGAATTTGACGGTATCGAATGGAAATTGAACAAGCTCCCCAAAGCAGAAGTAGTGCGTTCTGTATATGCTGTTTCAAACAACGAAATCTATACCGGCGGTTACGAAGAGTTCGGTAAATGGAGTCGGCAGCCCGACGGGGAACTGACTTATACCTCACTCAGCAAAGAACTGCCGACAGACAATTGGCAGAATGATGATATATGGAGAATCCTACCGCAAGGGGAATCCATCTATTTTCAATCATTCAGCGGCATCTTCCGCCACCACCTGCCGACAGGAAAAACAGAGAAAATAACCAAACAGGAGAATTTTCATTTCCTGATGCAAGTCGGCAGTGAGTTATGGATACAGGAAACACATAAGGGGCTGCTCCGTCTGCAAGAAGGTCGTTTCACCCTTATCCCACACAGCGAACTATTCCTGGGCAAAGAAGTGAAAGCCGTGCTTCCCTATGCGGAAAACCAACGGCTGATAGTCACTTCGAACAGCGGCTTATTCATATATGATGGAGATACGTTCAGATTACTGAGTGACGCACCGGAATGGATTAATTCAAACATCAATTGCGCTATTCAAAAGGAGAACGGTCACTATCTGCTCGGCACGATTCTCAACGGAGTATATATGATAGACAGACAAGGGAAGATTATCAAGCATATCAACTCTGACGCCTACATGCAAAACAATACGATCCTGTTTCTTCACGAAGATAAGTATCATAACACCTGGCTGGCACTCGACAACGGGATTACCTGCATCCAGATACTTCCCGAACTCAGTTGCTACACCGATCCTACGGGCAAGACCGGTGCCGTATATGCAGCCGCACTTTTTGCCGGCAAACTATTTATCGGTACCAACCAGGGACTCTTCTATATCAGCCAAAGCGATCTGAACAATATCAACGCATTGCCTGGCGACTTGCAAACAATAGAGAACATTAAAGAGCAAATCTGGGATTTAAAGATTATAGACGGAAAGTTATATTGCGGTTCCAACAGCGGGTTAAAAGTGATTGACGAACAACTGACAGTTACTACTCCCATCAATGCACAAGGGGGAGTGTTTACCATTCTTGCCAAAGAGCATTATCTACTGTTAGGCACATACGCATCCCTGAAAATCGTAGATACTCGCACACAACGAATCATTCTTGACGACATTCGCCAGCCTATCGTCAACATCCAGGTAGACCATCTCGACAATGTATGGTTGGAGCACATGAACAAAGGAGTTTACCGTTGCCAGCTTTCCGAGGACATGACAAAAATAAAAACTTCGGAATACTACGGCGAAGACCGGGAACTACCCTACAAGCTCCACCTTTTCAAAATCGGCGGAAGAGTTGTCATGCTGGGCGGAAATTCCTTTTACACTTATAATGACATAGGCGGCAAAGTAGAACTGTACGAACCGTTGAAACATTGCCTGAGCAACCTGACGGAAATAAAAAATGTATCCGACATAGACAAAAACCATTTTTATGTAATGGGAGATAATGTAATCTACCGCATTGCCCACGACGGTTCGCAAAACCATATAGAAGATAAAATAGACATCAACTATAACGGCATGTCCATGGTCAATCATTTCGAGCGGATTATCGCCCTCACGGATTCAACCAGCCTCATCTGTCTGGACAACGGCTTTCTGCTCTGCCCCAACAATCAGCAGCAAAATGTCATTTCGCTGTCCACTCCTTATATCAAATCCTTTTCCGCCTTGTCCAAAACGGGAGAAGCACTTCATAAGGAAAGTGAACATGAGGCTATCAAGATTCCATTTACCAATAATACGATAGAAATCAGATTCGCAACGGATGACGTACTGGCACACAATGTATCTTTCCAATATAAACTGGAAGGAATCAGCGAATGGTCGGAACCGGAAAGAATCAACAAAGTGACCTACGAACGTCTCCCAAAAGGAACCTATACCTTTTTATTACGTTCGATAGATAATCTGGGGAATTGCTCTCCCACACTGGAATATACGTTCACCATCCTTTCTCCGTGGTATCAGACTATCTGGGCAATACTGGGCTACTTCATCATCGCATTGCTCGTGTTGCGGATAGTCTGGATACTCATCCTGCGCCGTTACCGGAACCGGCATCTGATAAAAATCCGCCTTCGCGAAGCGAAAAGGCTAAGCCGGATGAACCAGCAACTGCAAAACCAAATCAAGGAGAAGGATGCCGAACTGCTTTCGCAGACTTCTTTCGTCATCCAGCGCAACGAGCTTATCACGCAGATGAAAGATGAAATAGAAGAGTTCTATCGCACACATAACAACAAAGCGCTCGCACCGCTCTTCCATAAAATCAATATGCTTTTCAACAACAACCTCGACACCGAGGAAGACTGGAAAATGTTTCTTATCAAGTTTGAAGAAAAACATACCGGATTTTTCAAACAATTAAAAACGCTTTATCCGCAACTGACTGCCAACGATTTGAAATTATGTGCCTGCCTGAAGTTGAATCTGGATTCAAAAGCTATCGCGGCCCTAATGAATATTTCCGTACGTGCAGTGGAAAACAGCCGTTACCGGTTGAGAAAGAAAATTAATATCCCGCCCAATGAGAATCTCAACGATTTCTTCTTGAAGTTATAAATTCGTTATATCACTCATTTAATGCACATTACAATTGAATGAGAGGTAATAATGAGGTCGCTTAAATGTTAAAAATCAAAGCGATGTATCCGTAGTGAGCCTGTTTTTAGCAAGTATAAATTCATACTTTCTACATTTGCCATTGTCAAAACGGACGAATCGGGAAGCGTACGAGCCCAACAAAGTTTTGACAGGATTTTAATGTTAAACTAAAACTAATAATAGAATGAAAGACCAACTTACCCATTCATTTTGTAAGGACATCTCTCTATTAAAGAAAGGACTTCTATTAGGATTTTTCTTATTGGCAGTCACCACTCTATCCGCACAGATACGGGAGATAAAAGGTATCGTCACATCAGAAACAAGCGAACCACTACCCGGAGTAGCCGTGCAAATAGATGCTTCCGGCACCGGAACCGTCACCAACATAGACGGTCAGTATAGCATCTCTGCCCGGAAAGGCGATAAAATTACTTTCTCCTTTATCGGAATGACGTCACAAACTATCGTAGTAGACAATCGTACTACTATCAATGTCGTCATGAAAGAAGAAGCTTTTGCATTGGAAGAAGCTGTCGTTATCGGCTATGGCAGCGCGAAGAAAAGAGACTTGACAGGTTCTATTACCAACGTCAAAGGAGAAGAAATTGCCAACAAACCTGCAACGAACCCATTATCTTCCTTACAAGGAAAAGTGGCAGGTGTACAAATCGTAAACTCCGGACGTGCCGGTGCCGACCCCGAAATCCGTATCCGTGGTACAAACTCCATCAATGGCTACAAACCGTTGTACGTGGTAGACGGACTATTCAATGACAATATCAACTTCCTTAATCCGGAGGACATCGAATCTATGGAGATCCTGAAAGACCCGTCATCACTGGCTATCTTCGGTGTTCGCGGTGCGAATGGTGTCATCATCATCACCACCAAGAAAGCCAAAGAAGGACAGACACTGGTTAACATTAATACCTCTTTCGGTTTCAAGAAAGTAGTAGATAAGGTTGATTTGGTCAACGGTCCGCAATTTCAGGAGCTATACAGCGAACAGCTTGCCAATCAGAAGGACACTCCGTTCGACTTCAGCGGCTGGAACGCGAACACCAACTGGCAGGATGAGATTTTCCAGACTGCATTCATCACCAACAATAATATCAGTATTACCGGAGCTTCGCCGAAACACAGTTTCTATCTGGGCGTAGGTTACTCTCACGAACAGGGAAACATCAAGCATGAGAAGTTCAGTAAAGTGACCATCAATGCAAGTAATGACTATAAGATCACGGACTTTCTGAAAGTCGGTTTCCAGTTCAACGGAGCACGCACGCTTCCGGCAGACTCCAAACAGGTGCTCGGCGCTCTTCGTGCTGCCCCTATCGCACCGGTATACAATAAGGAATATGGCCTGTACAGCGTTCTGCCCGAATTTCAGAAAGCACAGATCAACAATCCGATGGTAGACGTCGATCTGAAAGCCAATACGACCAAAGCCGAAAACTATCGGGCATCGGGTAATATCTATGGCGAAGTGGACTTCCTGAAACATTTCAACTTCAAAGCGATGTTCTCTATGGACTATGCTTCCAACAACGGACGTACTTATCTGCCTATCATGAAGGTGTATGACGATACTGCCGCAGGAGATGTAGTTACATTGGGAACCGGCAAGACAGAAGTCAGCCAGTTCAAGGAAAATGAAACGAAAGTGCAGAGTGACTATCTATTGACTTACACCAATAGTTTTGATCACGGCAATCATAACCTGACCGCTACAGCCGGCTTTACGACGTATTACAATTCACTGAGCCGACTGGACGGAGCACGCAAGCAAGGTGTCGGTCTGGTGATTCCTGACGATCCGGACAAATGGTTTGTCAGCATCGGTGATGCCGCAACAGCTACCAACGGAAGTACCCAATGGGAACGGACTACGGTATCCATGCTGGCACGTGTGATCTACAACTACAAAGGAAAATACCTGTTCAACGGTTCGTTCCGTCGCGATGGTTCTTCCGCCTTCTCATACACCGGCAATGAGTGGCAGAACTTCTTCTCACTAGGCGGCGGTTGGTTGATGACCGAAGAAGAGTTCATGAAGGATATCAAATGGCTCGATATGTTGAAAATCAAAGCATCTTACGGTACATTAGGCAATCAGAATCTGGACAGGGCCTATCCCGCCGAACCGCTGTTGTCAAATGCTTACTCGGCTGTTTTCGGCAAGCCGTCCATTATCTATCCCGGTTACCAGCTCTCCTATCTGCCCAATCCCAATCTGCGTTGGGAAAAAGTAGAAGCTTGGGAAGCAGGTTTCGAAACGAACGTGCTGCGCAACCGTCTGCACTTCGAAGGAGTATATTATAAGAAAAGGACCAAAGACTTGCTTGCCGAAGTGCCCGGTATCTCCGGAACAGTACCCGGCATCGGCAACTTGGGAGAAATCGAAAACATGGGTGTTGAAATGGCAGCCAGCTGGCGTGACCAGATCGGTGACTGGGGATACTCTGTCAGCGCCAACCTGACCACCATCAAGAATAAGGTGAAGAGCCTCGTTCAGGACGGATACTCCATTATCGCCGGAGACAAACAGCAGAGTTACACGATGGCGGGCTATCCTATCGGTTTCTTCTACGGTTACAAGGTGGCAGGCGTATACCAGTCGCAAGCCGACATCGATGCATCACCCGAAAATACCCTTGCCACAGTCACTCCCGGTGACCTGAAATTCGCCGACGTGAACAGAGACGGTAAGATTACCCCGGAAGACCGTACAATGATAGGTAACCCGACACCGGATTTCACCTATGGTCTTTCTCTCGGAGTAAACTACAAGAACTGGTCATTGGGCATCGATATGATGGGACAGCACGGTAACGAAATTTTCCGTACCTGGGACAATTATAACTTTGCACAGTTCAACTATCTGTCACAGCGCATGGACCGCTGGCACGGAGAAGGTACCTCCAACAGCCAGCCGTTGCTGAACTCCAAACATTCTATCAACAACCTGAATTCGGAGTATTATATCGAAGACGGCAGCTTCTTCCGTATCCGTAACGTGCAACTTGCTTACTCGTTCGACAAGGCCCTCCTTGCTAAAATACGCTTGCAGGCACTGAAAGTCTATGTCAACATACAGAACCTGAAGACATGGAAGCACAACACCGGCTACACACCGGAACTGGGAGGTAGCGCCACCACCTTCGGAGTAGACGACGGCAGCTACCCCGTACCTGCTGTCTACACCTTCGGCATCAACCTGACCTTCTAGTGGCGTGGCAAGGTACCACACCCAAGTTTCCATGCGGGTGACAAGGTGCCACAGCCAGGTTTCCATGCGGAATATAACTTTAATGAATCAAATCTATAATTGTATGAAACTAAATAAATATCTTTTTTCCACCTTTATTGCCGCCTCCACTCTGCTGATAAGCAGTTGCAGCGACTTTCTGGACCGGAGTCCGCAGGGACAATTCACCGAAGACGATAATCCCAATGCGCTGGTCAACGGTAAAATCTACAATGTCTATACCATGATGCGTAGTTTCGACATCACCGCCGGTACTCCCGCCATTGCTATCCATTATCTACGCTCCGAAGACTCCGAGAAAGGAAGTATCCCGAGTGACGGATCGGATGTAGCCGAAATGTACGATGACTTCTTATACACCCCGACCAACGGTTTGCTAGGTTCATACTGGGGAAAGAATTACGCCATCATCTACCAGTGTAATGATATCCTCGACGCCATTGCCGAGAAAGAGACTGCCGGACAAACAGAAACCGAAGATATCATCAACAAAGGGGAAGCTTCTTTCTTCCGTGCTTATTGTTACTTCAATCTAGTGAGAGCTTTTGGCGAAGTACCTTTGGTGACTTACAAGATCAACGATGCCTCGGAAGCCAACATCCCGAAGACTACCGCCGATAAAATCTACGAGCAGATCGATACCGACCTGAAAACTGCGGAAGAGTCATTGCCCGAAACATGGAGCACCGAATATACCGGACGCCTGACTTGGGGAGCTGCCCGTTCACTTCATGCCCGCACCTATATGATGCGCAGTGACTGGGACAACATGTACAAAGCCTCTACAGACGTTATCAACAAAGGTTTATATAATCTGAAAACTCCGTATAACGAAATATTCACCGACGACGGAGAGAACAGCGGCGGTTCTATATTCGAACTGCAATGTACCGCT
>OGQX01002170.1_pt1 | contig 15681 bp, 16 predicted proteins | sample 1553291 | NCBI WGS metagenome assembly OGQX01 (sample SAMEA2580030, study PRJEB22360) | human gut metagenome | biome: human gut; feature: human-associated habitat; material: faeces | place: Denmark | collected 2008/2010
TGCGGTGCTTGCCGCTGCAGAAGCTGCAGTGGAGGAAGCAGCAGTGCTGCTGGAGGAGCTGCCGCCGCATGCGGCCAGTGCACCGGCTGCACTCAGGGCACCCACGGCCTTCAGGAAAGAGCGGCGAGAGATACTGTTTTTCATAAGAAACTTCTCCTTACTCATTGATGTAGTGCGATTCTGCTCTGCGGCCCTCGTGTGGGAACCGCTTCTATTGGCCTTATTATAGAAAAATATTTTCATTTTGTCTATCGGCTGTCTGCCTAATAATGAAAGGATTTTCTTGTGAATGTCGCACAATTTTAGCGAAAAGACTGGCCTTTTGGGCAGGATTCACGGAAATTTTGAAAGTTGTAGCTATTTTGTAACCATTGTAGAAAAATCACGCTTTTCGCTGGTGAAAATAGTTTTCACTCAAAAAAGAGCGGAAAATCCGGCAAATTGAAAAGGATTTTCACAAATAAGTCATACTAATGCGGCGAATTTGGGCGCTCTGCACAGAAACGATCGTGAATTTGTAGTCAAAGCCCCTCTTGCCAAGCGGCGGGGATTCTTTTATACTTTTCTTAAAGGAAAACTTCCCGACAATGGTGTTGGCATGTGCGGCCGGCCCTTCCGGCGGGAAACAGAGCAGGAAAAAGGAGACCATCATGTCTACGACCACAAATTTCTGGGAGCTGCTGCAGCAAAGGCAGGACGAACTGACAAAATCCGGCCGTGCTGTGGCAGATTACCTTGTCCACCATGCCGACGAGGCACAGTACCTTTCCATTTCCTCCCTTGCGCGGGAATGCAAGGTAGCAGAGGCAACGGTGTTCCGCTTCTGCCGGGCATTGGGTTTTGAGGGCTACCATGAGATGCGCATTTCGCTGGCGCAGGCCAACGCCACCGGTGCACTGGTCAACCAGCATGAGCCGGAGCCGGGCGCTACCACCGCCAGCCTGTGTGAGCACGCCAGCGGCCTGTTTCTCACTGCCATCAACGGCACCCAGAATTCTCTTTCGCCCGAAGCCGTGGAGCAGGCTGTGGACCTGATGCGTGCGGCGCGGCAGGTGTTCTGCCTGGGTCAGGGCGGCAGTATGCTGCTGGCCAACGATATCTGCGCCCGCTTTTCCAGCCTGTCCAATAAGTTCCGCACCGCAGGGGACAGTCATCTGCAGATCCTGGCTGCCAGCCTGATGGGCCCGGAGGATGTGGTGCTCTTTATCTCCTATTCCGGCGCGACCCGCGATATGCTGGAAACGCTGCGCACGGCCAAGGCATCCGGCGCAAAGATCATTCTGCTCACCCATTATGAGGATTCGCCCGGCGCAGCCATGGCAGATGTGGTGCTGCGGTGCGGCGCGCAGGAAAGCCCGCTGGATTCCGGCAGCATCCCCATCAAGGTGGCGGTGCTTTATGTGGGCGAGGTGCTTCTGCTCCGCTATATGCTGGATGACCCCGAGCATACCAATGAAGCCCAGGACCGCACCAGCGAGGCGGTGGCCATCAAGTTGATCTGAACAGTAAAACAGGCGGCATCCAACTTTGGAGCCGCCTGTCTTTTCGTTATAAGAGCGCTATAGTTTCATCCGGGAGCTGCTTCTGGTAGTAGGTTACCTTCCACCGGATAGTTTCCGGTTCCACCGGCGCAAAGTGGAGCGAGGAACAGGCGGTGCGGGTATCACCCTGCTGCTTTCCGCTCACAAAGATCGCGGTCGGGCCGTCTGCCCCGCCGATGATGCCAATGGCTCCATCTTCCGTGGGTGCGTCGCTTTTCCGGATGGGCTTATCACTAGAGGCGCAGTCGTTCACCTGCACCCAGCCGGTGGTCACGGCGGGGGTCAGGGTGTAAGTCATTTCCATAAATTCCCGGGGCCATTCCATGGGCGGCCCCATGTGGGGGAGGTCACTCTCCGGCAGCCGGGCCGGTTTCAGGTCTTTGACCGTCAGCACGCAGGGCACACCGGTGACGGGGTGGGCAAACTCCACGACCTTTCCGGGCGCTGCCGTGAACTGCACCGCTTCGGCAGGCTGTTCCCGCTGGGTGAGGGTCAGTGTCAGGCTGGTGATGTGGGCCGGCCTGCGCTTTGTCGCCCAGGGAAAGCTCCACTGCCGGAGATCCCAGCCTTGTTCCGGGTCAAGCCCGTAGTGCTTCACGATGTCCCGCGCGGCCTGTTCACCGCTGCAAACGATCTCCTCTTCGGAGCGGAGGGGGTTATAATATTCCCCGGCACCGCGGCTGTACTCCACGGTTTTGCCGTTGATGGCTACACTTGGCAGATAGTCAAAAGAACCAAACGGGTCCTCGGCTTCGGCCAGTTCGACAACTTCCGGCGGGCATTCGTCAATATCCATCCCTTCATAAGCGGCCAACTTCTGGTAATGCGCTTCGATCGCTTCACGCTCCACCCGGCGGCAGATGTCTACAACCAGCCCTTTTCCACAAAGGTAAATCGCCGGGATGATGAAATGCTGCCCGCCCCACACCGAGTGTGCCCCGCAGGACACTTCCTGCCCGGGGCGGCCCCGATGCGGGCGGTGACAGCCCGGATTGTCCTCAAAATAAACCTTCCACTCCATCTGCGTTCCACCTTTCCATACAGTTTTCTCTATTGTAGCGTAGGAAAGATTTTCTGTCAACCGACGCTTTTTCGCTAGGTGCCGCTCATATCCTGCCGCCTGTCCGAATAGACTGTTTCCGAGAAGCAGACGCAGAAGGTGCGGCCTTGCCGCCCGGTGCGGACGGGAGAGAGGAGAGAGCAATTTGGAAAAACAGGAGTGTTTGGAAGCCACTGTCTGCCGGGAGATCGGGGCACGCACCGGCGGGGAGATCCTGATTGGCGTGGTAGGGCCGGTGCGCACCGGCAAGAGCACCCTCATCAAGCAGTTTATGGAGCAGCTGGTGCTGCCCGCCATTGGCCCGGCGGACGCAAAGCTCCGGGCTCGGGATGAGCTGCCGCAGTCGGCGGCAGGGCGAACGATCATGACCACAGAGCCGAAGTTCATTCCGGAGCAGGCCGTGCCGCTCCAACTGGAGGGCGGCGGGGAATGCCGCATCCGGCTCATCGACTGTGTGGGCTACATGGTGGAGGGGGGCGTGGGGCCACGAGGAGGACGAGAAGCCCCGCATGGTCAAAAGCCCCTGGTTCGAGGAAGAGATCCCCTTTGACCTTGCCGCTGAGACCGGCACCCGCAAGGTCATCCGGGATCACTCCACCATCGGCATCGTGGTCACCACCGATGGCTCCATCAGCGAGATCCCCCGGGAAAACTACCTGCCTGCCGAAAAGCGGGTGGTGGAAGAGCTGGAAGCGCTGGGCAAACCCTTTGTCATCCTACTCAACAGTACCCGCCCGGATGCTCCGGAGACAAAGTCACTGGCCGCAGAGCTGGAACAGGCCTACGGACGCACGGTCCTGCCGGTGAGCTGTCTGGATCTGCAAAAAGATGACCTGCTGTCCATCCTGCAGCGTGTCCTCTACGAATTTCCGGTGCGGGAGCTGGATTTTGCCATTCCCCGCTGGGTGACAATGCTGGAAAAGGGCCACTGGCTCCAGAACGAGATCTACACGGCGGCGCTCCAGTTTTCAGAGAAGATCAGCCGGATGAAGGATGTTCCGGCCCAGAACAGTGCCGGAGCGCTGGCCGGAGATTCGGTGCAGGAGTCTGCCCTGAGCGGCATGAACCTTTCCGATGGCGTGGTGCGGGTGACCGTTCTGCTGAAGCCAGAGGTGTTCTACCGCGTCCTCAGTGAGCAGACGGGGCTGGAAATTGGCGACGAAGCGGGCCTGATGCCCTGCATCATTGAGCTTTCCCGGGCAAAGCGGGAGTACGAGAAGATCCGCAGTGCACTGGAACAGGTGGAAGCCACCGGCTACGGCATCGTAATGCCCAGCATTGAGGAGCTCTCGCTGGAGGAACCGGAGATCGTCCGGCAGGGCGGACGGTACGGTGTCCGGCTGGAAGCCAGCGCACCCTCCATCCATATGATGAAAGCCGTCATCCATACCGAAATCAGCCCCATTGTGGGCACCGAGAAGCAGAGCGAGGATCTGGTGCAGAGCCTGCTGGGTGATTTTGAGGCTGACCCGGAGAGGCTGTGGGAATCAAACATCTTTGGCAAGAGCCTGCATGAACTGGTGAATGAGGGGCTGCAGAACAAGCTCCTCCACATGCCGCAGGAAGCCCGCACCCGCCTGCAGGAAACGCTGGAACAGGTCATCAATGATGGCTGCACCGGATTGATCTGTATTCTGCTGTAACATAAAACGACCCTCTCAGTCACGCTGACGCGTGCCAGCTCCCCCAAAGGGGGAGCCAACGCATCTGACAGGAAGAAAACTGCTGATTTGCAGAATCTTACCTCGAAGCTGCAATTGCCTCTCCCTTTGGGAGAGGTGGCAATGCGGAGCATTGGCGGAGAGGGTCGTTCTTATTTTTGATAAAACCTCAAACAGCCTTCAAAACTGCTCAATGTATCATGGAATCGAATCCCCTGTGCGGCCAGCTTTGAGCTGTCCATCACAAGGTTGCGGGAGAAATCAGCAGGCTCGATCTGCACCTGCACGCCCAGCGCTTCGGCAAACTGCCGGGCCGTTGTGACCATGTCGGCATCGTTCCCGCTGCCAAAATTGTATACACCGCCGGGCAGCTGCAAGGCGGGAAAGAGATGTTCCACCACTTCCCGCACCCAGCTGACACCCCGGTGATCGTGTGGCGAAAAGCGAACGGGAGTACCGTTTTGTGCGGCCTGCAGCAGGTTCAGCGGCAGATTGCCCCGGAGGGGCAGGCCATCACCGGGCAGATCGTACATCCACGGGGCCCGCAGAAGCACCGCCTCCGGGCAGAGCGCAAGGACCCGCTCCTCGGCCTCCAGTTTGTGGCGGCCATAGGTGTTGGCGGGGGAGAGCGGCAGCGTTTCGGGCAGGGGGCCGGGCTGGGTCACACCTGCGTACACCTGATCCGAGCTGAATGAGATCAGCTTGGCCCCGGTGTCCCGTGCGGCCTTTGCCATCCAGACGGGCAGTTCGACGTTGGCACGCTGGGATTCCTCCGGGTGCTGCTGGCAGTAGCCGGTATCGGACAATGCCGCCAGATGCAGGATGACATCCGGCTGCACGGTTTCCACAAAACGGCGAATGGCGGATTCATCGGCAGCGGCCAGAGATCCACGCGGGAAGGTAATAAGCTCTGCACGGCCCTGCCACTGGTGCAGTACTCGGGAACCCACAAAGCCGGAGGATCCGGAAATTAAGATCTTCATGCTCAGTGCACCAAAAACAGTTCCAGCACAAGCACCACGGCACAGCAGGAGACGGACACCTGAAACAGACTGGCTCCGAACCATGCGGCGGCGATGCCCACTACCAGCGCGGCTGCACCGGCAATGGGGCTCTGGGTGGCGTTGATGATGGCCGGGAAGGTCATTACGGCCAGCGTCACATAGGGCACATAGTAGAGGAAGGACTGGATGAACTGGTTTTTGATGGGTTTGCGGATAAGGGTCAGCGGCAGCACACGGATAGCGTAAGAAACGGCGGCCATCACGGCGATATAGACCCAATTATTGTAGGTCATGCCTGCACCTCCTCAGTTCCGGCAGTTTCCGGTGCTTCGGGTGTAACAGGGAACAGAACGGCTGCCCCGCAGGAGATCAGCACCGTCAGCAGGATGGTGCGGGTGCCGTCCGAAAGGGAAGCGATGCCGGGCAGGCAGCCGCAGGCGAAGCTCAGGGCAAAGCTCAGCATCACCAGCACGGCAACGACCCTGTTCTTCCGGGCGGGGGGAATGATGATGGCCAGGAACATGCCGTACAGGGCCACGCTCAGGGCGCTGACCACACGCACGGGCAGCAGATTGCCTGCAATGATGCCCAGCGCTGTGCCCATGGCCCAGGCGGGGGCCGCCAGTGCTATGGCACCGTAGGTGTAGAACGGGTTCAGATAGCCTGGCCGTGCGATCGTGATGCCAAACAGCTCGTCGGTGACATCGTAGCCGATGATGAGCCGGTGAAAGAACGGCGTGCCTGAGGTAAATTTCTGGGCCAGAGCGCAGCTCATCAGCAGGTAGCGCGCGTTGGCGATCAGGGTGATGATGGCAACTTCCAGATAGGTGGCACCGGCAGCGATCAGCGAAAAGGCTGCATACTCACCGGCAGAAGCATTGTTGAACAGGCTTGCAAAAAAGCCCTGAATGGGGGTCAGCCCCGCATTGCGGGCTGCAATGCCCAATGAGAACGAGACAGCAAAATAGCCCAGCGCAATGGGCACACCATCCCGCATTCCCTCGCAGAATACCTTGCGGCTGAATGCGTAGGGCTTTTGAGTGGTTTCCATGAGTGGTTACTCCTTTCCTACTTCAAGACACAAAAATAAGTATAGCACATCCGGTAGGAATTGACAAAAGAAAAAGGCTCAGGTTTTGATCAAAAACCTGAGCCTTTTTCAAAGAAGGGAGCGTGGCTTAATCCACAACATCCTCAAACTGGCTGTTGTACAGGTCAGCGTAGAATCCGCCGGCCTCAATGAGCTGGTCGTGGGTGCCCTGCTCCACAATGTCGCCGTCCCGCATGACAAGGATGAGGTCTGCATCCCTGATGGTGGACAGGCGGTGGGCGATGACGAAACTGGTACGGCCCCGCATCAGGTTGTCCATAGCAGTCTGGATGCGCTGTTCGGTGCGGGTGTCCACACTGCTGGTGGCCTCGTCCAGGATCAGGATGCGGTTGTCGGCCAGAATGGCCCGGGCAATCGTCAGCAGCTGCTTCTGGCCCTGACTGACGTTGGAAGCGTCCTCGTTCAGCTCCATCTGGTAGCCGCCGGGCAGGGTGCGGATGAAGTGGTCGGCATTGGCGGCCTTGGCGGCGGCAATGACCTCTTCGTCGGTGGCATCCAGACGGCCATAGCGGATATTCTCCATGATGGTGCCCTTGAACAGCCAGGTGTCCTGCAGCACCATGCCGAAGCCCTCGCGCAGGGCACTGCGGTCAAAGTCGCGGATGTCGTGGCCGTTCAGGGTGATGGAGCCGGAATCAACATCGTAGAACCGCATGAGCAGTTTGACCATGGTGGTCTTGCCGGCACCGGTGGGGCCAACGATGGCGACCTTCTGGCCGGGCTGCACATTGCAGCTGAAATCGTGGATGATGGTCTTTTCGGGCACATAACCGAACCGGACATGGTCAAAGGTGACCTGGCCATCAATGCAGGCAGGGTCTGCCCGGCGGGCAGGGTCGGCCAGCTGATTCTCTTCGGGCTCGTTCAGGAACTCGAACACGCGCTCGGCAGCGGCGGCCATGCTCTGCAGCATGTTGGACACCTGTGCCAGCTGCTGGATGGGCTGGGTGAAATTGCGGACATACTGGATAAAGGCCTGGATATCGCCGATGGTGATGATGCCGTTGGCGGCAAAGATGCTGCCGACGATGGCAACAGCCACATAGCCCAGGTTGCCCACAAAGTTCATAATGGGCTGCATCAGGCCGGAGAGGAACTGGCTCTTCCAGGCAGATTCAAACAGCTTGTCGTTGGCGGCGTTGAAGTCCTCCAGCACGGCGGCCTCCCGGTTGAAGGCTTTGATGACATTGTGGCCGGAGTAGACCTCCTCCACCTGACCGTTCACAACGCCCAGAGTAGCCTGCTGGGCCTTGAAGTATTTCTGGCTGAACCTGACCACCAGCATCACCAGGACCAGAGAGACGGGCAGGATGAGCAGTGCGATCAGGGTCATTTTGGGGCTGATGGACAGCATCATGATCAGCACGCCGATCATGGTGGTAATGCTGGTGATGAGCTGGGTCACGCTCTGGTTCAGGCTCTGGCCCAGGGTGTCCACATCGTTGGTGATGCGGGAGAGCACCTCGCCGACCGTCCGCTTTTCAAAGTAGGCCAGCGGCAGGCGGTTGATCTTTTCGCTGATCTGGCGACGGAAATCGTAGCAGACCTTCTGGGAAAGGCCGGTCATCAGCCAGCCCTGAATGAAGCTGAATGCTGCGGAGCAGAGGTACATGGCCAGCAGGGTGAGCAGGATCTTGCCGATGTAGGCAAAGTCGATGCTGCCGATCCCCCGCAGCTTGGCGATCCAGCCGGTGGCAAGGGCCGTGGTGGCCTTGGCCAGAATTTTGGGGCCTGCGATATTGAAGATGGTGGAAAGGATGGCAAAGACCATCACAACGATGAGGGAAAGCTTATACTGGCGCAATGCGCTGAGGAGCTGCCGCAGAGTGCCCTTGAAATCCTTGGCGCGCTCGGTGGTCTGTTTTCCGGGTCTCGGCATATCACTCATCCTCCTTTCCGGTGTTCAGGTCCTGCAGGTTGAGCTCCTTCTGGCTCAGCTGGCTCCTGGCAATCTCCTGATATTCAGGGCAGGTGGCCATGAGCTGCGCGTGAGTGCCCTTGCCCACCAGCCTGCCGTCGTCCAGCACCAGGATCTGATTGGCGTGGAGGACGGTGGAAATGCGCTGTGCCACGATGATCACGGTGGCGTTGTCGGTCTCTTCCTTCAGCGCACGGCGCAGGGTGACATCCGTCTTGTAGTCAAGGGCAGAGAAGCTGTCGTCGAACAGATAGATCTTCGGATCCTTGGCAATGGCGCGGGCGATGGAGAGCCGCTGCTTCTGGCCGCCGGATACATTGGAGCCGCCCTGTGCAATGGGGCTTGCATAGCCCTCGGGCTTTGCGTCGATGAACTCGGTGGCCTGTGCGATGGAAGCCGCCTTTTTCATGCCCGCATCGGTGATCTGCGCACCGCCGAATTTCAGGTTGCTCTCGATGGTGCCGCTGAACAGAACGCCCTTCTGGGGCACATAGCCCAAAAGGCTGTGGAGCTGCTCCTGCGGCATCTCCCGCACATCGATGCCGTCGATGGTCACGCGGCCGCCGGTGACATCATAAAAGCGGGGGATGAGGTTGAGCAGGCTGGATTTGCCGCAGCCGGTGGAGCCGATGATGGCTGTGGTCTCGCCGGGGTTTGCGGTAAAGCTGATGTGCTCCAGAGCGTCGCTGTCGGCACCGGGGAAGCGGAAGCTGACATCCTCGAACCGGACCACGCCATCCCAGTCCTTCTTTTCAAGGGCGGGCTTTGCGGTGGCAGCGTCGGGATCATGGATGGAAGCCTTGGTGCGGCAGACCTCGTCGATACGGTCAGCAGCCACACCGGCACGGGGAAGCATCACGGCCACCATGGCCAGCATCAGGAAAGACATGACGATCTGCATGGTGTAGGTGATGAATGCGATCATCTCACCCACCTGCATGTTTCCGGCATCCATGGCCTTGCCGCCGAACCAGACGATGAGCAGGCTGGTGCCATTCATGATCAGGGTCATAAAGGGCATCATGGCCACCATGGCGCGGTTGGTGAACAGCTGGGTGCCCATCAGCTCCAGGCTGGCAGCATCAAAGCGCTTTTCCTCAAAGGATTCGCGGCTGAATGCACGCACTGGCATTACGCCGGTCAGGATCTCGCGGCTGACGAGATTCAGCTTGTCCACTAGGGTCTGCATGATCTTGAACTTGGGCATGGCGACGCTCATCAGAACCGTGATGAGCAGAAGCAGAGCGGCCACGTCCAGCACGATGATCCAGGCAAGGCCGGTGTTGCCCTGGGTGACGTGCATCACGCCGCCGATGCCCAGAATGGGGGCGTAGGCCACCATGCGCAGCAGGATGACACAGGTGAACTGCACCTGCTGGATATCGTTGGTGGTGCGGGTGATCAGGGAAGCGGTGGAGAAATTCTCGATCTCCGCGTTGGAAAAGTGGATGACCGAGGAGAATGTCTCTCTGCGCAGTTCCCGGCCGATGGAAGCCGAGACGCGGGAAGCAATCAGGCCCACCAGAATGGCAACGACCACCATCAGCAGGGTCAGGGCCAGCATCTGGCCGCCCACACGGAAGAGGTAGGCCATCTGTACATCATGGGAAACGCCCTGTGCCTCATATTCCAGGCTGACCAGCAGGGTGGCCTGACTTGCCATGCTGGAAAGGGTGGTCTCGTCCACCTGTTCCATGGCACTGGCCAGTTGCTGCTGGATCATTTCCCGGGAAAAGCCGGGCATCTGGGCCAGGGCTGCGAACTGGGCACAGACGGCATCCAGATCCTCCGCCGTGGGAGCAGCGGTCATGGTCTCTGCTTCAGCCCCGGCCGTCTCCTCTTCGCTCTGGTAGCCGGACAGCGGAGCCATGGCGGCAGCGTTCTGCCCGGCAGGGGCGTTGGCATTCTGCGCCGCCGCCATATACAGCACGATATCCGGTGTGGTAACGGCCTCCTCCAGAGCCGTGCGCTCGGCATCGGTCAGGTCACTGCGGAGCTTCAGAACACCGTCGTCCTGAAGATAATATCCGTAGGCATTCTGCAGTGCATCCGCATCCTCTTCGCTCATCAAAAGCGAGAGGGCATCCAGTGTGCTTTGGCGCGCAGTCTCCGGCAGGGGGCTTTCAATGCCGCCCTGCTGGATGCCGATATCCACGATCTTGCTCGTGTAATCCGGCAGGGAAAGGTCGCAGTAGGCTTGCACGAACAGCAGAGCCACCACGGCAAGGCAGGCGGCCCAGTGGCGGCCCAGCTGCTTGAAAATTTTACCCATTTTCGTTTTCTCCCTTCAATTTTGCTTGTTGCTCCGCATTTTCCGCTTCCACAGCCTCCAGCAGTACACCGGTCAGGGAGAACAGCTGCTCCCGCTGCTCTTCCGGGATGCGGCAGATGACCCGCTCAAAGTAACGGCTGATGGCGGCCTCGACCTGGCGGCTGGCATCCAGCCCCTTTTCCGTGGGGCGCACCAGCGTTTTGCGGCGGTCATTGGGGTCTGTGATCCGCTCAATGAGTCCATCCTGCTCCAGCTGGCGCAGCGCGCGGGAAACAGCGGGCAGGGGCTGTTTGACGGCGGCAGCCAGATCGGAAACATAGATGGTGCCGTTTTGGCCATGCTCTTCAATGGTCATCAGCACGCCTTCCAGCATGATGAAATGACACTTGGGGCAGCTTTCCAGTGCCATTTTGGCACCGCGTTTGCCTTCTGTGCTCAGCCGATGCAGATAATGGACCACGGCGAACAGTTCCGGTGCGCTCTTCTGCGGCATACGATCCCTCCTTATCACTTAACAGATACAAATACTTAACACATGATAACTATTTGATAATGACAATAATATACCCGCCTGCATTGGAATGCAAGCGGGTAAAAATGAACTTTTTGAAAACTCTGAAGATCCTGCGCATCAAGGAGAAAAAATCACTCGTGGAGCTGACGTTCCTCCACCAGACTCTCTCGTTTGCTGCTGATACGTCCCAGCCCGTAGGCCAAAAACGTGGCGCAAAGCAGGTTCAGCCATGCCAGCGATGCACCGCTGAAGGTGTTGGTAACGCCGATGAGAAGGTTTGCCAGACAGAGCAGCCTCACCATCTGTCCAATTTTGTTCAGGTGAGAGATACGAGAATCCACATCCGAAAACATATCAAAGGGACCTAGCTGGGCGCTGCGGCGGAAATATCCCCAACTGAAGCAATGCCCAACGCTCTGTGCTTCTAACTCTCCCATGAAACTTTCAAAATCCGGGGAACTGTCCAGCATGGCAAGCCGGATGATGTACTGGCCGGGTTCCGTCTTTTCAAAGGTGTAGGTGCAGAACCCGGCATTCTGCAGGGCCCAGCCCTCCTGCGCCATTTCGTTGAGCCAGCGTTCTTCTTTTTCAAATTCCCAGACCCAGAAATTCCGATGCAGCGTTTTTGTTTCGCTCATATCTGTTCCTCCTGTAAAATGGCGCGGCCATTGGCAGCAAGCTCCTCCAGCCGGACCAGCTCCTGTTTGAGCACCTTCAGCCCGGCGGAGGTCAATTGGTATTCTTTTTTGCGGCTTCCGCTTTCCATGGGCAGGGGAGAGATCCACCCCTTTTCGCACAGGACATTCAGGGCACCGTACAGGGTTCCGGCAGCCAGCCGTACCCTTCCGCCGGAGAGCTGCTGGGTCTCCTGCATGATGCCGTAGCCATGCCGCGGATGATAGAGGGAAAGCAGGATGTAGTAGGTGGTTTCCGTCAGTGCCGGATGATCCATTATATCACCTCGCTTTGTATCACTATACGATATATCATGGATGTATTATATCGCTTCTCGATATAACTGTCAAGGGGCTGAAAATAAAAAAAGCTCTCCCGGAGAGGAGAGCAAAGACAAACAACCAGAGAAAACCGGTCAACGATCGTGGAACAGTCGGTTATCCACCCAGATGCAGACGCAGGCACCCAGCACAGAGATGACGAAGGAGCTGATGCTGCCGGTGGCATGGATGCCGATGAGACCGAACAGGAACTCGCCCACAAAGCTGCCCAGAATACCCAGCACAATGTTACGGCCGGTGGAGGTCTGGGTGCCCATGAAACGGTTGGCGATGTGACCGGCCAGAGCGCCTACCAGCACGCCCACGAGCAGGGAAGCCAGCAGGCCGATCAGAGAGAACAGGCCCATCAGCACGCCCACCAGAGCGCAGATCAGGGCAAAAACGATCAGGATAGACAAAGTGATCATACAGAAGCCTCCTTGGTTTCTTTTGTAGGAATGGCGTTTTCTGCCGCGTACCGGCAGATGTCGTTCAGACAGCACTTTTCACATTCGGGTTTGCGGGCGTTGCAGACAGCACGGCCATGCATCACAAAGCGGTGGCACAGGTCGCTGCCTTCCTCCGGCGGAATGATCTTCCACAGGGCCATCTCCACCTTCTGCGGCTCCTTGATGCCATCCACCAGCCCGATTTTATTGCACAGCCGGATGCAGTGGGTGTCTGTGACGATGGCGGGTTTGCAGAACACATCGCCCATGATCAGGTTGGCGCTCTTGCGGCCCACGCCGGGCAATGCCAGCAGCTCTTCAAAGGTGGTGGGCACTTTGCAGTTGTATTTATCCCGCAGTACCCGCATACAGGCCGAGATATCCCGGGCCTTGCTGCGGCCCAGCCCACAGGGCTTGACAATGGCTTCGATCTCCTCGGGCTCTGCCGCAGCCAACGCTGCTACATTGGGGTATTTTACAAACAAGTCCTGTACCACAATGTTCACCCGGGCATCGGTGCACTGGGCCGCCAGCCGGACACTGACCAGCAGCTGCCAGGCGTGGTCGTAATCCAGCGTGCAGGCTGCATCCGGATATTCTGTTTTCAGCCGGTCGATGACCTGGAGCGCCAGCTCCTTTTTGGCAGAGAGATCTTCTGCCGCAGCGGCTTTCTTCATCTGAACCCCTCGTTTCCCGTAAATGTACTATGATAATAGCATGTTTCGACTTTTTTGTAAATGGGGTTTGTGGCATCCATCTGAGAATGATTTTCATTATTGCTCTTGCTGTTCGTGTAAAAATGAGGTATACTGTTTTTATATAAAGCCCATGCAGAACAGCAGGGCAGTACAGGAGGGAACGCCCGATGAATGAACCGCTGGCGCAGCGTATGCGCCCCAAAACGCTGGCCGAAGTCTGCGGCCAGCAGCATCTGCTGGGCCCGGGGCGGGTGTTCCGCCGCACCATCGAGAGCGGCCGCATCCCCAACATGATCTTTTACGGCCCGTCCGGCACGGGCAAGACCACCGTGGCCCGCATCATTGCCGAGAACAGCGGCATGACGCTGCACAAGCTCAACGGCACCTCCTGCGGCACGGGGGATATCAAGGCGGTGCTCAAGGATATCGGCACACTGGCCGGGGCGGGGGGCATCCTGCTGTACCTCGATGAGATCCAGTATCTGAACAAGAAGCAGCAGCAAAGCCTGCTGGAGTGCATTGAGGACGGCACGGTGACCCTGATCGCCTCCACCACTGAGAACCCCTATTTTTACATTTATAATGCACTGCTTTCCCGCTGCACCGTGTTTGAATTCAAATCGCTGACAGCTGCGGATGTGGAGCAGGGGCTGCGGAACGCCCTGAAAAAGCTTTCAGAGAGCGAGGGTACGCCCATCCGGATGGAGGACGATGCCTGTGCCTATCTTGCCGAGAGCGCGGGCGGCGATCTGCGCAAGGCACTGGGCTGCCTTGATTTTGCAGTGACGGCGGCGGCTCCCGAACCGGAGGGAAAACACATCACGCTGGATATGATCCAGCAGGTCACCCGCCGCACTGCCATGCGGTATGACCGGGAGGGCGATGACCACTACGACATCGTGTCAGCCTACCAGAAGTCCATGCGCGGCTCCGACCCGGATGCGGCGCTGCATTATCTGGCCCGTCTGCTGGAAGCAGGAGATCTGCCCTCGGCCTGCCGTCGCCTGATGGTATGTGCCTGCGAGGATGTGGGCCTTGCCTATCCACAGATCATCCCCATTGTGAAGGCGGCAATTGATGCCGCCAACATGGTGGGCCTGCCGGAAGCACGGCTCCCGCTGGCAGATGCCGTCATTCTGGTGGCCACCAGTCCCAAGTCCAACAGTGCCCATGATGCCATCAACGCGGCCATTGCGGATGTGCAGGCGGGCCGTACCGGGCCGATCCCGCGCCAACTGCAGAACAAGCACTACGACGGTGAGGATGCGCTGGTAAAGGGACAGAATTACAAATATGCCCACGATTACGCCCACCACTGGGTGGAGCAGCAGTACCTGCCAGATGCCATCAAGGACGTGAAATATTACACCTTTGGCGATAACAAAAATGAGCAGGCGGCCCGTGCCTACTGGGCAAAGATCAAGGGCGAAGAGAACGTCTGAGCCACGCCTTACACCCAAAACCCAAAAACAAAGAAAAAGGAGAACGATATGCGATATTCCAAACAGCGTGAGCTGGTCATGCAGACGGTGCAGAACCTGTGCGATCACCCCACCGCCGAGGAAATTTATGATGCTGCGGTCAAGGAATGCCCGGGCCTGAGCCTTGGCACCGTATACCGTAACCTGAATAGTCTGGTGGATGCGGGCCGGGTGCGCCGGGTGTCCATTCCAGGCAAGGCTGACCGCTTTGACCACACGCTGCCCTGGCACAGCCATCTGTACTGCACCGTGTGCGGCAGCGTGACCGATGCCGAGGTGGACGAAAAGCAGGTAATGAAGCTGGTGAAAAACCAGAAGGGCTATGTGCAGGACTGCGCTGTTGTGCTGATCGGCGTATGCGAGGCCTGCTGCGAGAAGCAGGCGCAGGAAAACGCCCACTGAACCATAAAATTTGCACGGAACCTCTTGCCCGGAGCGTATAAACAGGGTATACTATAGAGAAGGCTCTTTTCAGAAAGTGCAAGTAGATTTTCGCCGCACAGGGCACTTCGGCCCGGCGGAGAAGGATGGTTTGATTGGAATACATTAGTTTTGAACATAATAACATTGCCGCTGAGCTGGTAAAGCAGGCCTATGATACGCCGCCGCTGGCCTTTGTGCACAGCTATGGCTGTCAGCAGAACGTGAACGACGGCGAGCGGATCAAGGGCGTGCTGATGGACATCGGCTATGGCCTGTGCGATAAGCCCGAGGATGCAGACCTGATCCTCTTCAACACCTGCGCCGTGCGTGAGCATGCTGAGCAGCGTGTGTTCGGCAACGTAGGTGCCCTGAAGGGACTCAAGGAAAAAAAGCATGATCTCATCATCGGCCTGTGCGGATGCATGGCCAACCAGAAGCACGTGGTAGAAAAGCTGCGCAAGAGTTATCCCTATGTAGACCTTGTGTTTGGCGTGGATGGCATCGACACCCTGCCGCAGCTCATTGCCCAGAAGCTGCAGAAGCATAAGCGTGTG
>OGQX01002200.1_pt1 | contig 15536 bp, 10 predicted proteins | sample 1553291 | NCBI WGS metagenome assembly OGQX01 (sample SAMEA2580030, study PRJEB22360) | human gut metagenome | biome: human gut; feature: human-associated habitat; material: faeces | place: Denmark | collected 2008/2010
GGACCGCCCTTGAACTTATCGATAATCGTACAAAGTATCTTATTGTCTATCTCATCCAGTCCGTACTTGTCAATGTTAAGCGCCTCGAGTGCGAAATTGGCGATTTCCGTATCGATGCTGCCCGAACCTTTCACCTGTGCAAAGTCCCTCACGCGACGCAACAAGGCATTGGCGATACGCGGCGTACCGCGGCTGCGGCTTGCGATTTCCGAAGCGGCTCTTGTGGAGCAGGGTACGTCCAGTATGCTTGCCGAACGGCGGATAATACCGCTCAGCACATCATCGTCATAATACTCCAGATGGAGATTGATGCCGAAACGGGCACGTAGCGGAGCCGTCAGCAAACCGCTGCGGGTGGTGGCCCCCACCAGCGTAAACGGATTCAAATCAATCTGTATGCTTCGCGCCGACTGTCCTTTGTCTATCATGATGTCGATGCGGTAGTCTTCCATTGCCGAATACAGATACTCTTCCACTACGGGACTCAGCCGATGTATCTCGTCGATGAAAAGCACATCGTTCGGCTCCAGGCTGGTGAGTACACCTGCCAGGTCGCCCGGCTTGTCGAGCACCGGACCGGAAGTAATCTTGAAACCTACTCCCAATTCATTGGCTATAATGTTGGAAAGTGTGGTCTTTCCCAATCCGGGAGGACCGTGAAGCAACACATGGTCCAGGGCCTCGCCCCTGAGACGGGCAGCCTTCACGAAAATGCGCAAATTATCAACCACCTTATCCTGTCCGCTGAAATCCTCGAAGTTCAAAGGGCGGAGAGCGTTCTCGAAGTCACGCTCCTTGCTGGTGAGCTGATGCTCGCGTATGTTAAAATCTTCTTGTTCCATTAAAATTCAATCTATACAACGACAAAGATAGTGCAAACCGAGAGCAGAATAAAATGAATCCATTCATTTTTTATATCGAAGTGCCGCTTATCTCCGCTTCCGGACAAAGATATGGAAATCTTTCAACGTTTCATAAACTCCTTCCTTTCTTCTTCCGGGAATTTCTATAGGATTTTCCCTTTTCCCATCACTCACCGTTTGATTTACATGTACTTGAATTGCCTTGCCAACATACAAAAATACGACAAATCTATAGAAACTATGAAAAGTTATCTTTAATTTTGCAACGGATACGCACTTTAGTCACTAAAAACGGAACACCATGCATAAAGTATTTTTAGGAACCGCCTGTTTCCTGTTTTCCGCCCTGTCGCTACATGCACAGTCCCCGCTCGAAAAAGGATTGCAAAGCATCAACCGTACTTCTGCAGAAGCCATTGTGGAGTTTCTGGCCGATGACGAACTGCAAGGACGCGAAGCAGGCATGCATGGTTCGCGGGTAGCAGCCCGCTACATCGTATCCTGCCTGAAAGAAGCCGGTATCCGTCCTTTGGACAAGAACGGCTATTACCAGCCTTTCGAGGCATACGCCAAGGAAAGGCAGCAACGCGGACGCTGGCAGGTACACCCCGACTCCGTTGCCGTACTGAAACAAGGCACGCACCGTTCCCTGAAAATGGATAATGTGCTGGCATACATTCCCGGCAAGCGCAGCGATGAATATGTCATTGTAGGCGCTCACTTCGACCACCTGGGCGTAGACGAAACGCTGGCGGACGATAAGATATACAACGGTGCGGACGATAACGCGTCCGGCGTCTCCGCCGTATTGCAGATAGCACGCGCATTTGCCCTCAGCGGAGAAAAGCCGCTGAGAAATGTCATCTTCGCCTTTTGGGACGGCGAGGAAAAAGGATTGCTCGGTTCAAAACATTTCGTACAGCACTGCCCGTTTCTCAAACAGATAAAGGGTTATCTCAACTTCGACATGATAGGGCGTAACAACAAGCCCGAACAACCGCAGCACGTAGTCTACTTCTACACAGCCGCCCATCCTGCCTTCGGCGAATGGCTGAAACAGGACATCACCCGCTACGGACTGCAACTGCAACCCGACTACCGTCCCTGGGACAACCCCGTGGGCGGAAGCGACAATGCCTCGTTCGCCCGTTCGGGCATCCCCGTCATCTGGTATCACACCGACGGCCATCCCGACTATCACCAGCCGTCAGACCACGCCGCATTACTGAACTGGGAAAAAGTCGTGGAAATAACCAAGGCATCCTTCCTCAACGTATGGAATCTTGCCAACGAAAGCAACTATTAATATTTAAGAAGAAGAGTAAGGACACATGGTTTTAAATTACATCTGGGTAGCATTTTTCGTAATCGCCTTCATTGTGGCACTCTGCAAACTCCTGTTTATGGGAGACACGGAGATATTTACGGAACTTGTCAACTCTACATTCGACTCATCCAAGACCGCATTCGAAATATCACTGGGGCTCACCGGTATTCTGTCCTTATGGCTGGGCATCATGAAAATCGGCGAGAACAGCGGTATGATAAACGCGCTTTCGCGCTGGCTGAGTCCCGTGTTCTGCCGCCTCTTCCCGGAAATACCCAAAGGACACCCCGCCATGGGTTCCATCTTCATGAACCTTTCCGCCAACATGCTGGGGCTGGACAATGCCGCCACCCCGATGGGACTGAAAGCCATGAAAGAGCTTCAGGAGCTGAATCCGAAAAAAGATACCGCTACCAACCCGATGATTATGTTTCTGGTAATGAACACGTCCGGGTTGATACTGATACCTGTCAGCATCATGATGTACCGCTCGCAAATGGGCGCTGCGCAGCCTACGGACATTTTCATCCCTACGCTGATTACTACCGCCATCTCTACCATTGTCGGTGTCACCGCCGTCAGCATTGCGCAACGGATAAACCTGCTGAACAAACCCATTCTTATTCTGATCGGTTGCATCAGCCTGTTCTTCTCCGGGCTTATTTACCTGTTCACCCAAGTAAGCCGCGAAGAAATGGGCGTTTACTCCACGCTGGTTGCCAACATCATTCTCTTTACCATCATCCTGCTTTTCATCCTGTGGGGATTATGGAAAAAGATTAATGTGTACGATGCTTTCATCGAAGGCGCCAAGGAAGGATTTACAACCGCCATACGCATCGTTCCCTATCTGGTGGCATTCCTCGTTGGAATCGCCGTTTTCCGCACTTCGGGAGCGATGGACATCATCGTAAACGGCATCGGTTACATCGTCGGACTATCCGGAGCGGACACCGAGTTTGTAGGTGCGCTGCCCACTGCATTGATGAAATCGTTAAGCGGCAGCGGAGCCAACGGACTGATGATTGATACAATGAAGCAATACGGCGCCGACTCTTTTGTCGGCCGCATGAGCTGTGTGGCACGCGGCGCCTCGGATACCACGTTCTACATCCTTGCCGTCTACTTCGGCAGCGTAGGCATCACGAAAACCCGCAACGCCGTCACCTGCGGCCTGATAGCCGACTTCTCCGGTATCATCGCCGCTATCATCATCAGCTATATATTCTTCTTTTAAAAAAACTGGAAATAGTATGATAAGTTATCAGACAGACGGCATCGAAATGCCCGCAATCAAGAAGCGCGAAACAACGGAATGGATCAAAGCCGTTGCCGCCACCTATAACAAGAGAATCGGCGAAATAGCCTACATCTTCTGTTCGGACGAGAAAATCCTCGAAGTGAACCGACAGTATCTTCAGCACGATTACTACACGGACATCATCACTTTTGACTACTGCGAAGGCAACCGCCTGAGCGGCGACCTCTTCATCAGCCTGGATACGGTACGCACCAACGCCGAACAGTTTGCCGGCAATGACTACGAACGGGAGCTGTACCGCGTCATCATCCACGGCATCCTGCACCTTTGCGGCATTAACGACAAAGGACCGGGAGAACGGGAAATCATGGAAGCCGCCGAAAACAAGGCGCTCGCCATGCGATAAAATCAAAAGGCGCATCGGCAAGCAAAGTTCAACTCTCCCCCCTATCGTTTTTTGCACAATCTCTCGTCACTCGTCACTAACCACCTCGCATCCCTTTACCAGAGAGGGATTGCGGATGTGACGACCAACATGATAAGGGTGATGACAAACAATCGGTCGTCACTCTCAAAAACAGGCTATACACTATGGGTCAATGCATTAACCCAATAATCAGAAATTCCATATAAGCGACTTTTTCAACGATTTTCGAGGTCTGAAAAGGTTTTATACAGACAATCGGGAAGCTAATCCCGTAGATAAATGTTCCATTCCCTCTTTCTTTTCTTTGTTTTGCACCGTATATAATACCGCTTTACCACGTTACTTTCTTCGTTTTCCAATTGCAGGCTCCGCGGTTGCCAATTGCGGGCTGCCGGGCCCGCAGACGGCAACCGTCCGTCCCGCAACTGCGGGACGAAGAAAAGAACCTGCCTTTCGGATATTTTCCTTAAACGAATAAGAGATTATATACAAGGCGAAAGGAGATTACATCCAGGCAAAACGGAAAGAAACCCGCGAGGTATTTCCTAAGAATTCACAAGGAAAGGAGATAAATCGCGGCTACAAAATAACTTTTTAGTAACTTTGCATGGTTTTAAAAGAGATTGAACGAATGGAGTTTAAGTATGACGTTATCGTAATCGGCGCCGGACATGCCGGCTGTGAAGCCGCTGCCGCCGCCGCAAACCTGGGTTCAAAGACCTGTCTTATCACAATGGACATGAATAAGATAGGACAGATGAGTTGTAACCCTGCCGTAGGAGGTATTGCCAAAGGACAGATTGTACGCGAAATAGACGCCTTAGGCGGATATATGGGATTGGTAACCGATAAAACGGCTATCCAGTTCCGCATATTGAACCGCTCCAAAGGCCCCGCCATGTGGAGTCCGCGCGCACAGTGCGACCGCAACAAATTCATCTGGACATGGCGCGAGATTCTGGAGAATATTCCCAACCTGCACATCTGGCAGGACACCGTACAGGAAATCCTCGTTGAAAACGGCGAGGTAACCGGACTTACCACCGTTTGGGGAGTGACCTTCCGCGCCAAATGCGTTGTACTGACTGCCGGAACTTTCCTGAACGGACTGATGCACGTAGGGCGCACCATGCTTCCGGGAGGGCGCATGGCAGAACCCGCATCTTATCAACTGACCGAATCCATCGCCCGGCACGGCATCACATACGGGCGAATGAAAACGGGAACCCCCGTACGCATCGACGGACGGAGCGTGCATTACGAAGATATGGAGATTCAGGAAGGGGAAAACGACTTCCATAAATTCTCCTTTATGAACAACGGCGTACGCCACCTGAAGCAACTGCCGTGCTGGACCTGCTTCACCAATGAGGAAACACACCGCATCCTTCGTGAAGGGCTGCCGGATTCTCCCCTTTTCAACGGGCAGATTCAAAGTATAGGGCCCCGCTATTGCCCCAGTATAGAAACCAAAATCGTAACCTTCCCCGACAAGGAACAGCACCAGCTTTTCCTGGAACCGGAAGGTGAAACGACGCAGGAGCTTTACCTGAACGGCTTCTCTTCTTCCCTGCCGATGGACATACAGATTGCAGCGCTGAAAAAGATTCCGGCATTCCGCGACCTCGTGATTTACCGCCCCGGCTACGCAATAGAATACGATTACTTTGATCCCACCCAACTGAAACATACGTTGGAAACGAAGAAAATCAAGAACCTATTCTTTGCCGGACAAGTAAACGGAACGACCGGCTACGAAGAAGCTGCCGGACAAGGAATCATTGCAGGTATCAACGCGCATATCAATTGCCACGGCGGAGAACCGTTCACTCTGGCACGCGACGAAGCCTATATAGGCGTATTAATCGACGATTTGGTTACCAAAGGCGTCGATGAGCCTTACCGCATGTTTACTTCACGTGCGGAATACCGCATCCTGCTCCGCATGGACGATGCCGATATGAGGCTGACCGAAAGAGCCTGGAAACTGGGACTTGCCAAAGAAGACCGCTACGAACTATTAAAGAGCAAGCGCGAAGCCGTTACAAGCATCATAGAGTTCACCCGGAGTTATTCGATGAAACCGGCATTAATCAACCTGGTACTGGAACAGCTCGGCACTACCCCGCTCCGCCAGGGATGCAAGTTGGTAGACTTAATAAACCGTCCGCAAGTAACCCTGGAAAACATGGCAGAACATGTCAGCGCTTTCCGTCGGGAACTGGACAAGATTACGGAACAGGATAAAGTTGCAGACAGAAGAGACGAAATAGTCGAAGCTGCGGAAATACTTATCAAGTACGAAGGCTATATCGGACGCGAGCGAATCATAGCAGACAAACTGGCACGACTGGAAAGCATAAAGATTAAAGGAAGGTTCGACTATAATTCCATCCAGTCTCTTTCTACCGAAGCCCGCCAGAAGTTGGTGAAGATAGACCCGGAAACGATAGCCCAGGCAAGCCGAATTCCGGGAGTGTCTCCCAGCGACATCAACGTGCTGCTGGTGCTTTGCGGGCGATAAGAGGCAACGTTCCACGTGAAACAAAGAATTCAATAAACGTATTAAATAAACTGATTATGAGCAAAGAAACACTTGCCAAGACCATTCGGGAAATTCCCGACTTCCCCATCCCCGGGATTTTATTCTACGATGTGACCACTCTGTTTAAAAACCCGTCGGCACTGCAAGAGCTTTCGGACACCCTGTATGAAATGTACAAGGATAAAGGGATAACCAAAGTGGTAGGTATAGAATCCAGAGGCTTCATCATGGGCCCCATTCTCGCCACCCGCTTAGGCGCAGGATTCGTACCCATGCGCAAGCCCGGAAAGCTGCCTGCGGAAACAATCGAAGAAAGCTACGACAAAGAGTACGGCAAAGATACGGTACAAATCCACAAGGATGCCATTGAGCCGGACGATGTAGTATTGCTGCACGACGACCTTCTGGCTACGGGCGGAACAATGGAAGCAGCCTGCAAACTGGTGAAGAAACTGAACCCTAAAAAGGTATATGTAAACTTCATTATCGAATTGAAAGAGTTGCATGGAAAGGATATATTCAGCAAAGATGTAGATGTAGAATCGGTATTGACACTCTAAAGAAACAACCGGGTGGTAAAGCAATCACATCGCTGCACGAGAATGTATCGCCGCATGCTCTTGGCATCGTATTGCTTTACCACCTTTTTCTTTACCACCTTTTTCTTACGATATGGACGAGCTAAAAACAAATGATTACCTGAAGGGTATCGTTCTGAACCTTCCCGAAAGTCCCGGTATTTACCAATATCTGAATGCCGAGGGAACGATTATATACGTAGGGAAAGCAAAAAACCTGAAGCGCCGGGTCTCTTCCTACTTCAACAGAGAACATGAACCGGGAAAGACACGGGTACTGGTGAGCAAGATTGCAGATATCCGGTATATCGTGGTCAACACGGAAGAGGATGCCTTGCTGCTGGAGAACAATCTTATCAAGAAATACAAACCCCGTTACAACGTACTGCTGAAAGACGACAAGACCTACCCGTCCATCTGCGTGCAGAACGAATATTTTCCCCGCGTATTCAAGACGCGGCGAATCATACGCAACGGTTCTTCCTACTACGGCCCGTACAGCCACATACCATCCATGTATGCAGTGCTCGACCTCATCAAGCATTTGTACCCGCTACGCACCTGCAACTTGAATCTCTCGCCCGAAAACATCCGGGCAGGGAAGTTCAATGTATGCCTGGAATATCACATCAAAAACTGCGCAGGCCCCTGCATAGGCAAGCAGAATCAGGAAGAATACCTCAAAAACATCGCCGAAATAAAGGAAATACTCAAGGGAAATACCCAGGAGATAGAGCGGATGCTGTATCAGCAGATGCAGGAGCTTGCGGCGGAAATGAAGTTTGAAGAGGCGCAGAAAATCAAGGAAAAGTATCTGCTGCTGGAAAATTACCGTTCCAAATCGGAAGTGGTAAGCAACGTATTGCACAATATCGACGTGTTCTCCATCGAGGAAGATACCGATGAAAAGTCCGCATTCATCAACTATCTGCATATCACAAACGGGGCTATCAACCAGGCTTTCACCTTTGAGTACAAGAAACGGCTGAACGAAACGAAAGAGGAGCTCCTGTCACTGGGCATTATCGAAATGCGCGAACGGTACAAGAGCCTTTCCCGCGAAATCATCGTACCCTTTGAGCTGGACATGGAGCTTAAAGACGTCATCTTTACCATCCCGCAACGCGGTGATAAGAAGAAATTGCTTGAACTCTCCATCCTTAACGTTAAACAATACAAGGCCGACCGTCTGAAACAAGCGGAAAAACTGAATCCGGAACAACGCACGGTACGCCTTTTAAAGGAAATCCAGCAAGAATTGCACCTCGACAGGCTGCCTATGCGGATAGAGTGTTTTGACAACTCCAACATCCAAGGCTCGGACCCTGTTGCCGGATGCGTTGTCTTCATCAAAGGAAAGCCGTCCAAGAAAGACTACCGGAAGTATAACATCAAGACTGTGGAAGGACCGGACGACTATGCATCCATGAAAGAGGTTGTAAAACGGCGTTATCAGCGCGCTATCGAGGAGAACGCTCCCCTGCCCGACCTTCTTATCACCGACGGCGGAAAAGGGCAAATGAGCGCCGTAAAAGAGGTTGTCGACGAACTGAACCTTGACATCCCCATTGCCGGACTTGCCAAAGACGGGAAGCATCGCACATCGGAACTGCTGTACGGCTTCCCGCCGCAGACCATCGGACTGAAACAAAACTCTCCCCTTTTCCGTCTGCTGACACAGATACAGGACGAGGTACACAGGTTTGCCATTACCTTCCACCGCGACAAGCGCAGCAAGCGGCAGGTAGCTTCGGCCTTAGACGAGATAAAAGGGATTGGAGAAAAGACAAAGAACGCTCTGCTAAAGGAGTTCAAAAGCGTAAAACGTATCAAGGAGGCATCGGCGGAAGATATTGTCAAAGTGATTGGCGAGGCGAAAGCAAAAATCATAAAGGACTATTTTACAGACAAATAGTCCTTCAATACAAATTCTTGTCCCACACTGCGGCAATCACGAATTTATTCGTAACTTTGCAACCTGCAAAATAATTTTTTAGGACTAAAACATGAGAGTAGTTATACAACGTACCGGGCATGCGTCTGTCACAATCAACGGAACCTGTAAGTCCGCCATCCGCAAAGGATTTATGATATTGGTAGGCATAGAGGAGACGGACGGCAAGGAAGACATCGACTGGTTGTGTAAAAAGATTGTCAACCTGCGTGTTTTTGACGACGAGAATGGCGTTATGAATAAATCCATACTCGACATTGACGGTGAGATATTGGTAATCAGCCAGTTTACGCTGCACGCATCTACCAAGAAAGGCAATCGCCCCTCTTACATACGGGCGGCAAAACCGGAAATATCCGTTCCGCTGTACGAACAATTCTGCAAGGAATTGAGTTTTGCATTAGGTAAAGAGATAGGTACCGGCGAATTTGGAGCCGATATGAAGGTAGAATTAGTGAACGATGGCCCTGTGACCATCTGTATGGATACAAAAAACAAGGAATAATGACGTTAAAAGAAGCACAACAAGAAGTGGACTCCTGGATAAAAAAATACGGAGTACGTTACTTCAGCGAGCTCACCAATATGGCCGTATTGACCGAAGAAGTCGGCGAGCTGGCACGAGTTATGGCACGCAAATACGGTGACCAGTCCTTTAAGGAAGGAGAGAAAGACAACGTTGAAGAAGAAATCGCGGACGTCCTTTGGGTACTTCTCTGCATTGCCAACCAGACCGGTGTAGACATCACCGAAGCATTTGCACGCAGCATCGAGAAGAAAACCAAACGCGACCAGGCAAGACATATCAATAATCCTAAATTATCCGACCATGGAGAATAACGAATCTACACAGAGCAAGTACGATGCCGCTCTGGCGAAGTACAACACCAATTTGAATGATGCGGAAGTGGCAGCGGAAGTAGCCGGAATAATCGCAGAGAAAGTCCCTGCAAACAATACTCCGGAAGTAAAGAAGTTCCTGTTCAACTGCATTGACCTGACCACGCTCAACAGTACGGACAGCGATGAAAGCGTCATGAAATTCACCCAAAAGGTAAACCAGTTTGACGAAGAATTTCCCGATTTGAAGAACGTAGCGGCCATCTGCGTATATCCCAACTTTGCGGAAGTAGTTAAGGATACGCTGGAAGTGGAAGACGTAAAGATAGCCTGCGTATCGGCAGGTTTCCCCTCTTCACAGACTTTCATAGAAGTAAAAGTAGCCGAAACCGCTATGGCAATCATGGAAGGCGCGGATGAGATAGACATCGTAATCTCCGTAGGAAAGTTCCTGAGCGGCGACTATGAAACCATGTGCGATGAGATACAGGAGCTGAAAGCCACCTGCAAGGAGCATCACCTGAAGGTTATCCTGGAGACAGGCGCGCTGAAAACGGCAGCCAATATCAAAAAGGCCTCTATCCTATCCATGTATGCCGGAGCCGATTTCATCAAGACTTCCACCGGCAAGCAGCAGCCTGCCGCCACTCCGGAAGCAGCCTATGTAATGTGTCAGGCTATTAAGGAATACCATGCTTTGACGGGCAACAAGATAGGTTTCAAACCGGCAGGAGGCATCAACTGCGTAAACGATGCGCTCATCTACTACACCATTGTAAAAGAAGTGCTGGGCGAAGAATGGCTGAACAACGGATTGTTCCGTTTGGGAACCAGCCGTCTGGCAAATCTCCTGCTGTCGGAAATCAAAGGCGAAGAAATGAAATTCTTTTAAGAGGAATACGGTTGATATATCCGTTATATAAAACAAAGCGAAGAACCTGCTCTCTATATAAGGAGAAAAGGTTCTTCGCTTCGTTTTTGAATGACGGGATATAAAAGAAACTTTGATAGATATTCCGTCTTTATTGTATAAAAAACAAACTTATTTTTCGCGTTCCACTACGTAATCAAGATAGCAAACAAGCGCTTTCTTGACATCCGTATCTTCCATGGAAGCTAATAACGAAAGCGCCTTTTCCTTAAACTCAATCATAACTTTCGTAGCGTATTCAATGCCGCCGTTTGCCTTGGAAAACTCGATCAATCGGGCTATTTCATCAGTTGTAGCCGTTCCGCTCTTTACTTTCGCGGCAATCTCCTGCGCCTGCTTGTCGCGGGTTGAATTAAGGGCATAAAGCGCAGGTAAGGTCAGCTTTCCTTCCAGCATATCATTGCCGGTAGGTTTGCCGATTTCCTTGCTTTCGTAGTAATCGAATATATCATCCTTGATTTGAAAGCAAAGACCGATGTATTCGCCAAAGAGACGTGCATATTCCGCCTTTTCATCGCCAGCTCCCACCGAAAGCGCACCCGCTTTCATGCACGCGGCAAACAGTACGGCCGTCTTCTTGCGGATGACATCAAAGTAAATATCCTCGGAATATTCGGGATTTCTGACATTGGAAAGCTGCAACAGCTCCCCTTCCGCCAAATCCTGTCCCAGCTTCGAAACAATATCGATAATGCCGTAATTGCGCGTCATCCCCACTTCCACCAAAGCCGTTGCCAGTAAATAATCTCCTGTAAGCACCGCCACCTTATTATTAAAAACGGCATTCACGGAGAGCTGCCCCCGGCGTTCGGTACTCTCGTCCACCACATCGTCGTGCACCAGGCTTGCCGTATGCAGCAGCTCCAAAGCAACCGCAGCATGAAGCGTTGCCGGACAAATCTCATTGTACAGCTTCGCCGCAAGCAAAACCAGAATCGGGCGCATCATCTTCCCATTCTTCTGCCGTATATGCGCAATCACGCTGTTCAGCAAAAGGTTAGAACTGGAAAGGCAACTATCAAAATGCTTTTTGAAGTCTTCCAACTCCGCAGAAATCGGGGATTTTATAAGGGATATACTGTCCATACATCGCTATTTGAGCACAAAAATAGTAATAAAACGGTTAATACGGTATTTTTTTGTACTTTTACCATGAAAAAAAGGATAAATATATGAATTCAACCGATAAACTTTTCTTGCTTGATGCCTACGCATTGATATACCGTGCCTATTACGCGTTCATCAAAAATCCGCGAATCAACTCCAAAGGATTCAACACTTCCGCCATTCTGGGGTTTGTGAACACCCTGGAAGAGGTGCTGAAAAAGGAAAATCCCACACATATAGGAGTAGCTTTCGACCCTTCGGGACCTACATTCCGCCACGAGGCTTACGAACAATACAAAGCGCAACGGGAAGAGACTCCCGAGGCTATCCGCCTTTCCGTACCTATTATAAAGGATATTATCCGTGCCTACCGCATTCCTATCCTGGAAGTGCCCGGTTATGAAGCCGACGACGTAATAGGCACGCTTGCCACCGAAGCCGGCAGACAAGGTATTGTCACTTACATGATGACGCCCGACAAAGATTACGGCCAACTGGTATCGGAGAATGTATTCATGTACCGCCCCAAACACAGCGGCGGATTCGAAGTCATGGGTATCGAGGAGATAAAAGCGAAGTTCGATATTCAGTCCACAGAGCAAGTCATCGACATGCTGGGACTGATGGGCGACTCTTCCGATAACATCCCCGGCTGTCCGGGCGTGGGAGAGAAAACCGCACAAAAGCTGGTGGCTGAATTCGGCAGCATCGAAAACCTGCTTGCCCATACCGACCGGCTGAAAGGTGCGCTTAAAACCAAAGTAGAGGCAAACCGGGAAATGATTGCTTTCTCCAAATTCCTTGCAACCATCAAAGTGGACGTACCTATCAAGCTCGACATGAACACACTCGTCCGCGAAGAGCCGAACGAAGAAGAGCTCCGCAAGATTTTTGAAGAGCTGGAATTTCGTACCCTCATCGACCGTGTCCTGAAAAAGACAGGCTCTCCCCTTCCCTCTTCTTCCAGTTCCGCTTCGCCCGATCCTTATGCGGGAACTTTGTTTGCCCAACCCACCGACGGCACAACTTCCGGAAACAACGCTCCGGTTCAAGGCGATTTGTTTGCAAATTTTGCGGACAACGGGACGGGTGATGCAAAAAATTCGATTCTCACGCGCTTAGAAACGCTCGATGTAGACTATCAACTGATTGATACAGAAGAGAAAAGAAAGAAAATTATTCAAAAGTTACTTACAAAAGAAATTCTCTCAATAGATACGGAAACCACCGGAACCGAACCGATGGAAGCGGAACTGGTGGGAATGAGCTTCAGTGATGCCGAAAACCGGGCTTACTATGTACCCGTTCCGGCAAATCGTGACGAAGCGTTAAAAATCGTCAATGAGTTCCGCCCTCTTTACGAAAACGAAAATTCCATGAAAGTAGGACAAAATATCAAGTACGATATGATTGTCCTTCAAAACTACGGAGTACAGGTAAAAGGAAAACTTTTCGACACCATGCTTGCCCATTATGTATTGCAACCGGAGCTCCGGCACAACATGGACTACCTTGCCGAAATCTATCTGCACTACCAGACCATCCACATCGACGAACTTATAGGAGCCAAAGGCAAGAACCAAAAGAATATGCGCGACCTTCCGCCGGAAGACGTATACCGCTACGCTTGCGAAGATGCGGACGTTACACTGAAACTGAAGAACGTACTCGAAAAAGAACTGAAAGAGCACGCTGCCGAACATCTCTTTTACGAAATAGAGATGCCGCTCGTACCGGTGCTCGTCAACATCGAAAGCAACGGAGTGCGTATCGATACGGAAGCGCTTAAACAATCGTCCGAGCATTTCACGCTCCGCCTGCAGGAGATTGAAAAAGAAATCTATGCACTGGCAGGTGGCGAAACCTTCAATATCGGCTCACCCAAGCAGGTAGGCGAAGTGTTGTTTGACAGACTCAAAATCGTAGAGAAAGCCAAAAAAACCAAGACCGGACAGTATGTCACTTCCGAGGAAGTACTCGAAAGCCTTCGGAACAAACACGCAATCATCGGTAAGATACTTGAATACCGCGGACTGAAAAAGCTGCTAAGTACCTACATCGATGCATTGCCCCAGCTGATAAATCCGCATACGGGACGTATCCATACCTCGTTTAACCAGGCGGTAACCGCTACCGGACGACTCAGCTCAAGCAATCCGAACCTGCAAAATATACCCATTCGTGACGAGGACGGCAAGGAAATCCGCAAAGCCTTCATCCCCGATGACGGATGCGAGTTCTTCTCTGCCGACTACTCGCAGATCGAACTGCGTATCATGGCACATCTGAGCCAGGACAAGAATATGATTGATGCCTTCCTCAGCGGTTATGACATTCATGCCGCCACTGCCGCCAAAATATATAAGGTGGATATTAATGACGTAACCGCCGATATGCGCCGTAAAGCCAAGACAGCCAACTTCGGCATCATCTACGGCATCTCTGTCTTCGGGCTGGCGGAGCGTATGAACGTTCCCCGTCAGGAAGCCAAAGAACTGATAGACGGGTATTTTGAAACCTACCCGCAAGTCAAGGAATACATGGACAGAAGCATACAGGTGGCGCGCGAAAACGGATATGTGGAAACCATCTTCCACCGCAAGCGCTTCCTGCCCGACATCAACTCACGGAATGCCGTAGTACGCGGTTATGCAGAGCGCAATGCCATTAACGCTCCCATCCAGGGAAGTGCTGCCGACATTATCAAAGTAGCCATGTCGCTCATCTACCGGCGCCTTCAAAGTAACAATCTGAAAGCAAAGATGATTTTACAGGTCCATGACGAACTGAATTTCAGCGTTCCCGAAGCAGAAAAAGAGATTATACAAAAAATTGTAATCGAAGAGATGGAACGGGCATATCGCATGCTGGTACCCTTGAAAGCCGATTTCGGGTGGGGAAAGAACTGGCTGGAAGCGCACTAATCCGCTCGATAACTTTATTTAACTTACAATCAGAAAGCAACAGAAGCAATCGCTTTAAAATACAGTTTGCTCATCAGAATATCCGGCACCTTTGCTGCCGGATATTTTTTATTCACAAACCGCTCCAAAAAGAAAGCATATCATCCTTGTTGTTTTTGACAATTTGATAAAATATTAGTCATATATTTTATTTATGTCAATTATATGCGTACCTTTGCAGCGCTTTTAAGAAATATATGATAGAAAATAGTAAGTAATACTCTAAAAAACATAAATCATGAAAACTTTAAAAACTTTGATTTTATTCTCTTTTCTTTTTGTGTGTGGAATGAATGCGTCAGCAGACAACAAAAGTAACCTTATTTACAATTCGGAAGAAGTAAATGGAATGAAAGTTGCCGAAACTGTTTACAAGATGGATGGCAGTACGCTTGCCAACTATATGAAGTACAATTATAAATACGATGACCAAAAGCGTATAACAGAAAGCGAAGCGTTGAAATGGAATGCCGTAAAAAACGCATGGACTCATGACATGTGCATCCGCTATGCCTATCAAGGTAAATCCATAACTACTACTTATTATAAATGGAGCAATAAGAAGAATACCTATATTCTTATCCCTGAAATGACAATAACAATGGATAATCCCAATATGTAATCCATTCATTTTCTCTCATAAAGATACTCTACTAATAATAACCCAAAACCTTTTCATAAACTGAAGGAGGTTGTGTCAAAACGCTGACACAGCCTTTTTTTATGCGCAAAGCCCAGAC
>OGQX01002204.1_pt1 | contig 15523 bp, 6 predicted proteins | sample 1553291 | NCBI WGS metagenome assembly OGQX01 (sample SAMEA2580030, study PRJEB22360) | human gut metagenome | biome: human gut; feature: human-associated habitat; material: faeces | place: Denmark | collected 2008/2010
TTCTACACCGACGACTGGATTTGGGACACCTATCGTGCAGCCCATCCGCTCCGTACCCTGATTGACCAGAAAAAAGAAGAGGACATCATTGCCTCTTATTTGCTTATGGCTGAACAAATGGGAAATATGTGGATGCCGACTTTCCCCGAAGTGACCGGTGACACACGCCGTATGAATTCCAACCATGCCGTAGCCACCATAGCAGATGCCTTGGCTAAAGGACTGAAAGTAGATACAGCAAAAGCTTATGAAGCATGTAGAAAAGGAATAGAAGAAAAAACACTTGCGCCCTGGTCGGGAGCGGCAGCCGGTTGGCTGGACAACTTCTATCGGGAAAACGGATACATCCCCGCCCTTCGTCCGGATGAAAAAGAGAGCGACCCGAATGTACATCCGTTCGAGAAACGCCAACCCGTTGCTGTTACATTGGGAACAAGTTACGACCAATGGTGTCTCTCCCGCATAGCAGAAGCATTAGGTAAAAAAGAGGAAGCTGCTCACTACCTGCAATGTTCTTACAACTATCGAAACATCTTCAATGAAAAAACCGGTTTTTTCCATCCGAAAGACAAAGAAGGTAACTGGATTGAGCCTTTCGATTATCGCTATTCCGGCGGAATGGGTGCCCGTGAATACTACGGAGAAAACAATGGTTGGGTTTATCGCTGGGATGTACCTCATAACGTAGCCGATCTGATCAGCCTTATGGGAGGAAACGAACAGTTCATCGCCAACTTAGACCGTACGTTCAGCGAACCGTTGGGACGCGGCAAATATCATTTCTACTCGCAACTACCGGATCATACAGGTAACGTAGGACAATTCTCCATGGCTAATGAACCGTCATTGCACGTACCTTATCTATATAACTACGCTGGTCAGCCCTGGAAAACACAAAAGCGTATCCGTCAAATGTTGAAAACATGGTTCCGCAACGACCTTATGGGTATGCCTGGAGATGAAGATGGCGGTGGCATGACCTCATTTGTAGTTTTCTCTTCACTCGGTTTTTATCCTGTCACCCCAGGTTCACCAACCTACAATATCGGAAGCCCTCTTTTCACAAACATAAAAATAACACTCAGCAATGGCTCTATATTTGAGGTCGAAGCAAAAAATGCTTCTGATATATCCAATCCGCTACTTTAAACGGTCAGGATTGGAATAAGCCCTGGTTTAGGCATGAGGATTTGAAGAATGGCGGTAAGCTGGTATTGATAATGGGTAGCAAACCGAATAAGACTTGGGGCAGTGGAGCAGATGCTACCCCCCCCTCAGTGGAAAATAAATAAGCCCTATCCGATTTACATAAAAATGTCTCAAAGTAGAATTTTGGATATGAATATTCTATTTTGAGACATTTTTTTCCTATTTTTGCAACTATAAATTGTAGAACAGACTGAAGTAGAAAGTACTATGAAATATCAACTACAAATATTGTTTTTTATCTTACTTTGCCTGGTAGGCAAATTGGAAGCGTCTTCTTTATATGATTACGGACTTTATCTCAAATCTCATACTGTGTCGGCAGTAGAAAGAACTACCTTATACTTAGATGATAACCAGCCTTTTCCTATAAAAAATGATTTCACTATTTCTTTCCAGATATATGTGCGTACCAATGAACCTGATTTCGGTTCTATTCTCCATCTGCATACGAATACCAATCAATATATTCGTTTCTCATTTGTAGCAGGTGAAGAAAGACACTTTCCGGCATTGGTACTCAACGAAGGTATCATCACCATAGACACTCCTATCGAACGCGAGAAATGGTTGGATGTCTCATTACATCTGCGACTGAAGGACAATGTCATAGAAGTAGACTACGATAACAAAAAAGTGTCAGCCATGGTTCCTTTAGAGGATACAAAAAACATTTCTGCCCTATTTGGACAGATGGAAAACTATCTGGCAGATGTGGCTCCCATCAATTTGAGGAACATAACCGTCACACAAGACGGTAAGCAAACACGTGAATGGAAGTTATGGAAACACAACGACGATGTTTGTTACGATATGAAAGAAAAAGCAATAGCCCGCGCTATCCATCCTTTTTGGCTGATTGATAACCACATCGAATGGAAACTGATCCATCAAGCCCATATTCCCGGAAAACTGGATGTTGCTTTCAATGCTCGCGAGGCATTATTCTATTTAGTAAAACCGCAATCTATTGAAGTATTAGATGAAAAGGGAACACTCCGACAGAAAATTACGATACGTGAAGGATATCCTGCCGTAGAATATCCCAACCACCTGCTGTATGATACGCTAAGCAATGCACTGGTATCTTACTCACTGACGGAAAACATCATCTCCCGCTTTTCGTTCGCCGACGGCAAGTGGAGCAACGAAGTGCGGAATACCAAAGAACCCAACAACTATAACCATGCCAAAGCATTTAACCCCGCCGACTCCTCATTCTACTTTTTCGGTGGATATGGCTTCTATAAATACCGTAATGACCTGTTCCGCATGAAGTCCGGCAGTGAAATTATGGAGCAAATTAAATATGATCATCCTCTTTATCCCCGCTATTCTGCTGCTATGGCAGTAGTGGGCGACGAACTATATATCTTTGGAGGCAAAGGAAACAAATATGGTAAACAGGAATTGAGTACCCATTACTACCTCGGCCTGTATGCCATCAATTTAAAAAGTAAACAGTCCCGCACCATCTGGGAGAAAAAAGATGATAACAAGGAAACCATCATGGCTTCCTCCATGTACTTCGAACCGGCAGACAGTTCTTTCTATGCCGTATCTACGGACAACGGGGGAACACTGTGGAAAATTTCCATGAAAAGCCCTGTTTATACAGAAGTTTCAAAACCGATCAATAACCGACTGGATTATCAGGACTGCGATTTTAACCTTTACTATTCACCGACTCACAGGAAACTGTTCCTTGTGCTGGACAAGATACTGAACAATCGTACGCACGATATAAAGATCTATTCCATCAATATGCCTCTAGTCAACGAGATAGATATCCGTCAGTCGGTGGATGAAATGGGCTCCGGCAAATGGTGGAATCTACTGTACGTCATCGGTGTCCTGGCAATACTAGGTTGTGGTGCCTGGCTGTTCTATCGTTCAAGAAGCAAACGTCAGCCAATCCAGCCGGCTGCAACCTCAAAAGAAGTTCCTCAATCGGTTGCCGCTCCAAAAGCCATCTCTGAGAATCAAGAGAAAGTTACTCCGATGATGCCGGAACAAGAAAGCGATCCCGCACCGAAAGAGATAGTCAACTACTATGACCGTAGCCGTTCCTCCATCTCATTGTTAGGGTGCTTCAATGTACGCGATAAAGAGGGAAATGACATCACCGCCAATTTCACTCCCCGTCTGAAGCACTTGCTTATTTTGCTGATATTATATACGGAAAAGAATCCGAACGGTATCCTGACCTCCAAAACAACGGGAATCCTATGGCCGGATAAGGAAGAGACGGCTGCCCGCAACAACCGTAATGTAAACTTACGCAAGCTTCGGGTATTATTGGAGAGTATCGGTGATGTAGAAGTCGTGACGGAAAACAACTTCATGCACATTAAATGGGGCGAGAACGTATTCTGCGACTATCGCGAAGTGCTTGCACGTATCCAGCAATTCAAGGAGAAAGAAAACGACGAATTACTCAACCGTATCTTGGAACTTCTGTTGTATGGACCATTGTTGCCCAACACCATTCTCGATTGGTTGGATGACTTCAAAGAAACATACTCCAGCCACTCCATCGACTTATTGAAGGATCTGTTTGAAATTGAAAAGCAACGTAATCATCCGGACATGATTCTCCGCCTGGCAGACATCATGTTCCTGCACGACCCGCTGAATGAAGAAGCATTGGCCGCCAAATGCGCTGTGTTCTCCGCACAGGGAAAGAAAGGGATTGCACGAAATCTGTATGACCGTTTCTGCAAGGAGTATCGGGACTCGATGGGAGAAGATTATAAAACACCATTCGCAGATTTATAACTGTACAGCTTTACTTCTTTCCTAAATGAAAAATGAATCAAACAGTAGTATCTCCATTGGGGGTAACTAAAAAGTCGGTACCATCTCCATTCTCCTCCTTCGGGAAGGAGGAGAATGGAAGATAGAACTGACTATCATTTAGTTCAAAACTGTACGGGAATGAGCTAAACTGTATGAATGGATAATCAGATGTACGAAAGAAGCATGGAGGACTTGACAAACCGCTTTTTATATTGTATATTTGTAAGTAGAAACCGGAAGAAAATTCGATAACATTGATAATATAGACGAAAAATGAGCGATAATAAGTATAATATAATAACAGTTTACAGGCATTTCCACTTCGGATAATGCTTGTCAGATAGTCTGATACAAGCTAAGGGCTGCGATTCTTTATGGGAATTGCAGCCCTTTTTGTTGCTTAAAATTAATATTTGTTGCTGAAATAACGATGCTCGGGTTTATAATAAACTTGGGGGACGTTTATAATAAACGATGAAAGAATTTATTAATAAACGATTGGAAGTTACTGCATAATCGGTCAATATCTTTCGTATAGATATGGGTGCTGACCTTGAAAAGTTCTTTGTCCTTTAAATAAGCAAATGAATTATTACAACAATTACTCTTTTCTTTTTTTATGTCATAGGACTGAAAACCTTACTGTACCATTACGAATGAATCGACAAGGAAACAATGCATGACTTTACTACTGACTCAAAAGAAAAGCAGACTATCAATGGCGGGAATCTTCCCGCCGACTGATAGTCCGCTCTTTTTATAGTATATACCTACTTGACTCTATATCAATTGGATTCTCCCATGATAGTAGTGGCAGATGATCCCCAAGTAAAATTACTCTTCAATGCCGAATTAGACTTCAAGTAAGGTTGCTGAACCTTCGGTCCCTTCGTCCATTCTTCCGATTCGGATGTCAATGTATTCAACAGATCTTGGAAGTGCATGGAAACTACGTGTTTCGGGTCCGGATTCTTGTAATATTCCAGATATTCCATCGGTACATATACCGTGCTCGGCCATGTCTTAAAGACAGTACACCAGGTTGTCGGTTGGGTAGCACCTTCGTCGGCATCACTACGGGCAACTTCCTTGCACTGGAACGGTAATGACTTTAAGTGCAAAGTCTTGAGTGCCGTCACATTATCAAAGATATATCCGTAAACATAAGTCATGGTACTCGGGAACCAAGCTTCATTTACTACCGAATTACCGAATGCATGGCGACCGATATAAGTCGGACCTTCGTTCACCACTACCGTTCTCAGCTTGGTACAGTTACGACAAGCTTCTCTCGGTACGTATTGCAATCCTGTCGGGAATGAAATATTCTCCAGAAGGTTACATCCGTTAAATACACCATTCTTCAGCGTTTCATTCTCCACTTCCGTCATATCCAGAGTTTTCAGGTTGTAGCCCTTACCCGCTGTCATCATGTTCTTCAATAAGTTCAAATCGGTATCGTTGAGTCTGCCCTTCAATTCCAGGCTAGTGATGGATTCCCAATCTTTATAGATTTCGTCATCAATAAGACCCTGCAATACATTCGTCAAACCTCCCGGAGCCGGAATTTCAATCTGAGTGGCCGCAGCCTGACGGATAACCATATAGTCTTTCTTGTTTTCATACCCCTTGCGATAAATGTAGACAGTAGCCTGACGTTCTCTCAGTACCTTATTCACATCGTACGTGAAGATGACACGTTCGGGCATCGAGTTGTTTGCCATGTGCAGCCAACCATTCTCTGCCGTATAGCCACTTTCTTCCGGATATACGATATCCACCAAAATCTCGTTCTTCGGATCGGTCAACGTAGACTGTACGCTATACTTCACGGTAGCGGCACTGCCCAGCTTATCCAAACTTGTTCTGAAATCGCTCTTGTTGGTAATAACCAGTTCCACATCGCTTGCCTGAGCCTGAGTCACGGTAAACTCTTCTCTCACCTTCTTGTCGGCAGCGGCACAAAGCGCGATCGTTGCCGTACGTTCGCCACCGGTATTTTCTTTCACGGAAACGAGGAAGGTAGAATCGCCCTTGGCGTCTATAGCAGGCTTAAACGAAATCCAATCCTGATCGTTCTTATCAATATCAATCGTCAAATCCCTTGGTCCGTTGGTATTGGTTGCCTTATATTTCAACAGAATCGAATCTTCTTTCGATGCCAGGTTAGTGAACATTTCCTTGTTATCGACCGTAATGACAGGTTTGGGCAGACCGGTCTGGAAGATATTCATCGTAGCCTTTACATTATCATTATCTTTCGAAGAGATTTCAATGGTACCTCTACGAATATCAAACTTCTGATTCGGCAACACCTTAAAGTACAGTGTATGGTTCTCCATCGCACGTGTCTCCGGTTCACCTGCGGGGCGTTCGTCCGTCGGCATGATCCAGCCCGTGTCACCGGAATAGAGGAAACTGGTTTTATACTCTCCTGTGTTAATTCCAAACTCTACGGAAATGATATGCTCACCGGCATCCAGGTTTTCGTAGGCCTTCGGGTCGGTGATTACCACCGCATCCTTCTGTGCCTGATAGATAACGAAATCAAACTTAAAGCCACCGGACACGAGAGAAAAATTAGCACGGCGTGCATCCGGTTCCACATTTTCGGCTGCAGCTACCCATACTTTGTTGCCTTCACCGGCCGTTCCTTCGCGTTCAAACAGCACTACCCAGCTATTATCCACACCTTCCGAATCATCCAGTACGATATGCCAATCCTGATTGGCATTGAATGTCAACACTTGAGCGGAATTTCCCGCAGAAGAAAAACTGAAGGTGGACGCTTCGTTCACGATCTCCAATTTAGGCTCTAGCGGCGTCACCACTTCCGGACCGGTTTCATCGTCACCACATGCAGTCAGTAACGATGCCACCAAACATCCGGTCAAGCCGATATATTTCCAATTGATAAAATTTATCGCTTTCATGCTTATTTCACTTTAAATTCTTCTTTTACAATATTAAGGTATTTCATACCGTATCCATTCCCGTAATTCGGGTCAGTCGGTTCGATAGCCTGATCCACATTCCAACGGTTAAAAGAATCGATGATGACCATCGGACGCTTTCCCAAGTTCATCTTGGCAACATTACACATCTTACGGAACATATCTTCATCCTTAAATACCACCGGGAAGTTATAGAACTGAGTTCCATCACCATCTATCCACTGATTGAACGAAGGTGAAACGCTAGGTACGAAGTCTACTCCGTAATTAGCCCACTCATATTCGCGGTTGTACTTAAAGTTCTGGTCGATGCACTGCGGATAGCAGGTAGGACGGAACCAGTCGGTCTGATTGTACATATTATCCATGTACACAGCATCCACTTTTCCGCTTAGGAAGAAGTTATGCCAGCGTGCGGGAGGCGTCCAGCGTTCCTGACGTGCTAAGATATAGATCTCAAGCCCATTGCCATTGCCGTCTTTTACATTTTCACGTACTCTTTCACGGATCGTATTATAAAGTTTCTCAGAATCGCGTGCATACAACTTATCAGCATTCCAGACTACAATCATCGGTTTGCCGTCTACAGTATAGTAAAGATCGTTGTTCGTACAGAAACGGCTTGTCAGGTTGACAAAAAAGCTATAAAGTTGCTCACAACGTGCAGAGACACCATTTTCATCGGCATCATCTTCTATCATGGCGGTATTATTCAGTCCGCTTGCAAAATTATTCATATCCATAGAAACCGCATAACGCAAACCTCCCCACTCAATACCTTCCGAGTTGGGATTCAGTCCCGCCATATAGTTCACGAAATTCACGTTACCTTCGTTCAGCAAATCTCCCTTACTGGTATCCAGACCGATGTTCGGCAAGATAAGGAAATTGATACCGGCATTATTTGCCCAGGTAAGGTGCTGCTGAATCAAGTCAGCAGTTTCGGCTTTATTGATATCCATCGAATAACGTCCCAGCACCGGACGCACATTCGGACAAAGCTGTGGATACTGTCCGCCTTGATTATATTCACCAATCAACCGCGCATACTTCTTTTCATCCACACCCGTACTACCCAAGTTCCAATAAAGGGCTCCTACCGGAATATCGCTGCTCGGTCTGATTTGCGGAATCTCATAGTTCAAGAAATGATCATCGATGGAAGGACCGTCATCTGTCGGTGAACAGGCCGATCCGACTACCAGTCCCAACGTCAGGCATATTGCAAGACCTGTCTTATTAAAAATCTTATACTTTTTCATTTTTCAGTCATTACTTAATTACTACTTTTCTACCTTATAAACTAAAAGTGTAGCTTCTATCAAGAAGTTATAAGCCTTGTCCAAAGCCTCTTCGGCATCCTTGATACCAGTCAGCTCACGGGCATTCTTCAAGAACTCTTCATAAGTCTGTCCATACTTCTTGGCTTGGAAATCCATGTTGAACTGTACATAATCAATATTCTCCCAGCTGGCTATCATCTCTTCCTGATTAGGTACAGGTTTTGCGAACTGAAGCATCGTGAAGATATTGTCTCCCCAACGGGCGGCATTAGGCTTCGGACTATTCTTCTGTAACAAATCGATAGCTCTGTAATAAGCCTCTGCATTTGTCTGACGTTCCGCATCCGGGAAGTAAAGGCGTTCGGGCCAGCCGTAGTACATATTTCCGCCTTCTTCATAAGCCTGAGATCCGTTCAGAAACAGAGGCGGAAGGTTCAATGCACGTGTGCGGCGTTCCATACGCCAGGCAGACATTCCATCCAGGAAGTCGGCAAACCAGCGTTGTTTGTAGATTTGTTCCAGCTGTCCTTCTTTACCGTCTGCTCCGTTGATGTCGGCAGTCATCAGTTTACGGGTATCATAGAATCCTTTATGACTGGTTCCCCAGGCGATTCCTTCCTGAGCCATATAGGCAGCAGAAGAAGCAGACAAGCCATTCTCTTCGAATGAAGCACGGATGCCTTCTTCATAATAAGTCTGTGCATCCTTGGATCCCAAGTCGAACTTCACTTTCGCCTCAGCGCAGAGGAAACAAGCATCTGCCCAGCGCAGCAAAGGCATCGTAGCGTCCATTGCATAATATCTCGGGTTGATGTAGCATCTGTTGTCTTCGTTCATTGACAATGGATCAGGGATTTCTCTTGTACCGTTCGGGTCGGTCGGGTCGATCGGTCTTCTCCAGCCGAACGGTGTACGGGCACCCGGATTGTCCGGTGTAGGAACGTATGGAATGGAGTAACGTACACGCAATGAATCACGCACTTCATATCCATCTATCATCCATTGCAGATGTTCCTGCTGATCGCTGGCGGAACAACCGCTCACATCACAGTCGTGTGAACGAGTCAGCACATCCGTCATACGATAAGGCTGGCGTTCCGGCCAATAAACGTTGGAGCCGTCGAAGTAAGTCTCCATACGCGGATCGTTGTATGAGAACAGATAAATGGCGAAATATTCGTTCATGGAAGGGATCAGTCCCCAGTTTGCTTTCGTCTGAATTTCTTCTTTATACAAACGAGTGTAATACCAGGAACAGTCTTTGTCGATCACCGTTCCATATTTAGGAGCAAACGCATCGTCCAGAGAACTGAACAGCCATTCTTCATGTCTCATAGATTTCGCAGCATATTCGCGTGCTTTCTCTTCGCTGATGTTCTGGATATTCATGGCTATCTCCAGGCGTAATGTATTAGCCAGTTTACGCCATTTCTGCACATCTCCGTTATAAACAGGGTCTTTCAGAATCTTATCAGTGGATGATTCGTCGAACTCATCGACTGCCTGATCCAGCCAACCCAAAATGGAATAGTAAGCATCGGCTTCCGAATCATAATCAAAGATACGCTTGTCCGTTCCTCCGTCCATACCGGCATGGCTTAGTCCGACCGGACCATAGAGTGACAGTAACTGGTAGTAAGTGAATGCTTTCCATGTCTTTACAACAGCCAGACTGTTAGGCAAAGAGCCATCATCGTATGCTTTTGCCAGCTCTTCCAGGTCGCGCAGAATCTCTACATAAAACTTACGGTAGAATCCGTCTCCCCTTTCGTTCCACGGTGTCTGGAAAGCGACGTTAGTAATGTAACGTGAATAACTCCACATACGGTTATTATTCAATTCACTGATCGCATTCATTGTTTTGTAAACCGTACCGGGGAAAATACTCTGCAGATTTACCTCATACAATTTGTTCGGGTCCGAGTTGGTGGTTTCGAAACCGTCCGTACACCCCACGGCAGTCGATGCCAGCAGGAGTAACGGTAATATTTTGTTTTTCAATTTCATGCTTTACGAATTTAAAAAGAAACTTTAATATCAAATCCATAGGTTGCGGAAGGCAGGTTGAAACCACGTTCGAAACCTTGTGCATTTCCTGTTGTACTCGTTGCCTGCGGATCCAGCCCGTGCGGTGTATTGGCAAACAGGGTAGCAATATTTCGTCCGACAGCCGCCACACGGAATGTCTGGAACGGAGTCTTTCTCAGCCATTTTTTCGGTAAATCGTAGCTGACAGTGATTTCACGCAACTTCACATAAGAAGCATCGTAGATGAAACGGGAAATATCGCGAGAGGTATAGTGCATCCAATAGCGTTCGGGGGTACAATAACCCAATACTTGTTGTCCAGCCAGCCCTTCTACGTCTTCGTCATAACGGCAATTAGGAAGAACTACCCCTTTAGGACGTCCCCAGTCAGGATAAATCTGTCCGTTTGCAGTCGGTGTGTTGGCGTTCTGAGGACGCATGAAGCCATATCGTTCTTCGTCCGACTCACCCAAAATCTTTCTGGAGAAGAAATCCGCGTCACGACCTTCCAATGATTTGACGGATTGTCCGTCTACAGAACTCTGGATGGATGTCTGAGAGAAGAACTTACCACCCTTCTGGAAGTCGAACATGACAGAGAAGGAGAAATTACCCAAACGGAACACGTTGTTCCAGCCACCTCGCCAGTCAGCTTGTACACAGCCTAAATATTCATAGTCCTGTCCTTCTTTCGGCGACCCGTCGAGCTGACAAAGGATGTATCCTTCGGCATCGCGCTTAAATGTCTTCGCATAGATAGCACCGTAGGGCTTGCCTACTTCCGCATAAGCCTTCACGTTGTACACACCGCTACCAATCTGTATCTTGTCGATACCTTCGGGCAATGATTCTACCATGGAATTGTTCTTTGACCAGTTGAAAATGGTTTTCCACTCGAAGTTCTTCACTTTCACCGGCACACCGCTCACGGAGATTTCCCAACCCTTATTGGATATTTTACCGGAGTTGATGATTACACGCTGGTAATTGGATAAATAAGAAAGTTCCGACTCGACAATCTGATCACAAGTATATTTGTCATAGTAAGTAACATCTGCTGTCAGGCGTCCGTCCAGCAAACGGACTTCCGCACCGATTTCTTTTGATATGGTTGTTTCCGGTTTCAAGTTCGGATTCTTACGTACGGCGTCGCCCTGGAACCATGCCATGTCATTACGGAACAGACCTCCGTAACTGTAACTGTTAATCAAACGGTCGAAACCGGCATCGTTACCCACGCGGGCAATAGAACCACGCAACTTGGCGAATGAGAATGTCTTGCTCTTCAGTTTGGGGAAGATTTCCGTCAACACGGCACTGGCACTACCGGAGGCATAGAAGTAAGAATTGTTAGCTTTCGGCAAAGAACTTGACCAGTCGTTACGGAAAGTTCCGTCTACAAACAAACCATGATACCCCAAAGACAACATACCGAATACGGACTGTTTCTCTTTCGCATTCACACTTTCCGTCCCACTCAATATAGAGGCATTGTTGGACAATGACTTCACATCCGGAGCTGCCAGTTGAGAAACCTGATTCCAAAGTTTATACCAGTCATTCTTTTGCATAGAAGTACCCAAGTTAGCACTGAGGCTGACCTTCTTGATATTGCGGTTATAAGAAATAACTCCTTCATAGTTGTAGTTGTTGGAGGCTTCACGGAAAGTTTCGTACTGTCCGTCGATATCCCACATGGTATAATAATTGTCAAACTTCCAACCGTTCTTGTTTGCCTTTTCTACACTGGCACGCAAACGGATATTCATTCCCTGAATCGGTTTGATATTAAGAGTCAGGTTACCACGGAAGTTATTACGGCCGTCACCATTGCTGATTTCGTTCAGCAGCCAGTAAGGATTGTAGAATCCGTTACCACGCGTGAAGGCTTCACCTGTCTCGCGCTTCCACGGCAATAATTCCTCCATAACGACGTCACGCGGCATATTCATGATGGCACGCATCGGGTTACGATTACTGTCCCCTTTAAAGTCACGGTTATCGGCTGTTTCCAGCTGATAGTTAACGGAGATTTCACTGGACAGCCATTTAGCCAAATCCATATTCACACGCAGGTCAAATGTGTGACGCTTCATGTTATCGAAGTTCTTCAGCATTCCGTCGTAGTCGATACCCGTATAGTTGAAACGGATACCTGCTCCATTAAACACTTTATTGACCGAAACACTATGAGTCATGGCTACACCCATTTCGTACATATCCGTGATACCATCCTTATTAGGTACATAAGAACGTATCTGATTATTACGTCCCACCAGGTCAAAGCCTAACATCGGCAACCCCCATGAGCGTTGATTCGGATTCGCCCAGTTAAATACAAAAATACCATAAGGCAGGCTGGGGTCATAAGCATAACCGTTCTTTGAGTTGGAACCATAATAGTTGAATCCGTAACCCACACCGACAGCCGGAAGGCTGGCCGAACCATAAACATTCTGATAGGCAGGAAATTCACGCAAGAAAGTAAACTGCATATTGTAGCCATAAGAAACACCGAGTCCAGATTTCTTTGTAGCCTTACGGGTAGTGATCAGAATAACGCCATTGGCAGCATCAGATCCATACAAGGCAGCCGCATTGGCACCTTTCAAAACTTCGATTGATTCAATATCGTCCGGGCTGATAGCTGAAGCAGGATTACCGTAGTCCAGGTCTCCATCTTCTCCCATCGGGTTCATGATGGGCACACCGTCAATTACGTACAACGGCTGGTTATTTCCGGTCAAGGAGTTGTTACCACGAATTTCTACACGGGTAGAAGACAACGGACCACCATTCGAGATAAAATTAACGCCCGAAACTTTACCGCTCAGACTATTCAATAAGTTCGGGTCACGTGTATCCAGCAAAGATTCCGTGTCAATGGACTGACGGGCATATCCCAACGATTTGGATTCACGGCTGATACCCAATGCCGTAACCACGACATCGTTCAGTTCTTTGACATCCTCACTTAGAACGATGCGCAGCAGATCATTGTTTTTCAAGGTAGCCAGTCTGATAGTCTTTACAGCATAACCTATGAATCTTACATTCAGAATAGCATCTTTCGGCACATTGTTCAAGGTAAATTGTCCCTCCATATTTGTCGCAGTAGCTAAGTTTTGGTTTCCAACCACCGTAATATTAGCACCTGGAAGCGGATCACCAAACTCGTCAACAACGACTCCAGTGACCTTTCGGTTTTGCGCCGAAAGTGAAAGTGCGAAGAACGTGAGCAATACCATCAGGCACGTCCCTATCCTCCAGCTTCTTTTCAGATAAAGTTTCTCCATATTAGCTTAAGTTTATAATTAATAAATTTGTTCTTTTCATTTTTCTACAGTGATGGTGAAGTAGTTCAAATCAGGTTTACCCGCCACAATGTTCAGCACAGTACGGCGCCAGCCGTTCACATCGCTCTTCATGGTGAAAGCGTCGACAGTAACCCATTCACCTCCGGTAGCAGGAAGTTCTACGACAGGACCTTGTCTTCTTTTCGTGCCTTCGCCAAAATCAAAACGGATTTTAGCATCTTCTTTGGCAGCATAACATACCTTGACTGTAATATCTCCGGCAGCATAAGGCAGTTCTTTCCATTCCATCCACTCACCCGCCTCTGTGCTGGTGACATACCATTCGGTGTTCTTATCCGGAGCCACACCGGCTATTTTGGCAACATCCAGACTTCCGGTACGGTATTGATTACCGCTATTCTTAGCAGATACATCGAAGAAGTAATCGCAGGCCTCCATTTCTACACGGAATGATTCGGCCCATGCCCGACTGCTACTGTATTTACGGAGAATGTTCAGACGCTGGTTGGGGAAGTCATAGTAAATGTTGTCGGTACTTCTCCAATAGGCGGCATTCTCTGCCATATCGGTAAAACCTTCCAGGAAGACCAGATCAGCACTCTTCGCAACCATATCGTCCAAAGCATCCGTCAAACGTTTGCCGTGATCTGCATCAAAAAACATACGGGTACCCGATTTATCATTGGTATAGAAAGCCGGAACAGCCACACCTACAGTTTTTCCATTGAAGGTACGTACCGTCCAGGAACTACGGGTGGGAGCCTGCTCAGCAGCAATAAACCAATCGTTCAGTGATTCTACGACTGATTCGTCCACCTCTTTATCACGGTCCTGAAAGGCTCTGTCGGCACAAATAAAGAGATCTTCGCCATAAGCCGACTTGAAGTCAGCATGAATCTTGTTCAGAATAGTCTTTAATTTGCCCTTACAGTCTATTTTCTTGTTGCCCAATGCAGCATAGTCTACATTAAGGAAACCATTGATGCTCCACAAAAACAGGACAGGTTTGCCGTCTATGCGAAGAAGATACTTGTTATTAGCTTTATTCTCGCCATAAAAGTTATCGAAGGCCAGTTTTATATTGTAGTCCCATATATACTTATATATATCGTCCAAATTGTCCAGCGGATACATCACCTCTTCATCGGTCAGTCCCTTGTTTTGCTGAGTTTCGGCATTAATGAATGTAGCATAAGTCTGGTACAAATCAAAATTGCGGGCAGCCGCCCAAGAAGCCGGACAGTCATCGAAGATGGCAATCTTCAGATTTTCTTCATTCCGGCGCTGTAAAGCAGCAATGAAATCTTTGATACGGGTAGGATCACCATGATCTCTGTCATAAGCAGGATCAGTGTCGGCCTTCGGCAAGCGTCCGCGGCAATTGGGAGCTACATAATCCAAACCACTATACACCATCTCTTCCACCAGATTATCCCACCACTCTGTTTCCGTAGCACCAAAAGACTTCACTTCGAAAAGCGGCTTATTATAAAAGGTAGTAGAACTAGTCCCGCCACTGGCAGCATCTTCTCCATTACGGAGATTCTTCTGGAAGCTGAACAATGCACCCATCAGGAAATTATGTTCGGGAATGTTACTCTCTACCGCAGGAGCAGGAAGTATGAACGTCCCTTCTGTCGGTATAACCGGGTCCGGATTAGTCTCAGGAACAATAGTATTGTCCTCATCAGAACAGCTAACAATCATGGAAGCTAATACAAGCCCCATCGTGATTTTCAAATAATTTTTCACGGTCTCTTTTTTATATTATACATTTGCTATTTGTTACACCTCGAAAACACCCTTTTTATCTATTATTTAAGAAAGCGTCGACTGAACAAACTTAATATTTAAGGTTATTTTTGAGTTCTGATGCAAAGTAACAAGAGCCTGCTTAAGATTTTTTATAAAATACGATTAAACTCTGATTAATTTC
>OGQX01002259.1_pt1 | contig 15222 bp, 8 predicted proteins | sample 1553291 | NCBI WGS metagenome assembly OGQX01 (sample SAMEA2580030, study PRJEB22360) | human gut metagenome | biome: human gut; feature: human-associated habitat; material: faeces | place: Denmark | collected 2008/2010
CGACGTCGCGGCCGCACCGAACGCCACGCTTGACGAGCTGGTCGGCACCACCACGAACACGGCGATTCTGCCGGAGCCGGACGCGCACGCGTACGACGAGATCGCCACAGGAGACGCCGATCCGTTGATCCTCGGCGGGCACAAGTTCACGAGCCGTTTCATCCTCGGTTCCGGCCGTTACGACCTGAACCTCATCAAGGCGACCATCGAGAACGCGGGCACGCAAATCGTCACCATGGCGCTGCGCCGCTGCCGCACCACCGAAAACAACCTGCTCGACTACATTCCGAAGGGCATCACCATGCTGCCGAACACGTCGGGCGCGCGCAACGCGGAGGAGGCGGTGCGCATCGCACGTCTCGCGCGCGAGGTGTGCCAGACGGACTTCGTGAAGGTGGAGATCGAGCACGAGGCGAAGTACCTGCTGCCTGACAACGAGGAGACCATCAAGGCCACGGAAAAGCTGGCGAAGGAAGGTTTCGTGGTCATGCCGTACATGTTCCCGGATCCGATCGCGGCGAAACGTCTTGAGGACGCGGGCGCGGCATGCGTGATGCCGCTCGGCGCGATGATCGGCTCGAACAAGGGCCTGCGCGCACGTGACTTCATCGAGGTGATCATCAAGAACTCCAACGTTCCGGTGATCATCGACGCGGGCATCGGCCGGCCGAGCCAAGCCGCGGAGGCCATGGAGATGGGTGCGGATGCGGTGATGGCATACACGGCGATCGCTTCCGCCGGCAACATTCCGCTGATGGCACGCGCCTTCAAGAACGCGATTGAGGCCGGCCGTGAAGCATACCTGTCCGGCCTGGGCAAGGTGACGGAAGACCACGCCGTCCCGTCCAGCCCGACGAACGAGGCCGACTACATCGGCTGATTCGCGCCGATTTCGTACGATTCGTGCACTAACGTTTCGCACTGTTTTATTGCGATTACACGACGAGGGTCGGTGGAAACGCACATTTTCGCAAGGTTTCCACCGGCCCTCTTTCGTCGGATGCGCGACACGTAGCGCAACACGCGCATGCCACGCATACCGCAGCGACAGGCAATACGTCTACTTCCCTAGAGCCGCTTTCAAATCGCGGTTCTGGAAGCGCTCGTGCAGCAGGCAGTAGCCGCCGAACACGACGAGCCACAGCAGGCCGGCGATGGCGGAACCGCGCGTATCTGCGGACAGGAACAGCGTGACGTACACGAACACGTAGAACGCAATCGCAATCCAGTCGCACACCTGCCATGCCGGCATGACGAAGCCGTCCGGCAGGAAGTCGGCGCTTTGACGGTAGCGGCGGTGCGCAAGCATCGTCAGCACGTAGATGAAGATCACGACGGCGCTGGCTGCGGAGGCGAACAGCACGAACGCGCTGGAGATGCCCGGGATCGCGTTGATCAGCGGGGAGAACAGAATCATACAGCCGGACACGATAATCGCCTTCGCCGGCACCTTGTGATCCGACACCTCACCGAGGCGCTGCATAGCGGGCGATTCGGAGTCCTGCGCAAGCTGGTATAGGTGGCGGCCCGCCGAGTAGATCAGCGAATTGAGTGCCGACGCGGCTGCGGTGATCACCACGAAGAACACGAGCGCGGCGGCCCAGTCGAGCCCAGCGTATTTGAACACCATGATGAACGGGGAGCCGAACGAGCCGTCCGCGTTCTGATGGAAGTTGCGCCACGGCACGATGGCCATGATGGCCACGAGAGCGCCCACGTAGAAGATGAGGATGCGCATGATCAGCTCGTTGACGGCCTTCGGCAGCACTTTGCGTGGGTTCTGGGTTTCGGACACGGTCACACCCACGAATTCGATGAGCTGGTAGGCGAAGAACACCATCTGGAAGCTCATGAAGAAGTTCATCCAGCCGTTCGGCGCAAGCTGGAAGCCGTCGGTAATGTTCGTAAGGCTCACAGTGGCACCGGAAACCGTGCCGTCCACGCCTTCGATATGCGTGGCCGGGTAGCTGAAACCGAGGAACAGCATCACCACGGCGGTGACAATCAGACCCACAATCAGCGTGATTTTGATCATGGAGAACCAGAATTCCGCCTCGCCGAACACTTTCACGGCAATGAGATTGATGCCGGTGAGCGCCACGAGGAAGCACAGTTCGATAAGCCATTTCCACGCGTTGAGGTCGATGCCGAACGTGCCGAAGAATGTGACGAAATAGGTGCTGACGGCCGTGATTTCGGTCATGCCGGTCAGGATGAGCACAATCCAGTACGTCCAGCCGGCGAACTTGCCCCACGCGCGGCCGAGGTAGCGGGTGATGAAGTTGATGAACGTGTGCTGGCTGGGGTCGCTGTACATCATTTCGCCGATGGCGCGCATGAGCAGGAACATGATGAGGCCCACGCCGATGTACACGAGGATGATGCTCGGTCCGGTCAGCGCGATTGACTTGCCGGAGCCGAGGAACAGGCCGGTGCCGATGGTGCCGCCGATGGCGATGAATTGGACGTGGCGGTTTTTCAGGCCGCGTTCCATGTCGTTGCCTTTGTCGAGGCTTTCGACGGATTTGATTTGCGATTGCGTGCTTTGCGCGTTCTGCGTTGCGTCAGACGCGTCGGCAGCTTGCGTGTTTGTGCCGGCCTTCCCGGTATTCGTATTCCCTAAAGTCATAATGGTCACACCCTACCGCGGGAACCGCCCAATGCGCCCGCTTTTGTCTGACAGATGACGCTTGCCGGCTCTGTTGGGAGGAACAGAAGCCGGCATGATGAAGAATGAGCGGGCTAGGCGGTCAGCTCGTCGAGTTTGGCGCGGAGGTCTTCGTTTTCGCGCTGCAGCTCGTCGATGCGGCGGGCCTGCTGTCTGATGATGCTGATGGCGGTTTCGGAGTCGAGCCCACCGGCAGGCTACTGCCGTACAGGTGACCCGCGCCGGACGCAAGCGTCAGCTCGGACGTGCCGTGGTAAACCGGCAGGTTCACGGAAATCTTCGGGATGCGGATGGCCCCCATCACGCCATCGCCGGAGTCAAGCAGGCTTTGATATTCCTTGTCTTTGGCGCTGGCGGAGTCGCCGGAGTTGTCTGAGCCGTCGGCGCTGGCGTTGTTGGCTGCATTCTGCGGTTCGTCATACAGTTCGGCGAGCGGATCCTTCGCCTCGCCAATCACCGGCTGCCCCGACTTGGCAAGTCGCTTGTTGTACTCCCTGGCCGCGGCGAACGCCTCATCGGCCTGCGGGTATGGCCAGCCCGCCACGCGCTTTTCGGAACGCGCCGACGTGCTCGCCAGCTCGCGCGCCGAACGGTATTGCAACACTCTCGGAAACATGCCAATGCCGAGCGCGGTAAGAATCAGCACCGCCGCAAGCACGCGCATGGCAATGGACTTGTTGCGATCCGTGCGACGCTCGTGCATCGCTTCGGACGCGTCGGTCGCCTCCGCGAAAGTCGGGAGGGTGTAGGTGCGGGTGTTGCGCGTGGTGTCGTGCGAACCGCGCGAGCCGTCGTTGCCATCGTGCGAATCGCCATAAAAATCGTCGGCGCGTAAGTCCTTAATTTGCTGCGGACCGTCGCTTCTCGACCCGCCGCGCGCGCTCCCATGCGGAAAAACTGCCATCAGTCTTGCCCCCTTGAACTGCCAGCCATAGGGAACATTATATTGCACTCCGCCCGCGTGCCTTCTTCCCTGACGATTCCGATAATGTCGGTCGAACTTGGACGGTCTCCGGCCACAGCTCTGAGCGAACCACGTTTTACGCAAATCATGGGTTAGGACTTACGCAAATCGTGGGTTAGCCCCAGCAAAACCCTTGCAGGAGGCCGAAATTGGCATTTTTGCCAAGAGCATCTCTAACCGAGTCTGCCCATGGTCAAACCGATGGGCCTATCTGGCTTATAGATGGCGGATTTGGGGCTTTGCGGAAAGGTATTTCACTTATAGATGGCGGGTGCTAGACGAGAATAGGCGGTTCGGGGGTATGATTTATACCCCCGAGCTGGCAAATGGGGCGAACCACCCGCCATCTATAAGCTAGATAGCATAAGTCAGGCCTCAGCGGAGGCAGGATTGGGCCCGACTTCCTTGTCCAGCTTGTTGCGCAACCTCACCACATCGCGCTCGAGCTCGTCGATACGACGAGCCTGCTGCCTGATAATAATGCCGGCCGTATCACCGTCGAACAGTCCGAGAGACAACGGATGAACGTCATTCGACGCAGCCGTTGCGGCAGGCTTCGGCTCAGTGGCCGTATTGGCGATGTCTTCAAGACTCCGCCTCGTCGCCAACGCACGCTTATACCGCGCCGCAAGCTGCGCTATGATCTCACCATCGGTCATGGTGTCGCTGCCGTTCACGGATTTGATGGCAGCTTCCTTCCAGCGCGCCACGCTACGTTCGATACGCTTGTAACCAACCAATTCCGGCGGCAGACCCGCTTCGCGGAAGATCTTGGTGGGCGATTCCCCCGCAAGATATCGGATAGTGCACACCTGTCTGAATGTGTCGGAATAGGTGATACGATCACGAGTCACATTGGAAACAGCCGGCAATCCACGCAACAGCTGAATCTCCTCGTCACTGAATGCTCCCCCACTGCGCATCGCAATACCTCCCATTGATGCTTCGTTGCTTTCTTTTGCGGATGTGCCTGCAATTCTATGGCTCTCCTTCCGTGCAATACCCCCACTTCACTCCCCTGACTAACAGCCCCCATAACGGTTCACGTTTCCAGATTCCGTTTGTTGCAACACATCCCACCGAAACTCCTTATACCCTCGAAAAATGCAATGCCCACCCACATCGGGTGGCACGTCCAAAGCAACGTAATATGGCGCAATCCAAGCAATCCCACATGAAATACAGAGCAATACAAAAAAAGGCCGACCCATAATGGGTCGACCTTAAATCACTCCGAATTGGTGTTCTTATCGAATACCGTCAGAGATGGGCGATCAGGCCTCGGCGTTCTGACGAGACTTGATGGCGATGGTCACGCCAGCGCCAGCCACGAGCAGAGCCACAACGGTGAACAGCATGGTTCCCGCAGCGCCGGTGAGCGGCAGCTGGGTGATGGACTTGATGTTCTTCACGGTCTTGGCGGTGGTGTTGACCAGGCCCCACGGATCGGAAGTGGTGGTCTTATCCAGAACAGCTGAACCGTTCTCCTCGTTGAAAGACACAGTGAAGCTCGGCATGATGTCGAGATAGGCATCGCTGGCACGCTTAGTTTCCGTGACGGTGTAGGTCTTGGTCTTATCAAGACCGGTGAAGGACAACTGGCCGTTAGTACCAGTCGTGACATCAGTAGTTGCGCCCTGAGTGTTAGCAGAAGCAGCCTTCTTGTAGGAACCGTCCCCCTGCTTCACGAAATACAGCGGAACGCCATCCTTATCCTTCACCTGGAAGGTGACGCCTTCAATGCCTTTGCCATCAGAATCCACCTTGGTGAAATTGAAACCAGTGAACTTGGTAGAGGCTTCAACGTTAGTGCCGTAGTTGTCAAGCTTGTTGACAACGCCATCCTCGGCATCGGCATCATCATTAATCACCGCATGGAAGGTGACCTTGATGGTCTTGCCTGCATACTTGGACGGATTATTCACCGTGACATCGAAAGATGCGTCGTCGCCACCGATCACATCCGCAGTCGGAACAGTGAAGTCAGATGCAGCAGTTTCAGCAGAAATCTGCGCACCATCCACATAGAAATTGAAAGTACCAGCCTTGATGGTCAGACCCTTGCCCGGCTTATCGGTGAACTTGAACTCGGTCGGAGCCGGGTTCGCGATAGTACCGGTAAGGGTGTAGGTCAGGGTGTCGCCGATGGCGGCGAAAGGCTCCTCGACCGTCTTAGTCTTTCCGGGGTTGTTGGTGTTCTTCATGTTCACGGTGTTGGCGCCCTGAATCGGATCAGTCAAGGCCTTCTTTCCGGTGTTGACCGTGCCGGAAGCAACAATCATCGGGATGGCCTTGGTCACAGACTCAGTGGCAGCCGCGGAATCAATGAACACATAGATACCAGCAGGCAGGGGCGCAGAGGCAGAATACCCTCCCTGTACGGTAGTCGCAGCACCCAGCGTCACCTTCTGACTGGAAGCCAGCTTGCCTTCGCTCTCCAAAGCATTAGCAAATGCACGGGTAGTGCTTGCATTACCATTCGCAGTCTTGTCCCATGGACGAGTCGCAGAAATATCCAGAGTGCCGGCATTCAGGGCTGCGGCCAGATGGTCCACCTTAGGATCCGCAGTATCCACACCGGCAGCTTTCAACGCGGAGTCAACGGCAGCCTTATTGGCGGAGTTCGTCACCACACCGTAGGCAACGCTCTGGTCAGAACCGTACTGGACGTAATCGCCAATCTTGTATGCGGCCAGATTAGCGTGGGTCAACTGCTCTTCGGTTTCCGCGGTGAACGTGAACGTTGCGTTGTCCGTTACCATAGCGTCATCGGCCTGTGCGCTGGTTGCGCCCAGGGCCATGCCACCCAGCAGCGTCGCAGCGGCGGCGATGCCTGCGAAAAGTTTCCTCATCTTCATGAGAATCCTCTCTTCCTTATTGTTTGATTACTTGTTTTTGCAATCGCGGGAGGCGGGAACCCAACTTGCTCCCGCGATCCGCAAATTTTGATTTGCCGGCCGGAATGCCCTCAAGTTGGTAGGCATTCCGGCCTCACACAGCAACTCAGACGAGTCGCTTCTTGTTATTCCAAATTTCGGCAGCGCCGATAAGCAGCACCGCGAGTCCGCCGATCACACCGCCAACGAACAGCCACTGACGATCCGTCGTTCCGCCCGTCAACGGCAACGCCGACACCGCCACATACGTATTGGTGAATTTGGCGACATTCGCAGACTGATTATCAACAGGCTTGCCGTTGTCGTCCTTGACTTGCTTGATGCTCACTGTTGGCGTGCCCATATCGGCAGGAACCGTCACGGTTACCGTGTATTCCGCCTGGGAATAGTGCAGGCCGACAATGGCGTTGGTGGGCTTGGTTTCCTTCACCGTGTAGGTGTAGGTGCCAGCGGTCTTGTATTCGATCTTATTGAAGCTCGCCTCGTGATTTGCGGTATTCGTGCCGATCGCGACGGAAGCTGGATCATCAGGCAATGGAGCGTTCGGAGTTGGATCCGTGCCGATAATGGTGAAGTTGAAGGAGTCACCTTTCTTCCATTTACGACCGCTGATGCTCTTGGACACCTTGATCGAACCCTCAGCCAGAGTCGACTTCTTGTGAGTGTTGGTGACAGTGACCGTCCACTTCTTCACATTGTCAGCCGTATTCGCATCGGGCTTGGCTTTCCATAGCTCGTCGGCAGTGATTGCCACGTCTTGGCTCTCGTAAGAAGTTTCGTAGCCTTCAACAGCCTTTTCAATCACCTTATAAGTGTGATGACCGGGAGCTAGGTTTTCGAAGGATGCCTTCCACTCCGTGCCAGCCGTTGCCACAGCTTCGCGTTTCGAATCTTTTCCGTCGATCTGCAGTGTAAATGTCACCGATTCAGGATTGCCTTCTGAGCTCGCCTTGCCATCAGCATCAACCCACTTCTTCTGCACTGTGATGGCACCGGTCTTGACCTGATCGACAGGGTGTTCCGTATAAGGCGTATCACTGCAGTCGTGCGTTTCGCCGTCACCCGAGTAGGCCAAGCATGCGCTGCCGTTGGTGTAGAAACCAGGCTTACCTGCAGACGTGGCATTACCGGCAGCGTCGGAATCTGCGCTACCAATCACACCGTTGTAGCCATCTTTTCCATCGTTCTTGCTCGCCGCATAATCGTCATACGCCTTCTGCGTAGGCTTGATATCGAACTGCAGCGTGTAAGTCACACCATTAGGAAGTGGCTCCGTGCTCTTCGGCGATGCGGTAATCGTCTTACCACTCACATTGATATTCCATCCCGCAGTTACGTTAGCGCCATCATTGGTAACCACTTTTGCGGTTTCTGCAGGCTTGGCATCAGCAAATTCAGCATATTCCGACAGCGTATCCTGAATGGTCACGCCGGTATATCCGTTGGTGGTCGTAATAGTTTGCTGAATGTCTTCGAAAACCTTCGACAGTTCAGAAGCCGTACTGGCGGTCTTGTAGTAGCCCTTGTTCGAGCCGCCACTAAGCGTTACACCAGACGAATTATCCCAAGCAACACTTCCATAATTCGGATAATTGCTGGACACCGCATTCATAAACACATTGGCTTTGCATGTCTCATCTGACCGCCGATTGCACGAAGTTACGCTCGTGTTAGCACCAGAGAAGATGCCTACGCTGTACACACCAACATTCGCATCTTTCAGTTGCTTAGCGGTCGTCAATGTCTTGTTCGCAACAGTACTGTTGAATGTCCTATCCGTAGTCGGCACACCATCGGTAAAGAACACTACATACTTGATTGCATTAGTTCGCGTGTCCTTATCCAAGGTGGACTTAGCTTTGCTGAAACCAGCCGCAGTATTAGTGGCACCCTCGGGATTTAAGCTGTCGACCCCCTTTTTCAGTGTCGTTACGTCAGACGTAAGTTCGCTTAGCGTAGATGCAGATTTAGCAAAGCTCACCAACGAAACCTGTACTTTGTTAGCAGCGTTTGCGATTGTCTTATTCTGCGTATCAACGCCATTTAAGAAAGTGGTCACTGCCGCCTTCAGCGCTGCAGAGCGAACAACATTATCGCCTCCGCACGGGTCGAAGAAGGAGGGCTGATGACCATTCATGCAGTAGGCCATCGAGCCGCTGTTATCGAGCACTAGTGCGATGTCGACTGGCTGGGAGACGGTTTGCGAAGTGCTGGACCGCTTGCCCGTCACGTTGAGGTTCAACGTGTACGTATCGTTGGCACCATTCTTCTTGGTGATGGTCTTATGATGTTCCGGCGCTCCCAAAGGATCCGGATGGGCAGTCACCGTGAAGTGGCCCTGCACCGTATGATCAGCCGCAACAGTCATGTCAACGTAATGACGTCCATTTTCATCTATCTGAATCGCAGAGCTGGAAACAGCCTTGCCATTGTCAGTACCTTCGAATGTCACGTCATACTTAGACCAGTCACTTGGATTACCTTCCAAGTAGAAGCGAACTGTTTTCGATACACCTGCGCTAGCGAGGATCGGTAAAGTACTGCTCTCTGCCGTATTCGACGAGATCGAATCCGATTCAAGACTTCCGACTTCATTATTCGAAACACCAGCCCTAAATGTTGTGCTCGTATCACCACTGGCCAAACCGTTTACAGTGATCTTCGCAACAGCCTGCGAGAAAATAACGCCGAACGCCGCACCCTGCCTAGAGCCAGGACCACTGTTCTTCATCTCAATAGAAACCTGAGTTGGAGCGGACGTTGTATACAGACGAATGCCTTGAGGCACGCCGTCCCCATCCTTACCCGTGCAAGTTATAGTTTTCTTGTCATTCGAAGATTGCGGCTCACAGAAACCGTAATTGCTATCGTCTGTTGGATAAAATCCCAGTTGCGTAATCGCGGAATCGGAGGTGTACACCATCTGCTCGTTTTTGTTAGTACTTTCCGCATCCGCCATAACGAACGAATACTGCAGATTAGCTACGTCCTGACCGTTAATGGTGATATCTGAAAGCTGTATCTTCGAATCGTTCTGATATCCATCGTTTTGATACAGCGCGGGCTTGCTTCCGGTCGGGAAATCAGAATATCCCTCAACACCGAAGATTGCGTGATGTCCAGCTTCACCTGGGTGTGCTGCACGATTATCCCACGTTGGCACTCCACTGGCGGCGACCGTACGATTGCCGGAATAATGCGCGATAAATGACATGGTCAGGCCGCCGCCGAGATTCACGGTCATTTTTTGTCCGGCGTTTGTTTTGGCGGTCTTTGAGTTGAACTTGGACATATCAAGCCAGCACACGCGCTGCAAAGCATTCGTTCCAGCATAAATACAGTTGGAATCAGTAACATCCGCCACTGCAGAAGGACTATTTTGCGCGGCGTTGACAGGTTGCGGATTGGACTGTGCGGTGGTATCAGTCTGCGAGTTCGCATCCGAAGATGTAGCATCTCCGACATTTGCCGCATTCGCCGTGTTCACGTCGGCATCCGCACCAGTGTTGGTATCGGATTCAGTGTCTGCGGTACCGGTGGCAGTATCGCCTGCATTGTCCGCATCCGTGCCGTCCGTAACATTCTTGCCATCAGTCGACTCGTTAGTAGTAGTCACGCTTTGATCCGTGGTGGTTTCCACAGTGGCCGGCGTATCTTCCGCAAGAGCGGCGGAGGTGGCGTAGCCCATGCCACTCAACATGGCGACCGATGCGAGCACAGCCACTATACGTTTGGCAAGTCCTCCCCTGGGCTTCGCCTTATATTCATGTGCATGCCTCATGAGCATCCCCTTAATCCCGTGCAATCACACGTCTCACGACGCGCAACCTCTCTTCATGCCAGGATTTGCGACATCTTCTACGTGCCCGAATAATCCTGACAGTGCTTCAACTCTGGAAGTTAGAGGAAAAGGGACCGCCATGCGTACACCCTAAGTGCGGGAAAGTCGGGTATCGCACAATCGATGGAAATTGCTGAATTGCAACACAAGTCACCCGCGAAAAGCACCCGACGTCACCGCAAAGAAACGATGGGATAATCACCAAAATGACGCTTCTTCATACTTTCGTAACCATTAGTCAATAATGGAAATCACGCATTTTTTGTGCGCCAACCACGTTTTTATATTCAAATTGCATGTCAGACACGCCTTCATGCAGTAGCCACGTCAGCCGCGCTTCGGCCACCAAGCCGCATGTCTGCGAATATGCCACGGCCGGCTGCGCAGCCAAACCAGCAACAGACCAAGCAGCAACGTGGCCACCGCGGCCGCAATCGCAATCGTCCGCGCGTCCTTCGCCGCATTCCGCTCATCGGGAACCACTCCAGGAATCGGCGCACGCACCGCTGAAACCAGCAATCGGTGAGTGTTCACACCGTACGGCGTGCAGGTCATCAACGTCACCCGGTCCTCACCGGGCACAATCTTCAACGTAGAAGTGTCATTCGGTTCGATCACCGAAATGCGATCCACCTTGTAGCCGAGCGTGCGGCCCATCACTTCGATGTAGAAGTAGTCGCCGACGCGCATTTCATCCAATCGGGTGAACATCATCGCATCCACAAGCCCGCGATGCCCGGTGATTACGGCATGCGTGTTCTTGCCGCCCACCGGCAGACTACTGCCATACAAATGCCCCGCACCGGACGCAAGTGCCGACTGCGACGTGCCATGGTAAATCGGCAGTTTCACGGAGATTTTCGGAATACGGATAGTGCCCATCACACCGCTGCCGGAATCCAGCAGGCTTTGATATTCCGTATCTTTGGCGCTGGCGCTGTCTGATTCGTTGGAACCGGATTCGCTGGACCGCGAGCTGCCCTGCGCCTGGGAGAACGGATCCTTCGCCTCGCCGAGGATCGGCTGGCCCCCTGCGGCGAGCCGTTTGTTGTATTCCTTGGCCGCGGCGATCGCGTCGTCGGCCTGCGGATACGGCCAACCCGCAACCGCACGCGCGGACTGGTCCGACGTATTCGACAGTTCGTGCGCCGACCGGTATTGCAGCATCGCCGGAAAACCGCCGATGCAAATGGAAATGACGATCAACAGCGCAGCGGAGACACGCATGGCGACGGTTTTCCTGCGGCGGCCACGCCGTCTGCGCATATCGTCGGAAACGTCGATTATCTCGTTGAAAGACGGTTCTGCGCCTTCCGTACGTTCCATGTTTTTCATACGTTTCGCACGCATCACTGGATGAACTTCCGCAGCACGCGTTCCAGCTCGTCGATACGCAACGCCTGCTTGGCTATCAGCATGTCGCATTTGTTGATGGTCAGCTGTGCCTGTGCAAGTTTCGACAGCATATCCTGCGATGCGCGCGATTCCTGCAACTTGTCCGAGCCTTGCGATTGCACGCCGTTGCTTCCCGACGCGCCAACGTTTCTCGTCGCGACGTCGCTTCCCGACGTCCCTGCCGCGCCAGCGCCATAAAGATCCACCACGGACTGATCCACATCGTCTCCGCGCAGTTCGATGGCTTCCAGCTCGTCATCACAATCCTGCATGTAATGGTTCGTATGTTCGTTCCTGCGCTTGTTCCGCTCCTCCTGCTGCTTCCAGCGCGCGATGCACCGTTCCACGCGCTTGTAGCCGATCAGCTTGGGGTCGAGACCCGCCTCCCGAAAGATGGCCGACGGCGATTCGCCCGCGTTGTACCGGCACATGACCTCGACCTTAAAGCGATCGGTATACCGGATATGGGATGGGCTCACGCTTTTGACCGCTGGCAGGCTGGCCAGATACGCACGCTCCTTTGCTGTGAATTTGCCATCAATCATTTTTTACACCCCCTAAATCGCCTAAACAGCTCGATTCAGCATCATATCGGGCTCTTTCCATTAACACCCTCGTTAAAACCCTCGAACGAAAGACCCATCCCCTTCAACGAAAAGAGGGGGCCAACCTTCAAACAAAACAGTCCCGCCATTTTCCACGGATAATAAAAGCTCATAGACCCCCCCCCCATAAAATTAACAAAAACTTAACCTCACCCCCAGCGCGTCATGGGGGTCACCGCGTATCCGAGCACCGTCACGCAGACTCACTAGGCTGGAAACATGACGCAAGAGCTCGTTTCATTAACCATCATCATGGCGGTGGCGGCCGTCAGCCCAATCGTGGCGCAGCTGATCCCGGGCAAGTTCATTCCGCAAACCGTGCTGCTGCTCGCCGCCGGAACCGCGCTCGGCCCGTACGGACTAGGCGTGATCGAAGTAAACGACGCCGTGAAACTCTTGAACGAGCTCGGCATGGCGTTCCTGTTCCTGCTCGCCGGCTACGAAATCGACCCCAAACGACTCGCCGGACATCAAGGCAAAGTCGGACTGCTTACATGGGGAATCACGCTAGGCCTCGCCTGGCTGGTTGTGACATTCCTTCCGTTCTTCACCAAGCAAGGCATCAACGGCGTGGCCACGGTAATCGCACTCACCACCACCGCGCTCGGCACGCTCATGCCGATTCTCAAGGAACGCAACCTCGAAGGCACCCCCATCGGCGACGCCATCATCTCGTACGGAACGTGGGGCGAACTCGGCCCAATCCTTGCCATGGCCATCCTGCTATCCACCCGAACCGGCTGGCAAACCATGCTCGTGCTCGGCGCGTTCCTTGCCATCTGCCTACTGTGCGCGATGCTACCTACGAAAGCACTGAGAACCGGCCATCGCCTGTACCGTTTCCTTACGGAAAATGCGAACACGTCATCGCAAACGCTCATGCGACTGACCACATTCCTGCTCATCTTCCTTGTCACCATTTCCGCGCTGTTCGAACTTGACGCGGTGCTCGGCGCGTTCGCCGCGGGCTTCATCCTGCGTTACATCATCCCCGACGGCAGCAAGTCGCTGGAAATGAAGTTGGAGGGTGTCGGCTACGGCTTCCTCATTCCTGTGTTTTTCGTGGTGTCAGGCGCCGCGATCAACGTGCGCGCCGTGGCAAGCCGGCCCGCACTGCTCGTCGCGTTCATCGTCATGCTCATGCTGATTCGCGCGGTGCCCGTATATGTTGCGCTATCGCTCGACAAACGCAAGAATCCGCTGTCATCGCATCATCGCGTCACCGTAGCCCTGTATTGCACGACCGCGCTGCCGATCATCGTCGCCGTCACGTCGCTGGCGGTGAAGGTCGGCACCATGCAGAGCGACACCGCGTCGACGCTGGTCGCAGCCGGTGCGATCACGGTGTTCCTGATGCCGCTGCTCGGCTCGATCACGTATCAGGTGGCCGACGTGCATCCGGTCACCGCGGTTCGGGAGATTGCGCACACGCCGTCCGATTGGCGGACGATCGTACGCGAACATGCGCAGGTACGTGCGCTGCTGCACCATCAGGACCGGCTCAAGCGTATGGCGGAGACGTTGGACACACTAGAAGCGCATGGGCGCGGCGACGAACATCGGGCCGAGCTTGTGGAACGCGCCCGACGTGAGATTGACCGCCAACTCAAGGAACTCGGCCTGGACCCGCAGCTCACCACCCAACTCCCCCACAACTACCGCTACCCGAAGAACTGAGAGGGCTTCGGAGGGGCGCTACTCCACGGACTTGAGGGAGCTGATGGGGTCGATGCGGTCGAGGACGGGGTTGACGAACAGCTGCACGAGCAGCGCGAAGGCCATGGTCGCCACGGCCGCGATCACGTAGCTCAGCGGCTTGACCTCCACCTCGAAATACAACGATGGCATGTTGAGCGCCATCGTCAGCATGCCGCCGACGAGCCGGCCGAGCGGCAGACCCAGTATCACACCCATGACGGTAAGGATCATCATCTCACGGTTCACGTAATGGTGCACTTCGCGGTCGAAGAAGCCAAGCACCTTGAGCGTGGCCATCTCGCGCACGCGTTCCGACACGTTCGTATTGGCGAGCGTGAACAGCACCACAAGCGCCAGACCGCCGGCGAGCGCCACGATCAGCGCCACCACCGCGCCCATGAGGTCGAATTTGAAGCTGTCGGCCATATGCGCGCAGCTTACGGCCTTCATCACCGAACTGTTCTCTTCGAGCGATTCCGCATAGTCGGTTTGCGAAGTGTCGGAGCCGGAAAGCTTGGCGAGCATGGCGTTCCACGTCAGAGCCTCGGAATCCTCGGAACTCTTGGAATTCTTGGTGTTCTTCGCGTCTTTCGAGTCGAAAAGCTTGGCGTAGTAGGTTTCGCTTACATACACATCCGAGCCGATGAGGTTGCGATTCACCGCGCTCACCTTCGCCGTGGCCTGCACGCCGTCGCCGTTGGTCAGTCGCACCTTGGAACCGGCCTTGACGCCCAGCGCGCTTGCCGCCGACTGCGCGACGATCACGCCATCGTCATCGAGTTTCAGCGAACCGGTTTTGCCGACGCCGGACGTGCCCAGCATGCCGGACGAGACCGGCTGCAACGTGACCATTTCGCCCAAATCGGACAGATGCTTTTCCGGCACCGCGACCAGCTGGATGCTTTCGCTGCCGCTGCTGCCGGCCTTGCCGCTGTCACCGTCGCCACTGCCCGCAACCGTCAAATCGCCCGATTCTATGCGCACGTCAAGCGATGACGTGACGCGCCCGTCTGACGCGACTTTCGTGCGCATCGCCGACGCGTCCGAATCGTCGGAAACCACCATCAGGTCGTACTGGTAGATGTCGCGGTATTGCTTGATGCCGAGGTCTGCGACGGTGTCGTTGATGGCCAGGCCGCAGACGATCAGCGCGG
>OGQX01002278.1_pt1 | contig 15098 bp, 10 predicted proteins | sample 1553291 | NCBI WGS metagenome assembly OGQX01 (sample SAMEA2580030, study PRJEB22360) | human gut metagenome | biome: human gut; feature: human-associated habitat; material: faeces | place: Denmark | collected 2008/2010
GTAAGATCCAGAGATTCCTGTCCCAGCCTTTCTTCGTGGCAGGACAGTTCACCGGTCTGGAAGGGAAATATGTACCTATCAGCGAGACCATCCGTGGATTCCGTGAGATCCTGGACGGTAAGCATGATGATATTCCGGAGAGCTACTTCCTGAATGCCGGAAGCATTGATGATGTACTGGCAAAGGTTCATGCATAGCATGAGAGGGGAGTACAGATATGGCAGATAAAGAATTCACACTTCGTATCATAACCCCGGAAAGAGTATTCTATGAGGGAATTGTGGATATGGTAGAATTCAATACCACGGAAGGACAGATTGGTGTCCTTCCGGGCCACATTCCCCTGACGGTGATCGTGAAGCCGGGTATCCTGCATATTACGGAGAAGGACGGAGAGAAGGAGGCAGCATTGCATTCCGGATTCGCCGAGATCCTTCCCGAAGGAGTTACCATTCTGGCAGAGATTATCGAATGGCCGAATGAGATCGATGAAAACCGTGCGGAGGCAGCATTGCACCGTGCGGAAGAGAGACTGCGCAGCAAGACGCCGGAGACGGATATTGCCAGGGCAGAGACGGCATTGCAGAGAGCAATGGCGAGAATTCAGGTGCTGCGATAAGCTTCGCAGCACCTCTTTTTTCTTTTACGCATATGCTATAAAAAAGCATGAGGCATTTGGATATGGTATCAAGGCCTTTTTTTATGACACTTCCGGGCTATCCGGGGAGAATGGATGAAAACGAGATCTTAAATGATCTGGAATATCTGCAGCAGACCTATCCCGGAGAGGTCAGACGCTGTCAGCGCAGAATTGCGGAAATATTGGACAAATACGACTATGAAGGAAGCATGATCTATGATGAATATCCGGACCGCCTGAGTCTGTTCCGGATAGCGGATACGATCAGCACGATCCTGGAACAGGAAGCGGAAAAAGTATCAAAGGATCTGATCCATGTGTTGGTGTGCAATGAGATCTACAAAAGGAGACACGGTGGACGACGGGGAATGATTGCGTTCTTATAGGAAAGCGTGCTATAATATGCGCAAAACATTTGAAAAACAGGATAAACCATGGAAGAACTGAAAATACTTTTACAGAAAATTTTGAATAAAGATCTGCAGCAGATCATCCTGAGCAACAGCCGTCATCCAGAACAGACCCAGAAGGTAAAGATCCGCCCGGTGCTGATCCGGGAGGAACTGTTGTTCCAGGAGACTGCTTACAGAGGAACTCAGGCGTTTCACGAGAATTTTACAGCAGAACAGATGACGGACCGGATCTGCACCGCCTTACAGGAGCAGTTCCGGCAGGGAGAATTCTCAGCGAAGACCCTGCAGGCCACCGCTCTGGTCAGCAAAAAGGGCAAGCTGACACTGAAGGTGAAAAACAGTGGCAAGGCACCGCGGACGGAGGGGGCGGCTGCTTCTGAAGAGGAGGAACTGCAGGCACTGGCTCACAACCGTACCAAGCATTATATTTTAGAGGAAGGAAAGCCGGTGGATTTCCTGGTAGGACTGGGCGTGCAGACCCCGGACGGCCGGGTGACCAGGGCGAGATTTGATAAATTCCGTCAGATCAACCGGTATCTGGAATTTATCGAGGATGTGATCGATGAACTGCCGAAAGACCGTACCATCCGCATTATTGATTTTGGCTGCGGCAAATCCTATCTTACCTTTGCAATGTACTATTATCTGCATGAATTACAGCATAGAGATATCCAGGTGACCGGACTGGATCTGAAGACCGATGTGATCCAGCACTGCAATGAACTGGCGGAAAAGCTGGGGTATGACAGATTAAAGTTCGAGAGGGGAGACATCAGTACCTACGAGGGCACAGATGTGGCGGACATGGTGGTGACCCTGCATGCCTGTGACCTTGCCACAGATTATGCGTTAGACAAGGCGGTAAAATGGGGGGCCAGAGTCATTCTGGCGGTTCCCTGTTGTCAGCATGAACTGAACCGGCAGATAAAATGTGATCCTTTAAAACCAGTGTTAAAATACGGCATCATCAAGGAGCGCGTGGCAGCACTGCTCACCGATGCTCTGAGAGCAAATCTGCTGGAACAACAGGGCTATGAGACCCAGATCCTGGAATTCATCGATATGGAACATACCCCGAAGAATCTGTTGATCCGGGCAGTGAAAAAGAACGGTATGCGCCCGAAGAAAAGCGCAGATATCGGTACTGTGGAGGAACTGCTCCATGTGGCACCGACACTGGAAAAATTGCTGAATAATGAATGAGTGAAGAATCAAGAATGAAGAAAACGATCATTAGAATTGCCGTGTGTGTTGTAGTATTTCTGGCATCAGCACTGATCATCGGCAGCATTATGAATCAGGGACATAACAATATGACCATGGAGATGGCTCCGGCCACTCTGCCTATGATCACCATGGAAAGCGGCGGTGTGGCATGCAATGAACTGCACGGAAATACCGTGGAGATGGATGTGGCTTACCAGAAGGACTGCATTACTCTGCTGGGGGAGGGCAGACAGGCGAATTTCACCGTGGATACGTTCGGAAGAGAAATTACGGGGATCTCGACAGAGGTTCGCAGCATCGACGGCAGCCGGCTGATCGAGAACAGTGAAGTCACCGGATGGAAGGCAAATGGGAAAAGCTTTTCCGTTTCCCTTACGTTAAAAGACCTGATCGACACGAATACACAATACAGTCTGACCTTGATCCTGGAACTGGAAGGGGAACAGAAGGTATATTATTATACGACTATTTTATGGAATGATGATGTGCATATTTCGGAAATCCTGGAATTTGCGACAGATTTCCACGGAAAATTATACGACAAGGAAGTGGCCAAGGAACTGACGAAATATCTGGAACCGAATTCCAAGCTGACAGATAACGGCACTTTTCATAAAGTGAATATTCACAGCAGCTTTCAGCAGATCACCTGGGGCAGTCTGGAACCGGTCCAGGAGGACGCGGCTTCCATCCGGCTGACACAGATCAGTGGGAATGTGGCCTCTCTGCTGATGGATTTTGTGGTATCCACCGGAGAGGGCAAAAATAAGATCTACTACAATGTCGAAGAGTATTACAGAGTCAGATATACTTCGGAGAGAATGTATCTGCTGGATTATGAGCGTACCATGACACAGATCCCGGATACTACCCGGATGTATGCCAATGACAAGATCCTTCTGGGAATCACGGATGAAAATGTGGATATGATGGAGAGCGCGGATGGCAATACCGTGGTGTTCTCCGATATGGGGCAGCTACTCAGCTATAATGCGACTACCAACAGACTGACAGTGATCTTCTCCTTCTATGATAAAGATAATGCCGACCGGCGGACTCTGTATGACAATCATGGCATCAAGATCCTGGATGTAGACGAGGGCGGTAATGTGAAATTTGCCGTGTATGGTTACATGAATCGCGGAAGACATGAGGGAGAGACCGGCATTCAGATCATCAGCTATGACAATTCGCTGAATACGATCGAGGAAGAAGTCTATATCCCATATTCCAAGAGCTATGCGGTGCTGAAGGATGAGATGGAACAGCTGCTGTACCGGAACAGACAGCAACATGTATATTTTTTCCTGGAAAACGGTGTCTATGATGTGGATCTGGAGAATCGCAGCGCTGAACAGCTGGTAAGTATAAGACAGGATGACAGCCTTCAGGTATCGGAGAACCATGAGATCATCGTATGGCAGGAAGGGGATGACATCAACCACAGCAACCAGCTGAATGTCCGGAATCTGAATACCGGAGAACAGACAGTGATCCGGGCGGAGGACGGTGAGGCTATCCGGCCGCTTGGCTTCATGGGAGAAGATATTATCTACGGCGTGGCCAGGGAGAGCGACATCCGGACAGAGAATTCCGGACAGCTCTTTTACCCCATGTATAAGGTCTGCATCAGCAATTCTTCCGGAGATAATCTGAAGGAATACGGACAGGATGGCATCTACATCGTGGATTGCGCCATCGAGGGCAATCAGATCACCCTGTCGAGAATACAGCGTTCTGAGAACGGCAGCTATCAGGAGATCCTGGATGACCAGATCATGAACAACGTGGAAGAAGAGCCGGGACAGAATAAAGTAGTCACAGCGGATATTGATATTTATGAGAGATATGTGCAGATACAGACCAAGACAACCATTGATACCAAGACTATCAAGGTGCTGAATCCGAAGGAGGTCGTATTTGAGGGCGGAAGAGAACTGACACTGGATGCGGTCAGCGAAGTTTCCAGATATTATGTATACAATGCTTATGGGGTACAGGGCATTTACAGTGCTCCCGGGAAAGCGGTGAAGGAAGCCTACGATTCTTCCGGGGTTGTTGCGAACGACCGAGGCATTACGGTATGGCTGAAGGGCAATCGTGTCAGCAGGAACCAGATCATGGCAATCAAGGAAGAAAGTGTCACGGACCAGAAGAACAGCCTGACGGTATGTCTGGACAATATCCTGCGGCATGCCGGAATCACCCGCAACACCGAATATGACCTGGCGCAGGGCAAGACGGCAATACAGATTCTGGAAGAAAATATGACAGGCGTACAGGTACTGGATCTGAGCGGCTGTAGTCTGGATGCGGTACTGTATTATGTGAATCAGGATATTCCGGTACTGGCGATCCTGGAGGATGGCGAGGCGGTGCTGGTGACCGGATTTAATGAATTCAACGTTGTCATCATGGAGCCGTCCACCGGAAAGTTGTACAAAAAGGGAATGAACGATGCTACAACATGGTTCGCGGAGAACGGCAATCATTTTATTTCCTATATGAAAATAGAAAATTAAATACAAGTGGACAGCAAAAGGCGCCCGGAACCTGTGAAAGGATCCGGACGCCTTTTTGACGGGATGACCGCTTATTTCTGTACGTCAAAAATGTATTTGCGGTATTTCTGTAACACGGTGCGTAACAGCATGCCGAGCACTCCGCAGGAAATGATCTCACCGATACCCACAGTCAGCATGAAGTAAGGAATGCCACCCTCTAAGTGGTAGACATAAGCCAGCACAAAAGGAACGATAATGGTGTTGGCAATGATGGGAGGCAGGGGAGCCAGCCATTTGTTCTGATTCCGTAGCAGATATGTGCCGAAGGCACCGATCAGCGTTGCCAGGCTGCCGAAGATAATGTCGAGCAGCATACAGCCGGTCATGGTATTGCTGATGATACATCCCAGGAAAAGTCCCGGTATGGCAGCAGGGGTAAATACGGGAAGAATGGTCAGGGCTTCCGAGAAGCGGACCTGAATGGCATAATTTGCCAGTCCCAGAGCGTTGGCTAACATGGTCAGCACAACATAGAGAGCAGCGATCACCGCTCCGTGTACGAGGTACAGTACTTTCTTGTTCATTTGTTTTCTCCTTTAGTTTTTATTTACGTGTGGAAGGTCCCGAACACACGATTCATTTTACGCCGGGAATCGGCGAGCCCTATAAGACCTTGTTTTTATGGGCTGTACAACTGTTTTAGTATAACAATAATCTGGGAAAAGTCAAGACCGGGTACAATTTAGACTCAATTTTATGTAAATGGTGAATTTTATTGACGAAATCAAAAGAGAGTGTTAAGATAATAATAAAAGAAAAGAGTGTTACCGTACAGCAACGGTTCACCTGGTTTTTAGTTACAGATCAAGAAAGCAACCTATTCCTGGCGAGGGCGGTTGCTTTTTTGATGTTTATTTTTCCGTGCAGTCTGTACGATACTGATAAGCGTTACGATGATACTGATGATCGTAACAACAATACCGACAATGCCTACCACTGTTTCCAGCATCTTATGTACCTTTCAATAGATTTCCCATCTGTATCACCTCCAATAATACTGGAAGCTCTCAAAATGTCATCATTTTGGCGAAAGGTGAACCGCTTACCGTTTTGGTAACACTCCATTTTTATTATAAAATACAATGCCGGGAATAGATACTTTAGATTCGGAAAATAAGTAACGAAATATGCCATGCGGAAATTGGCTGTTTTCCCGAAAATGAAATTTGTGCAAAATAACCAATTTGAGTTTTTACCGATCCCTTGAGTGTTCTTAGCCTAGTGTCCTTAGCGTGTCACGGGCAGGGTCGATTCATGACATATTTGGGTCGATTCATGCAGGGAGAATTATTTTTTCATACACTATGGTACAATGAACTTACAGTAAAAAGTAACAGTATCCGAAGCAGATTACATGACATGAAAGGCGAATTCCGGTGCAGAGACGCAGAATGGACTGGATAGAGGGAAATGATCGTTGTAGTCGGACAGAATCCCTGCGGAAATGACGTTTGCTGATTAACGGAGGTGCATTTATGAAGAAAAGGTTATTGAGTGTTGTTCTGGCATTTACTCTGTGCTTTGGCATGATGCCGGCAACGGTGCTGGCTGAAGAGATGGGGAGTGCTGAAACGGTGGCGCTTGCCCCTGGCGATCAGGTGGCGGTAAGGGCTGTGAATAGTACCCATGAAAGGGATGCGGTAGGAGATACTGTAAGTGGGGATTCGGTAATCTCCGGTGGCGCCAGTGCCGCGTCCCTGATGAGTAATGACGGCATTGCGGTAATGGCAGACGATGCGACAGGAACCGTGGTGGCGAAGCTTGGAGATCAAAATTATACGGATATGGCAACAGCGCTGGAGGACTGGCAGGAGAATGGTGGTATGCTGGCGTTACAAGGTCAGAATGCCAGCTACAATATTTCTACAGTAACATGGAGCTTCCAAAACGCCCCGGGAACGCTCGATCTGAATGGTGTGTGTATAAGCGGTAGTATCACATTATCGGGGTCATCCCAATTTCCTCTAACAATCCGGGACAGCAAAGAAAAAGTGAGCCCATATGGCGCACTTCAAGGCCTGACGGTTGAGAAAGGTGCGAAGCTGACGCTGACGGATGGCGGCTATATTAGTCCATTGACCGTGGAAGATGGTGCAGAAGATGGTATTCAACTTATGGGCGGCAAGGTGGCAGAACTGACATGCAAGGCCCCCGTCTACCGTTTGCTTCCGGAAGGTTATGCCCTGATGAATGGCAATCTTACGGTAGATCCTACAACGGTGATAAATGAGAGGAAAGCAGCATTCATGGTGAAGGATGCCCAAATTACTAATGTCACCGGCGACAGAACAGGCAGCGTTGTATACGGCGAGCATAAAATCCCCTTTGCCATCTCTGTGACAACCAATGACAGCAAAATCGGGCGAATGGCATTTGAGTGGTATCTTGTGAAGGAGAATGGCACGACAGCACCGCTGGCAATGAGCGGTGATACATGGAGTAGGAACGGTGCTTACAGTTATGATGTTACGATCGACGGCAGTGCCAATGAAGGATGGAAGGACTTAGAGATTAATAAACCCTACAACATCATTTGTGTGAGCATTGGCAAGGAGAAAGACGGAGCCTACCAGTGGCAGACGCCTTTAAAGGGCTTTCAGCTTACTATCACCCCGGCAGGCTTGAACAGTAAAAATACAAATGTGGAGATCACAAACGCAAACAACCTTGTGTACACCGGCAATCCGCTGACAGCGGCGGTCAAAGTGACCTACAACGGGACAGAACTGACAGAGGGTCAGGACTACACAGTCAGCAGCAACACCGGCACAAATGCAAGAACATATACACTGACCATCACGGGACAGGGCAATTACGGAGGAAGCGTAGAAAAAGTATTTACCATTGCACCGACAGACAAGCTGACGGTAGAGGGTACGGCAGAAGCCGGAGCGGTTTACGGTACGAGGATTTCGGATATCGCCATCAGCGGTCTGACAGTCAGGTCGAATAATACCGTAGTGGATGGCTCATGGAAGTTCACCGGACGGGAGATTCCGGTTGCAGGCACGACCACGGCGTATACCGCTGTTTTTACTCCTGAGAGCAGTAATTATAAGCAGATCAAGTGGCAGATCAAACCGAACATCCGCAAAGCGGCTGCCTGTACGCTGGCAGATATCCCAGTCAGTGTGAAGTATAACGTGACCGCAGGCGAGACATCGATTGGTAATGCCGGTATGCCCGCTGACGCAGGCACGTTGGTCTTTGCAAAAGGCGGTACAGCAGGTAAGACCGGTTCCGTGACGATTACGGATTGGAACATAGATACAGACACCGGTAAGGTGACCTACACACTGGAAGGTGGTGCTGCGGGCGATACAGTGACTCTGCCCGTGACTGTTACATCTGCCAATTATGAGACGACCACCGTCAATGTAAAGATTACGCTGACGGACAAAGAAACGCAGGCGGCGTTGGCCGTTACCGGTGGAACCACCGTGGAATTCGGCCAGATCCTGCAGCTTGGCATCAATGGCGGCTCCGGCACAGGAAATGTGACCTATACGGTAACCAATGGGGATGGTCAGGCAGGCATTGATGCCACTGGCAGACTGATTCCCACAAAAGTGGGAACTGTTATCGTTACGGCGACCAAGGCCGGGGACGATGATTACAATGCGATCACCAGCGGACCTGTGACCATTACCATCACAAAAGCAGCTTCCACCGGCACTCCCGGATATACCGGCATCACCACTGACGGCCAGACCTTAAGGGATGCAGATCTGAGAATTAGTGGAGGCTCCCTGCATCCCACAGCCGGACGACTGGAGTGGATTGATGATGCGGGCAATGTCCTGCCGGATACCACAGTGGTGGAAGCCAATAAGACCTATTTGTGGCGTTATACTCCTGAGGATACCAACTATGCGCCTCTGACCGGTTCCGTTGTGTTGTATCCTGTATCTAATCGTGGGGATAGCTCCGATGTCCCGGATACTCCATCCTATACGCCGGCCCCTGCGGTACCCGATACCGGTGACAGCAGTTCGGATGACGATGATGATGACGATACCCCTGCTGTTTCCAACAGCAGTAACAGCACTACCGTAGGGCAGCCATCTGCAGGCCCGGCAGCCTTGGACTACGCCATCAAACGTGGTGATACCCTTGGAGCGATCGCAAGAAAATATGGATGCACCGTTGCCGAGCTCGTAGCAGCCAACAGCGATCTGATCAAGAATCCGAACCGGATCCATATAGGCTGGAAACTAAAGATCCCGCAGCACAGGACTACAGGTACAACGGCAGCTCCGGCGGACAATAACAATTCAGACGCTTATATTATCAAGCCCGGCGATACCCTCTGGGCAATCGCCAGAAGATATGGCTGCACCATCGCAGACATAATCAAATGGAATAACAAGCTGATCACCGTACCGGATCGGATCCGTGTAGGCTGGCAGCTGAAAATACCAGTAAAGTAATAAATACACCGCTCCTGCCAACAGATTTGTAATCTGATGCCGGGAGCGGTTGCATTTTCCACATAAAAATGCGAAAATATAGGATAGTGCATTGATTGCAAGGAAGTAAGGAGAAAGCTATGTATATTATCGCAGGACTGGGAAATCCCGGCAAAGAATATGAAAATACCAGACATAATATCGGGTTTGATGTCATAGACAGATTAGCAGAGGAAGAAAATATCGCCGTCATGGAGAGTAAGCATAAGGCGCTGATCGGCAAGGGCTATGTGGCCGGACAGAAGGTGATCCTGGCGAAGCCCCAGACTTTCATGAATCTAAGCGGTGAGAGCATCCGGGAGATCGTGGATTATTACAAGGTGGATGACACCGCGGAACTGATCGTGATCTCCGACGATATCAGTCTGGATGTGGGACAGATCCGTATCCGCAAAAAAGGCAGCGCCGGTGGCCATAACGGCCTCAAGAATATCATCAAAATGTTAGGGCATGATACTTTTATCCGCGTGCGTATGGGCGTGGGAGAGAAGCCGAAGAATTTCGATCTGGCAGACTACGTGCTGGGACATTTTCCGGCGGAGGAACGAAGCATCATGGACGAAGCGGCGAAGACCGCAGCAGAAGCTATCCGTATGATCATCACTGAGAATGCGGATGCAGCCATGAACCATTTTAACAGTAAGAAAGCGTAACGGTTGTATAGTAAGAGGAAAAAGCGATGCAGGCACTGATTGCGCCACTGAAAGAACTGGCGGAATATGACGAGATCCGTAAAGCCGTAAGACAGGGAAAAGGAACCGTAGCTCTGTCCGGCTGTGTGGACTCCCAGAAACTTCATATGATCTACGGACTCAGCGATGGCCTGAAATACAAGGTCATCGTTACTTATAGTGACTTAAAGGCCAAAGAGATCTACGAGGAATACCGCTTTTATGACAGAAATGTCATGCTGTATCCGGCGAAGGACCTGATCTTTTTCCAGGCGGATATCCACGGCAATCAGCTGGTGCAGGAGCGGATTAAGACCCTACGCAGAGTCGTGGAGGGTAAGCCGGTCACCATTGTTACCACCTATGCGGCACTGATGACACCGCAGGTATTGTGGGAGGAGAAAGACATCATCCGCACCGAGCGGGGCGGCAGTCTGGACGAGAGCAGACTGGCATCCAGACTGGTGGCTATGGGATATGAGAAAGCCTATCAGGTGGAAAGCCCGGGGCAGTTCTCCATCCGTGGCGGCATTGTGGATATCTTTGATCTGACGGAGGAAAACCCCTATCGTATCGAACTGTGGGGAGATGAGGTGGAGTCCATCCGTAGCTTCGACATCCTGAGCCAGCGTTCCATTGAGAAGCTGGAAAGCATCACTGTCTACCCGGCCACAGAGTTTGTACTGTCGGAAGAGCAGATCCGCAAGGGCATCAGTAAGCTTGAAAAAGAAGCAGACAAACAGGAAAAAATCTTCCGGGATGCCCACCAGCCGGAGGAAGCCCACAGGATTGCCACACAGGTCAGCGAATTGAAAGAGCAGCTGCTGGAGTTCCAGAGTAAGATCAATCTGGAAGGCTACATCCGCTATTTTTATGAAAATACGGTAACCATGCCGGAACTGCTGTCAGATATGGCGGGGCGTTCTCTTGTCTTCTACATCGATGAACCGGCGAGAGTGAAGGAACAGGCGGATGCCATCGAACTGGAATTCCGGGAGAGCATGGAACAACGTGCCAGAAAAGGTTATGTGCTGCCGGGACAGATGAACATTCTCTACAGTGGGGAACAGGTAGCGGCTACTTTAGAGAAAAATGCCGTGGTGACCCTGGCTACCATGGAGACCAAGTACGGATATTTCAAGAAAGAAATGCATGTGGATATTGCTGCCCGCAACATCGCCCCTTATAACAACAGCTTTGAAGCTCTGGTCAAGGATCTGAAAAAATATAAAAAGAACGGCTACCGGGTGCTGCTGTTGTCCGGTTCCCGTACCAGAGCCAGACGTCTGGCGGAGGATCTGCGGAACACCGAGGATGCCGGACTGACAGCAGTATACACAGAAGACCCCATGAGGGAAGTACAGCCTGGAGAGATCCTGACCTATTACGGGCATGTGAACAAGGGCTTTGAGTATCCCTGGCTGAAATTCGTGGTGCTGTCCGAGAGTGATATTTTCGGAGCGGAGAAGCGTAAGAAAAAGAAGAAAAAGCTCTATCAGGGGCAGAAGATCAATGATTTCAACGACCTGAAGATCGGGGATTATGTGGTACATGAGACCCACGGACTGGGCATCTATAAGGGCATCGAGAAGGTAGAGGTAGACAAGGTCGTCAAGGATTACCTCAAGATCGAATACCGGGACGGCGGCAATCTATACATTCTGGCCACCGGACTGGATGTGATTCAGAAGTACGCCTCCGCCGATGCAGCGAAGAAGCCGAAGCTGAACAAACTGGGCGGCAAGGAATGGGAACACACCAAGACGAAGGTACGCAGTGCCGTCAGCGCCGTGGCGAAGGATCTGGTGGAATTATACGCTGTCCGACAGCAGAGCGAGGGCTATGCTTTTGGAAAAGATACGGTGTGGCAGCGGGAGTTCGAGGAAATGTTCCCCTTTGAAGAGACAGAGGATCAGCTGAATGCCATCGCGGACACCAAGGCGGATATGGAAAGCCATCGGATCATGGACCGCCTGATCTGCGGAGATGTGGGCTACGGCAAGACCGAGATCGCCATCCGTGCCGCTTTCAAGGCCGTGCAGGAGGGAAAACAGGTGGTCTATCTGGTGCCCACCACCATTCTGGCACAGCAGCATTACAACACCTTTGTGCAGAGAATGAAAGATTTCCCCATCAATATCGCACTGATGAGCCGTTTCCGCACCCCGTCGGAGATCAAAAAGACGGTGAAGGATCTGGAAAAGGGCATGGTGGATATCGTGATCGGTACCCACAGAGTATTATCTGCGGATGTGAAGTTCAAGGATCTGGGTCTGCTGATCATTGACGAGGAGCAGCGTTTCGGTGTGGCCCATAAGGAGAAGATCAAGAAATTAAAAGAAAACGTGGACGTGCTGACCCTGACGGCAACCCCCATTCCCCGGACACTGCATATGAGCCTGATCGGTATCCGGGATATGAGCGTGCTGGAGGAGGCCCCCAATGACCGACTGCCGATCCAGACTTTTGTCTGCGAATACAATGACGAACTGGTGAGAGAGGCCATTGTCCGGGAAATGGCCCGGGGCGGACAGATCTACTATGTCTACAACCGGGTGAGCAATATTGCGGATATCGCGGCACAGATTGCAAAGCTTGTGCCGGAAGCCAACGTTGCATACGCCCATGGACAGATGAAGGAACACGAACTGGAGCGGATCATGTTTGATTTCATTAACGGAGAGATCGATGTGCTGGTGTCCACCACCATCATAGAGACCGGACTGGATATTTCCAATGTCAACACCATGATCATCCACGATTCGGACAATCTGGGATTGTCCCAGCTGTATCAGCTCAGAGGCCGTGTGGGTCGTTCCAACCGGAATGCCTATGCTTTTCTGATGTACAAGCGGGATAAGATGTTAAAAGAAGTGGCGGAAAAGCGGCTGGCGGCCATCAAGGAATTTACGGATCTGGGCAGCGGCTTCAAGATCGCCATGCGTGATCTGGAGATCCGCGGCGCCGGTAATCTGCTGGGATTAAGTCAGCACGGACATATGGAGGCCGTGGGATATGACCTGTACTGCAAGATGCTGAACGAAGCGGTGCAGAACCTGAAGGGCATTCATACGGCAGTGGATTTCGCTACGGTGATCGATCTGGATGTGGATGCTTACATTCCGGCGGAATACATTGTCAACGAGACACAGAAGCTGGATATTTACAAACGGATCGCCGGCATCGAGACGATAAAAGAGCGGGATGAAATGAAGGATGAACTGTTAGACCGCTTCGGCAACATCCCCAAGGCAGTGGACAATCTGCTGCGGATCGCCCTCATCCGTATGGCGGCCCACGGTCTGGACATGACGGAGATCAAGGGCAAGAACGAACGCATTACCTTCAACTTCCGGCCGGATGCGAAGATCGATCCCCGCAAGATTCCGGATTTCCTGAAAAAGCATAAGGATGAATTAAGCTTTACCGCTTACGGCAATCCGTTTTTTACCTACAAATATAAGAAAACAGGACTGGTGGAGACGGATGCGGAACTTTTGATGGGCAGGACTGAGGAATTGTTGGAAGAAATGAAAGAATTGGTGCTGGAAACAGAGCCGATTCAGAATAATTAAGAGAGTTTTATGGGACTTTAAAAATGATACCTTTTTATCAGAACAGGGAACGAAAGGATTCTGATAAGGAGGTATTTTTTATGAAAGGATATGTGACTGCCTGCGGATATATGGGATATGTGGAGAATGAATATATCTTATTTGCCAGCGAGGATGACTATTTTGAATATGTGGATTCGTTAAATTTTTAATTAATGTCCAGTGTCTTTACCGAGGCCGTGCATATGTGATATAGTACAAATGTAAAGAAAAAATGTAAGGGGTTTCAACGCTGCACTGTAAGGAGTAACGGTGAAATTCTGATGAAGCATTTGGCAAAATATGCAGATGGGAGTTTATATTATGGAACTGACTGAGAAGAAGGAATTTGACCTGCTCTCCCTGGGAGAGATCATGCTGAGATTATCACCGCCCGACAATGAGCGTATTACCAGAGGCGACAGCTTCAGCAAGCAGGCAGGAGGCGCAGAACTGAATGCCATTACCGGTGCGGCAATGCTGGGATTGCGCTGCGGTATCATTTCCAAGCTTCCGGCCAATGACCTGGGTGTATATATCAAGAACCGTGTACGTCTCTGCGGTGTCAGCGATGACTATCTGGTATACGATGATGACAAGGATGCCAGATTGGGCGTGTACTACTATGAGAATGGTGCTTATCCCAGAAAGCCCCGTATTGTATATGACCGTAAGAATACCTCCATCAACAAGCTGACCGTTGATGACTATGATGACAAGATCTACAGCGATACCCGCTGCTTCCATACCAGCGGCATCACACTGGCTCTCAGCCCGGAGCTGAGAGCTACCGCTGTTGAGATGATCAAGCGCTTTAAAGCACAGGGGGCCATCATCTCCTTCGATGTGAACTTCCGTGGGAACTTGTGGACCGGCGCCGAGGCGAAGGAATGCATCGAATTCATTCTGCCTTATGTGGACATCTTCTTCTGCTCCGAGGACACGGCGCGTTTGACCTTCCTGAAGGAAGGCGATGCCAAGAGCATTATGAAGAGCTTCACGGAGGAGTATCCAATCTCCATCGTGGCATCCACACAGCGTATCGTACATAGCCCGAAGCGTCATACCTTCGGCTCCATTATCTACAGTGCCAAGGATGATACCTATTATGAGGAAGCACCTTACACCGATATCGAAGTCGTAGACCGCATCGGAAGCGGTGACGCTTATATCTCCGGTGTCCTGTACGGACTGTTGGCACATCCCGGTGAGTATCAGAGAGCACTGGAATATGGCAATGCCATCAGCGCACTTAAGAACACCATCCCCGGTGACCTGCTGTGCACCGACTTAAAGGAGATCCAGGGGATCATCAAGGAGCACAAGTCCACCGGACGTATTGCGGAGATGGACCGCTAAAGCATTTCCTCTTCTTATCTGATCGAACAAATAGAAAACACAAAGCTCTGCCATGTTAATTTAAGTGCATGGCAGGGCTTTTTCTGTTTATTTTTAACAAAATTGAACCTAAAATATATTAAAAAGTCTGCTATACAAGATTAAATTAGTTTGATATACTAA
>OGQX01002292.1_pt1 | contig 15018 bp, 14 predicted proteins | sample 1553291 | NCBI WGS metagenome assembly OGQX01 (sample SAMEA2580030, study PRJEB22360) | human gut metagenome | biome: human gut; feature: human-associated habitat; material: faeces | place: Denmark | collected 2008/2010
ACAGAAAGGCGACCGCCGATACTCCACCAGCAGTCCCCAAGCCCGCCGTACAGATCCAGGCAGAACAGCCCGCAGGCATCCCAGTACCCGAGATAGCCAAACGACTGGAGCTCTCTCGTGTCTCCGACACTACCACTCAGATTTACCGCATCGCCGCATCCTTTCGAACTACCGCTACCACTTTCTCCACAGCTTGCTGCACATAGATATCCATTCTTAAAATTTAAATGCGTAATATAGTTCCATGCGTTTTTACTTGTTATGCTAATCTCCGATAACTTAATATAGCCTGCTTGATTCTGTTTAGGAGCCGTTACCGCCTTTGTTGCATCTGCTAATCCATAAATCTCGCAAGTGTTATCGCCAGTAATGATGTTAAATCCGGACATAATCTCATAGATACCCAGCTGCATCTCGATGCCCTGAAAAACAATAGGACATCGTCTGTTTGTGAGGCCTGCGACCGTAGGACAAGGGCTTCCTGTTCGTCCTTTCACATCCTTATTAAATCCGGTTCTCCAGTGCATCGAGGACATGATACATCTTAATTGTGTATCTCCAGATTCCTGATGCACCGTTGAGAATGCATCACAATCAAGATAAACCGCCTTGTTGTTATCATCTAATGTCTCAATTTTTAAAACCTTAACATCAAATGCAATCTCATGAATTCGCTTATCATATCTATCGTTAGAACGGCTTGAACCGTTCATATATTCGTGCCCGACAGATACATAGCTTCCGATTTCAATGCTGGAGGCCTGCGAATTTGTAACAGGAAAATAAGTATGTAACTCATCGCTTTCAATCGAGGCAACAAACTGAAAACTATTACCAGTGCATCCCGTCATTGTTTTATCACTGCTGATATCTCCGAACATCAATAGCCATGTGGTCTGGATATATCCATTATCTAAAAATGTAGCTAGCGAATAGTACTTTCCACGCTTCTTCATACACGCAATGCTATCATTCATTGAAATAGCTTCTGTTGTAGAATCACTCGTTCGGAATGCACAGCGTTTATTCGGCTGAGAATGTAATAAACCATCATCACCTGTAACAAGCGGATATTTCGCGATCAGGAAGAAAGGATTCTTTGTCCCGTCTAAGTTGTATGCTAATTTGTTGAATTCATAGCCTTCACGAGGGGTGAAACAACGAGAATATCTCATGTATCCGTTGCCCAGGTCTGACCATTTTTCATAAAAAGCAAGACCGCATACAAATACATCTGCACTGCCTGTCTCTGAGAAATTATCATCCCCCTTTACTGCTGTGATTTTTTTGATTCCGTTATCATCCACAATAGCATTTACATCAATCGTCTTAAACCATGGAAGTTCCTCGTAGTCATTTTGACGATGTTCTACGGCTGTGGAAGGTAACGCAATTAATCCAGCGTTATCGTCCGATTTAATCCCTGCACTGCCCTGTGTTGTCTCCCAGAGCGGGATATCGATTGAATACACTTTATCCGTATAAGCAAGCAAATTAAACATTGTATTGATTCGGTTAATGTCGCTTAAGAACGGTTCCGCTACTTCCTGAATTGCTTTTTTCTGTTTATTACCCTCATCAGTAACTGCTTTTACTTTTGTATCCCCTGCGGTATTGACTGCGTTTTTCTGGCTTGTGCCGGCCGTGTTAATCTCGTCTGTTTTTTCTGTCGCAAGCTCTTTAATGTTTTTTACGGCAGTGTCTTTTTCTGTTTGTAAATCATTCAATGCTTGAGAACTTTTTGTGTCAAATTCGGTGTTTATTTGTGTCATGCTCGTGACTTTCTCTTCTCCGGCGGTTGTTACAGATTTTAACTGCTTTACTCCTTCCGACGTTACCGCCTGCGTTGCTTCGGATTTAGCTGTAGAAATATCAGAAATCGCCTGCGTTGCTGCGGTTCTTACACTTTCTGATGCTTTTTCCGCTGCATCTTTTGCCGAGGAGGCATTATTAGCAAAAGAGGATGCCGAATTTGCCGCGGAGGTTGCAGCGCTTGCGGCTGATGCAGCTTCTTCTGCAGAACCCTTTGCCGCTTGAGCAGAATTTTGTGCACTAGATGCTGCAGATGCGGCACCACTAGCACTTGACTGTGCGATTGTTGCGGCCGACTTGGCATCCCTAGAACTACTCTCGCCCTGATTTTTTACTACATTTACCGCAGATGTTCTTGCTTCTGAAATCGCCTCTTCCGCCTCAGAGGTTTTCTCCGTGACGTGCATATCAAACCCCTGCACCTGTGCCGTTGCGTTCTGCTCAGCCTCTTGTGCGGCTGTCCTGGATGCCTCTGCGGACTGTGCGTAGCCTGCGGCGGAATCACAGCTTGCAGTAGCCTGCTCAGCCGCTTCCTGCGCGTCTAGCCTCATCTGTTGCACGTCTGCCTGTGCGTCTTCAATTTCCTGCCGAGACAGTTCTACTGCTGCTCGGCTGCTTTCTACCTGCTCTGCTTTCTCAACAACCTCGTCTCGAATCGCGATGTACTCCGGCGTCATGTCACCCGGCAAAGTTAACAACTGCCACATTTCTGTGTTTTTGCCCGGTTCTGGCGCAATTCCGGATATTTTCTGCGGAAAATCTACCTTACAGAAATACGAACCTCCCTGGTAGCTCACCATGTCGAGATACTCATATAAGGTTGATTTACTATATTCCCCACAAGGGTTTAGCGCGATATTGCCCAAATCCGTTGCGACGTAGTTATTTTCTGTACTTGGCATCTTATCTCTCCCTTCTAAATTACAATGCTAATTTATATTTCAATCGGCTGCGCTCGCGATCAAAACGAATCTTATCTACACTCGGGTCAGAATACATTATCAGTCGGCCTTTTTTAGTAACATTAAACGCTGCAAAATAAACATTGCCTGTCTCGCCTTTTAAGGAAGCTTCTTTCTCCTTAACATATTTATCAATGTCCCTCTTTCCTTCCTCGACTCGTCCATCTATGCCTTCCGCTGCATTTTTTGCCTCGGTCGCATAATATGCAGCATTATCTTTCTTCCGTTCCGGATAATCTGTATGGCCATGTGCCCAGGACTCTGACTCTTTCGCGCTATCAATTACCGTCTGTTTCGCCTCGCCAAACGCTGTCATTAACTGTTCGTATAAGGTTTGTGAAGGTTCTGGAATATCTCCTGTACGGTATCCTGACTCGTATAATTTAATTGTTACTGCATTTGCAGTTATCATGTCTCCTGCTACAAGCGACACGGTAAATGATGTACTCATAAGTACTTCGGCAGGGATTAAACATGTATCCGTATCTCCGAGCAAAATCGGAACTGGCTCACCATCCCCGCTGTGAAACAAAGCTGTTTTGCTTTTTCCTGCCCAATCATCTGTTTTAAACTCAAATTCTGCATACAAATAATTTCTACTGTTACGAACCGGCACGAAAGTATCTGTCCTGGCAATAATCTGATTATTTACAACAAAGTGTAATACCGGCTGCATTTTCATCCCCCCTTCTATAAAATTCTTGGGATTAACATTAGTTCTAAATATGTTTTGCTAGTGATAACTTTAGAGTCTCCCTTTATTTCAAAATGTTGTTGTTCACCCACATTAAGATTAAACCGTTGTATTTTTCCTTCTGAATATTTATATGCTACTGCGGTTCCGGGTCTATAATAATAATAGACTATCATCCCTTCCGGAATAATAATTGCTAACTTTCTTGAGGTCTTCACGCTAAAAGTAGTGCTCTTTAAAACTGAAGAACTTAATGTAAAAGTCAAATCTATTATGTCGGTCAATTTTTTTATCTGTCCCCTTACTGCTGCTCCAGCACTGTCGTATGTTGTATCATCTGCAGCAATCCTTATATCTTGCAATTCTTTTGAACAGTCAGAGATCTGTGCCTTTCCTATCCAGTCAAGAACGTAGCAATTAACATCTGATACCGGGGCCCTGACGCTAGCTTGTAAACCGGGGGTTCCGTAAAAACTTACAACATCATCTCCTTTTAAATACAAAATATATGCTATAATTTTAGTTTCCTCTGTGCTTTGCGCAACTATTTGCCAGGCGTTATACCTTTGCGAAACATCATTTATGCGAGCTTCTATATCTAGTTTCCCGGAACCACTTATAAATATTCTCAATTCAAATATATATAAACCTTCTTTTAAAATTTTTACTTTTTCATTTGATTGTTTTTCTGCAAAATCCAGTGTCCCCTCTTGAAAAATTTTACATATAGGCATTTCGTGTTTTCCACTTGTTCCTTCGTAATTATAAGAATCATCTGGGTCCGGGTCACCTGTAGTTGCATTTCTATACGCATGAAAAACCAAATTTGATTGTGTGTAATTTCCCTCAAATGTTTGTACTGAAGTAAGATTATCAATTCTCTTACGTTCTATGTCTACATCTTTGATTGCCTCTCTGTTTTGTGCCCGTGCAACTTCGTCTTTAAAATAATACTTATTACCATCTGGGTCCGTCCACTTGTTAATCGTTGTTTCCATCCTCATCTACCTTTCTTACTCACAATAAGATTTTCGTTTTCCACAGTAAAAGTCAGACCTTCTATGTCCAATTTTAAATTCTCACTGTCATTAATATATCGTATTGGAGATAATTGTTTCTTTAAGACAGGTAACGCTACCCATCTCGTATTAAACTCTTTCGTTCTTCCATCCGATAGGCATATCGAAAATTCCGTTATCCCCTGATATTTGCAAACATTTTCCCCAATGATCCATGAGAAATTAATTAAATTCGTGGTAACTATCTTATCTATCGGAGTATACTCTCCTTCTATATATCGAAGTTTGCCACGTTCTATATTTCTGTATTTAATTTTTACATTATAAGAAGATAAGTCGATTTCTTTGTATCGAACTGGCATTTCAAATTCAATTTGATTAACATCTTTATCCCCAGCTACGCCAAGGAATTGGAGGTCTGATGGGATATTGATTGTTCTTAAGTCATTATCTATCGTAACCATTTCGCTCTCCTACACTTTATATTTTTCATCCGGGAGAAAATTTGAAGTAAAATATGTTAATGAATATGTCTGTTGTGCTGATAAATTTTTCACCGCAATTTTCCCAGATGTTGCTGAAATAAACTCATTATTTATGTTATCTTCTGGCCAAAATCCTTCGGGTAGTGTAATAGATCTTTCCTTAAGTTCACTGAGTGCTACTATGTGAATGATACAGATATTCATTTGCCGAAAGATTTTTAGTGAATATGCTCCATCTTCCAGATTTAATCTATACTTTTGATTTTCTTCTAAAATTTTAGCTTTCATTCTTTCCCATACTTCATTTAATCCTTCTTCACCTAACAAACTCATGTGCATATTCTCCTTACGTCTTCTGCTGTCATCTCCTGGACTCTGCTTCCTATAACCGTTGTGATAATCTGTGTTATATTCTGCCTTGTCTGCTCAGAGATGCCGCTTTGTTTTATCAGATAATCCCCTAATGTCAATGTCTTTGTTTTATCAACCTCTGAGGTCTCTATTTTTAAAACCCTTGCGGATAAAAACAGCTTACTTTTTTCGTCTACAACATTCACGGTATCTCCCAGGGCAACTTCTTTTTCTGTATTTGTGATGCTGCATTCATAATTGACTGCCATCTTACAGACTGACTTTAATTCTTTTAAGGCTCCTTCGAAAAGTGCTTTCTGACTGACAGTGTTTAAGTTGTAAAGCTTTGTGATATGCCTCTTTGTGCCGTTGACGCTACGTCCCCATTTTTCGAGGGCTTTCCGAGACTGCAAGCAATATCCTGTATCTGCTCTGCCATCCCCGTCTCGATCATCAAAGGTCTGTGCCGCTACAACAAAATCTCCATCATCATACTTATACCCATCTAAGGTGACCGATGTTCCGGAATTGTCCGAATCTCCATAGGCATAGAGAGATGTGGCAAGGTTTTCAATAGATTTTGTAACTGTGATGTTGTCTATATCTCTTCCTTTGCGAAGAAACACACCGTTGTTACTGCCACGCTTTTTATAAATGTCTATGTATTTATGATTTACTGTGTGTCCATCCTCACTGAGGGTAAAACGATAATCAAGCTCTACCTCGAATAACTCTGCGATTTCTTTTAATCGTTCAGAGCGTGTCTGTTCAGAGAACTCACATAACTTTGTTGTGTTATCTGTCACTTTATTGATGCCAATCTCATAGCCGCTGCCTATGATTGTATTATTTACTGCTTGCGTAACTGTCAAATTCTTTGCATTGTTTGTTTTTAATGCAACTTCATCTAACAAATCTAAGCCGACATCTTCACAGTAAATATGCCACGTTCCTGCATCGTCATCCTTTTCCGCTTCGATAATTTGAAATAAGATATCCTTATCTCTCTTGCATTTTCTTAAAACGTAGTTTCCCGGAGTTGTATAGTTTTCTACCTTCTGTGGACTGTCTTCGTATAGAACGTCACATTCAAGCGATACAGCCATTGTTTCGATATCTTCTACTTTGCTATCGTTTATAATTCCATAGCCTACAGGAAGGCTTGTGGACGCTTTTCCTATGACATTTAAACTCCTGTCAGTAAAATAAAGTATCACAGCCACACCTCCCGGATAATCATTTCTACATCGGGAGTTTTCGCCCAGCCCGAGGCAAGGACTCCAATCTGGTTATCCCCTGGTTTTAAATAAAAGGATTCCCATTCATTTCCGATAGCTCCTAAGATATCTTTCTGCTTATTGTTTACAAAAATAGAAGCATCTTCACATTTTGCCACTACAATGTCGCCGGCGGCAAAGATGTTACTCGTAGCCTGTGCCTCTGATGGATTGCCAATCTGTATGATTGTATCTGCACTATCTTTATAGGCAGCAACATATCCGGTATTACCTTTTATGTTCCAACGGAGTTCTGGATAGCAATCTTGCGTACCTTCGTAATATATCTTGCTAAGACCAGACAATTTATAAATTTTCTGGTCTACGGAATATTTAAATGGATCAGGACAGGTGAACTCTAGCTCTCCTGTTATACAAAGCTTTCCGGGGTCTGTCTCACCCATGCTTGTAAGGGTTCCAATGAAATATTTATCTGGTTCATCCGAAAATATCATCTTTGCAGAAGATACATTTAAAATCTGAGCCATTTTGTTGTATGCCATGCGGAAATCAAAAGCGGTAGGGCTCATCAACTGATACCCTACCGTAATCACTCTTTCCTGGAACATTCTGCTTTTGATTTTTTTACCATGTCTTGCTCCGGACTCATAAAAATCTAACTCCGGAGCAAGGGACTCTCTGCCAGTGACGTATAGAGTTCTGTATCCCTCTACTTCATTTTCAAGAAATACACCATTGAAGTTCATCGCCTCTGAGGGCAATGCTATCTCATCCTGATATTCTGTTGTATCTATGAATTTATATAACATATCTACCCTCCTAGACTTTTCCATTCTTTCTGTTGTTTCTACGCTGTAAGCGATTCTGTTCTACCATTGTATCCTGCGCTGTTGCCCTGGCAAATTCTTTACCATTGATTTCAAGCGGCACATTTACGGTATATTTTGCTTTCGTATAGTATTCATAATCAGATGATAATTCTCCATTAAAATTTCCTGCGAAGGATGGTGCCATCTGTGCCGGAACATCTACGATTCCCTGCATAGCAGACTGCACGTTCTTTCTCATTGCTTCTAAACGATTTACAAAACCGATGCCGGTATAATATGCAATCTTATCCATTACTCTTGACGGTGAATGAACTTTCAGTTTTTTCTTTGCCGTCTTTGGAACTGTAGAAGCAAGCTTATTTGATGCTTTCTTCACCTTCTTTGTATTCTTCTTATTAGAGACTCCTTTTACTAAGCCTTTTGATGCCTGCGTTCCAATAGCATTCATCTTTTTCTGCAAGTCTTTGATTGCTTTTGTTACTGCATTGACATACTCTGTATCAAGCTTTGTAATGTATGGCTGATAGTAAGTATTTGTGTTTTTCTTCGCTGTTGCTATGAAGTTTGTATAATCCTTACCATATTGTTTTAACCAAGTGTCTCCTTTTTTGAGAAGTTCATTCGTATACTTAAGTCCCTGTGCAGTGTCGAGTGCCTGAATGTCCTTCATCATGTTGTAAGGCAATACTTTCTTTAAATGTTCCATGTTTTTTGCAAGAGCATTGATTTGGTTTGTCTGAGATTTAAAATCAACAAGAGAGATAAAGCCGTAATCATCTGATTTGAATAAATCTCCGTAATCAGACATCTTAGAAAGGAAATTGGAACGGTCACTTGCAATCGCATCATATTTAGTCTGATACTTCTTTCCAAGAGCTGTAAGGGTTGCATCTACTGCTTTAATTGCCGCATTTCCCTGTGCCTTTATCTTTTTTGTGATTTTCTCTTTTAAACCTTTCCCTGCGTTTGTATATGCCTTTTTCAGTTTCGCATTTTTCTTATACTTTTTCTGATAAGACTTTGTGACTGCATCAACTTTCTTCTTTAAACTTTTCGTTGTAGAAGAAACTTTTTTATTGATTGTTGTCTTATACTTATCTATTGCCTTACTTGCCATGTCTTCATATTGTCGATTCTGGTTAGCTTTCAATAGAGTCGTTTTGGATGAACCAAGAAGATTCTTTGTTTTTTTCTTTACGCTCTTTAAGCCTGCCTTGATTCCATGGGAAACTTTTGATTTTATAGCCTTTGCATATACATTTGTCTTTTTCTTTTGTAGAGCTGCCTTGGTAAGCTTCTCGCTTACTTTCTTTACTTTTCCAGTACTTTTTTTAATTCCTTTTGCGAAACCACTTCCCATGAATTTACCATCTTTTTCTGTCATTTTCGATGGTGAATGAATCTTAGCTTTCGCCCGGATTGCTTTGTCCGCTGCCGCTACCATTCTGGATGCCGCTGCTTCAATCTGTCCAAGGCAGGAACGCATTCCAGAGGCAAATCCCTGACTGATATAAGCTCCTGCTGCATGTGCTCCTGCACGTCCTGAATGAAGTTTTGCATTTACTTTTGATACTGCAGAAGATGCAATAGTTGGAGCTTTATTTAAATCCGATTGCATCCCCTGGGTAAATCCTGTTCCGACTTTTTTTCCAGAACTCTTTGCTTTACTGGCAGTATTCGAGAAGGCATTTGCTAATTTGTTCATCGCTGATTTCGCCTTGCTTCCAATAGCATCCAGCCCTGCACTTGTTACCTTTACTGAGCTTTGCATACCCTTTAAAGACTTGCCTGCACTTTTTGCATTACTGGCAATTGTTTTCATATTAGAGTTCACAAGTTTTAGTGTTCCTGCTAATATAACAGTCCCTCCACTCGCAACAACCATCGCTCCACCAAATATAGTAAGCCCACCTGCTCCAACTGCTGCCGAGGCGGCTATTGCTACAAGGCCAGCCGAGGATGCTATTAATGCCGGAGTCAGCATTAATACCGAAGCTGAAAGTGCCGTAAATCCTGCGGCTGACGCTATAGCACCAGCTCCAAGTGCTGGAAGAGTTCCTGCTAAAACAGTAACCGATGCGGCAGATATAGCAAGGCCAGCTCCTAATAGGGTGGCACCAGCTCCAAGTGCTATTACTCCTGCAGCAGCTACAACTGCTCCTGCCCCAACTACAACCAGACCTGCCCCCAACACTACGCATCCTGCTCCTGCTACTAAAGCTCCTGCCCCAAAGGCTACCATGCTTGCGCCTAAAGCCGCTATGGACACTGCTGCAGATGTACCATATTCTGATAAAGTAGGAAGGGTTGTCGAAATAACTTTAATCGCCGCTGCTGCCAAAAGTGCCCCTGCTCCCACAAGAACAACTGCTGCTCCAAAGGCTATTAATCCTACCGAACTGGCTGTAAGAGCCGGTCCAACTGCTGCCGCACCTGCTGCTAATGCCACAATTGCAACAACCATACCTGCCATACAAGCAATCGCTGGTGTCCCGGCATTTGCAAGTGCTATACTGGATGCGGCCATAATAGCTAGACCTGCGGCAACAAGAACAACCGCTGTTCCCAATGCAAGCAACGCTGTTGCACCTGCTTGTGCTCTTTTCGGAGTTTGTGAAAAGGCTTTCATTGCCGCCATTCCTCCGATAGTAAGAGCCACTAAAGCACCTGTCATTCCAACCATTACTCCTATTGCTGCTCCCCCAGAATTTGCAAGTGCCATACTAGATGCGGCCAGTATCCCAAAACCTGCGGCAATTGTTAATACTCCAACACCAAGCATCATTGTACTTTTTGCCATTGTCAGTATTTTCTTATTGCTTACTTTTGCCGAGTTTCCTGCTGCTGTTTCTCCTGCGGCAACCCCGAATAATTTTGCAGCTAATCCTCCAATACCTTTCCCTACTAAAGATAATATAGCTTTTGAAAAGCTACTTACTCCGGGAGCAAGTGTCTTTACAACCTTAAATGCTTTGTAACCTATAAGTACCTTAGGAAGTACCGTAATCAGTTTTGCAGTAGAATCTGAATTTTTTTCACAAAATCCAGCAAACTTAGAAACACCAGATGCAACTCCATCTACTACACTTTTAAAATTCGATACCGATTCAGTAGAGCCAAAAGAACCATTTAATTTTTCTAAGCTTTCTCCTATTGCGCTTACTGCTGAACCAACTGCACTTCTTGCTTCTTTTGTGTCTGAGCTTAAAACTTTCCAGTACTTTCCTGCATTTTTTCCAATGCTTCCAATTTTCTTTGCCACACCATCTCCATCCATCTTATCGAGTGAATCTGTAATTGCACTAACCGCTTTAATTCCTACGGACGAAACACTATCAAAAGCTGGTTGCAGCTTATTACTGACCGTTTCTATCAGACCGTCCACTGCTTGGTCAACCGTTTTATATTCTGTTGCCATCTTCGTGAACTGTTTATTTGTTCCCGTCTTAGCTACAGCATCAAAGAACTCCTCTGTCTTAATTTTTCCGTCTTGAACATCCTTAATCATCTGTTGCGTAGATTTTCCCATCGTCTTTGCAACTGCCGCTACACCTGCAGGTGTCTGTTCAACCATAAGTTTAAAGTCTTCCCATTGCACTTTAGGTTTAGCCGCCATCTGGGTAGCCTGCTGTGAAAGTGTTTTCATCGCCTGCTTGGGGTCTTCGGCAGCAGACGCAAGTCCTCCAAAGCCTTTTACTAGCTTTGTAGTATTCTTTGTTCCTACAGCCGCAAGCTGTGCATATGTAGAAGCCATATCAGATGAATTATAAATGGTCTGTTCGGCAAACTTCTGTAAGTTTTTTTGCACCTTCGTAATCTGCTTTGTAGTTTTACCAGAAATCGTCATATTGCCTTTGAATGTTTTCCATGTCGCACTGGATTCATTCATTCCTGAGACAAGTCCTGACAAGTTACTTGTAACAACCGATACCGCTTTGCCACCTGCTGCCGCAAAAGCTCCGAATCCGATTCCTTTTTTCAGTATTGAGCCGAGGGATTCTGTAGACTTCTGTGCAGCTTTCATCCCTGCAGTAAATCCTGCATCTCTTGCGCTAAGTATCGCTTCTACACTGTATGATTCTGACATTGGTCTATCCCTCCCCTCGTTTTAAAAGTTGCTTTACTCTTGCAAAACGGTCTGTTTTGTTCTCTTCTTTCATGATTTCTCTTAAGTTTGCTTCATGATCATAGAACTTTTTAAAAATAGTAAAAACAGGCTTTCCTGATTTCTTTCTGGCTTTCGCCTTGAAATTCAGAAATGCCTGTAGATGATTTCTATAATCTTTTTCTTCTTGTTTTAATTCTATCGCTTTTCTTAATAGCTTCCATTCGGGAATGGTGAGTCTGTCTACTTCCTCAAAGCTCTTAAATCCTAAGTATTGAAAACATTCAAGAGCTATCTGTTTATATAGTTCCTCAAAGTCCTTTACTTCTGTTTCTTCTCCGCTTTCTTTTCCTTCGCCGCTTCCAGTTCTGCCGCTTTCTTCTGCTCCTCCATCATCTTCAGTACTTCCGCTGTGATTTTCTTCGTAGCATTCGCTGACTTTAAAAAATCAATTACCTGCTTGAATACATCTTCTATATCTGTGTTCTCATCCTCGATATAAGAATCAATATCTTCTTTTTTCAAGCGAGGCTTCTGATCTTTATTTGCAATATATAAAACATCGCACAAAGTCTCGACATTTCCATCCAGTAACTCGCCAAATGCATACTGCATTCCAATGTTCATTTCCTTGCCCGGAATGTCTTTTACTGGAATTGTTGTCATCTTATTTACTTCTCTTAAGAATCCCATTCCAAATCTAAACTGATATACCTGTCCATTCATTTCTAATTCAAACATTTATTTCCCTCCTAATTAAGCCCCTGCTGCTGGTGTATCCACAAAGGCATATGCCTGTTCCTGCTGGTTTTCTGTAATTGTAACTTCTCCCTTTTCTCCCGCGCCCTCTGCACCAAAGGTTAAGGAAACTTCAACAAATTCATCTGCATTTGCCGTATATTCAAGTTCTGTTAAGTATGCCTGGAAATACCGGCCTTTAAATTTATTTGCTTTGCTTTCTACCGATTCCATTAAATTGACTTCCCAGACTTCGATTTTTCCTCCGTTGTCTAATGCATCTTCCAGATCATCAAGCAGGGTGTCTCCTTTTTTTAAGATACTTGTCGCTGTGATTTCTGTTTCTAATGCTCCCGGCGTTCTGATGGATCCGTCTTTTGTTGCCGTACTGTCAGCATCCCTGCTCTTTGTTCGTCCGTTTTCTGTTGTGAATGCCAATGTTGCACCGGCTGTTGTTGCTTTTTTTGATAAGATTCTGTACAAGTATACAAGCTTCTTGCCCTGTACTGCCTCATTTGCAAAAAGCTGCAAATCCAATCTTTTCATCCATGTACCTCCTAATTAAACTTAAATTCGAGTTCTAATACCCCATGAATGAGGGGCTGTTTTGTTGTTGTGTCTGCTAAAATCCTCTGATCCATATTTTGAAGATTCCAGCCGAAGTTTTTTGTTGATTGTAACTTATAGCAGATATTCTTGATTCCTAATAGGATGCCCGATACTGTCCCCCGCTGTCTTGGACTATTGTGCCAGACATGGATTGTCTGAAAGACATTTCCGAATGCTGTCGTTTTGTTTTTATCGTCCGTCTGATGCGAATCTGCAAGGTAGATAAACGGATACGGTGTTCCTTCTGGCGGAAGGAATGAGTCATAAATACCGATATCTAGATACTTTTCTTTTAATGCTACCAGTAAATAGGAAAACAATTCCTGCTGTGGGTCCATGCTTCTCACCTCATTTCACAAGTTTATCCATATTTTTTTTAAAGAGTTCTTTTTGCTCTTCCCAGCTTGGTCTTACAAATGGTTCTGCCTGCATGAATCTGGTTCCATATTCTACATAAGGAGAATACTCTGTTGTCGGTGCTACCGCAGCCGTCATTCCATCATCCCGTATCTCTGTATTGATACTGTTAGCCGTATCACCAGTCGTATACCCTTTTGTAAATGCTGTCGTTGTCTTCCGCTTCATCTTTTTATTCAGTTCATCTCCATTGACCTGAACCACTCTTCTAACATCATTTAAATTACAGTTTGCTTTCAGCTTTGCCTGAAGTTCATCCAGCCCTATCATTTTGATTCCTGACATCAAGCCACCTCCGACACAATAAACGTCTGCTTTGTCCGAAGTTTTCTTGTGTAATCAACCCGATAGATCTTTTCACCAATACGGATGTGATCAAATTTTTCTTTATAATGATTCTGAATGTGTAGCGTAAGACTTCCCTGCTTTATGCTGCCATAGACTAATTTAAGCATCTCTGCTTTCGTATCCATGACAGAAGCATACCGCAGCTCTTCCTTTACCTTATCTTCCTCATAATTTCCCGTTTCGGTATCATATGCCCCAGGAGAACTTTTCTGAAAAAAAATTTGTGTATCATATCTCATAAGAATCTCAACTTACCTTTCTTTCCCTTTTCCTGCGTAGCGAGATAGGTGTTGATATCATCCATGTAGCCTGAAAAATCATTATCAGACCATGAGAGGCTTTCTCCTTCTACGCTGTGAGAAGATAGCCCCTCTGAGCCAAGCCTGTTGTATCGGATAATCGAAACATCTAACACAATGTAATCCATCTCATCCGGAGGGTCTAAACCTCCAAGAAGGAATTTCAGTCTCTTCTTTGTCCCATCAAGAATTAATGTCAGTTTCCGATCGGGAGTGTTGTCTTCTTCCGGAAGGCCTAACATCTCTTTTAAATCGCTTAATAAAACAATGTCTGTCACTTATCATCACTCTCCTGGATTGCCTCAATCAGAGGCTCGCCCTGTGCGTTTTCGGAGCTTAATAGTTCTTTAATCCTTTTTTCATTCGCCTTTTTCCCCTGCCGGGGGAAAATATCCCCGACAGAGTAGTTGTGATAGATTTTTCCTTCTTTCACTGTTTTGAAATCTGTTAAATCCGAAAAAGCTTTAATTACCTTATACATTCACGCACCTCGCTATTTTGCTACAACATCCACTGAGGCAACCGCTTTGAAATTTCTGTCACACTCTACGATTGTAATATGATTTCCTGTAGTAACAGTAATCTCCGACTTTCCATCCCACTTAGTCCAGTTCTTAACATCCATGCCATAAGTTACCGGGGTGGCAGCAGAATTTACTTTTACTTTGTATGAGTTTCCAATTCCAAGAAGCGTACTATCAAGAGTTACCGCATTGGTTCCCTCGCTTTCACCTTTTGCAGTATTCGCCGTCAAACTGCCCAAAGTCTGTGTATCGGCCCCGCCAACAGAGATGTAAGCAATTCCATCCAGGTATTCGCAAAAAAGTCTCAATCCCATAATCGCAAACATATCGGAAATTGCTCTTTCATAATTGCCCTGAATATGAAATCCGACAAACCCTGTTTCTGAATCCGTCGTATAGGAAAGCCCTGCTTTTATAAATTCAGAATCCGCCGGGTCGACATAGTATGCAATCAAGTTATTGAGTGGTGTTGCAATCACGACATTTTCTGGAATTTCAGAACTGATGAAAACAACATCCGCTCCAAGAAATCCTTTTACATACTCCATACCGAAAGCAGTCTGTAATGTAATGTCGGCTGCACCCAC
>OGQX01002294.1_pt1 | contig 15007 bp, 7 predicted proteins | sample 1553291 | NCBI WGS metagenome assembly OGQX01 (sample SAMEA2580030, study PRJEB22360) | human gut metagenome | biome: human gut; feature: human-associated habitat; material: faeces | place: Denmark | collected 2008/2010
TCGGTTGGTTTATCCGGACAGTTTTGTGAAAGTAGTTGACAATGCTTACAGCATTTTGATTGTTCTGGATATTACTTGGTTTTTCGGCCGTTTGTTCAGTAGTTTACTTCAGGTTTACTGGGGAAAGCAGTCCAACGGACAAGCTAACAAAATGATGCCAATCATCAAAAGAACCATCTTGGTTATAGTCTGGCTCATCGGCATCGTCATGGCTTTGAGTAATGTGGGAGTTAACATCAGTGCTCTGTTGGGAACTTTGGGTATTGGTGGTATCGCATTTGCTTTGGCAGCACAAGATACAGTAAAAAACGTTTTCGGTGCGTTTACCATTCTGACGGATAAACCTTTCAGCATCGGAGACACAATTCGCGTGGATAGTTATGAAGGAACGGTAGTAGACGTAGGAGTCCGAAGCACAAAAATAATGAATTACGACAAACGTATTATAACTTTCCCCAATTATAAGATTACCGATACTTCTATCGTTAATATTTCATCCGAACCTATGCGCCGAGTAGTCTTGAATCTTGGACTGACGTATGATACGACTTCCGAAAAGATGAAAGAAGCTTTAGAACTATTGAAATCCATCCCCAAAAGAGTAGAAAATGTATCTTCTAACCCTTCTGATATAGTCGCTGTTTTTACAGAATACTCAGATTCCGCATTGGTTATCATGTATATCTATTTTATAGAGAAACAAGGAGATATTTTAGGCGTAACCTCAAATATGAATATGGAAATACTGGCTGCTTTTAATAAAGCAGGATTGAACCTTGCTTTTCCGACACGGACTGTCTATATTCAGAAAGACGAATCATTGAAACAAGAAAGTTGATAAACCCATCGTTCTCTTAGAAATATGTACATGCAGCCCAACATCAATGTGCTATTTTTAAGATTAAACAAAAATACAGTTGAAATAAAAATAGTAAAACAAAGAATAAAGCGCATAAATTAGTGCAATAATATACGGAATAACAGATTATTATTGCATAAATTCACATGAGATATGCATCTTTTTCTATCACTAAACCACTCGTTGGTCTTAAAGGAACGCCTCCTTGGTTTAAAACCAACGTATTCTTCCTCACCGAGGAACCTGTTTTTCCTCGGTGAGGAAGAGATAAAAAGACTATCCGGAGCTTGTTTTCACGCTGGCTAATCACAAATAGCGAAAAGGCAAGATTAAACAAAAAGTTATCCTTTCAGTCAATACATCATCTAAAAGAAAACATAAGAAGTAATATCATATCAATCTATTCAGCATACAACTTAAATAAAAGAAAGAGAGATTTTCATTCAAGCAAATGCAGGCGTTTTTCTACTTCTTATTTATCCGTAATGTAATTTACAGCATTCCTTGGCTGATTAAATATTCCTTTTTTAAGAAAGTTCTTTTTTTCAGCAATAGGTAAGCCTGAGCAATAGTTAACGAACGACTAACAATACACAAACGATCATAGTAATTAGTAAGTCTGCAAGATCTTTTCGAAGCAGCTTTGTTGCCTGTTGTATACGATAAGCAATTGTTTTTACTGAAACCCCGGAACTCTCAGCTATTTCCTTATAGCTCTTTTTAGTAAAACGATGCATAACAAAAGCCTCCCTATAGGAAGCAGGCAATGCATCTATAGCTTCTTTCACTCTTTTTGAAAGCTCTTGGAACTGGTAAGTCTCTGCATCATGTATCAGCTTTTCCATCTCCTCATAATACATAGTATCAGCATGATTCTTCAGCTGTTTTTGCTTGATGCAGTTAAGTGATCTATGGTAAACCGATTTGAGTAAATATCTGCCTAAGGAAGTTTCAACCTGAAGTGTTTCGCGATGTTCCCACAGCCATAAAATAGCGTCACCCGCTATTTCTTTCGACTCTTCATAGTCTACAAACCTATTTCCATACGCACAAAGAATCGGGTAGTATTTTTTAAATATACTATCAAAAGCGATCATCTCCCCTCTCCTTAGTGCCATCAATAAGTACGCATCTTCATTGCTGTATTCCATGGCTGCAATGATAATGCTTATATTTTAAATAAGCGTAAAATAACACAGTTATTAACCATAAAGTTTATTAATGTTAATTATTTAAATAACCTTAGTAGTTTTATTTTCCCGCTTGTCTCTTTAATAAATTTATCATGGAAATGCATCATTCAACTATAGAAGACTTGCTGATCAGCTATTATGATGGTAAAGCAACAGCAGACGAAATTCAGGAAATAGAAGCCTGGATCAAATTGTCAGATGAAAATAAAAAGAAGGCCATGGACATTTACACACTTCTTCTTATGACTGACACGCAACAGGTTACTGAAAAAATGGATATGGATGAGGAGCTATCAAAAGTGAAGGGACGGATGCAAGAGAATAAGTATCATATTTCCTGGTGGGGTTGGATACAACGTGCAGCTGTTGCCTTACTCATACCGATGGCTATTACTATTTTGGTTTTGCTTAACCAACCCCAATCTACCGCCCCCGTCCATGCCCAGATATTCGAAGTCCGGACACAACCCGGAATGATAACTTCTTTCAGATTACCAGACAGCACTTTAGTGTACTTAAACTCCGGCTCAGTCTTAAAGTATCCTTCCATTTTCACCGGTAACATTCGTGAAGTGAGTCTGAATGGCGAAGCGTATTTTGAAGTTGCGAAAGACCCTGAACATAAATTCATTGTTTCGACTCCCCAAAAATCTAAAGTGGAAGTTTTGGGTACACACTTTAACCTGGAAGCATTTGATGAGATGGATGAGGTGATTACCACTTTGGTAGAGGGAAAGGTCGAATTTGTTTATGAGAAAGACGGACAGGGAAGTAAAATACTAATGCGTCCCGGACAAAAAGTGATTTATAATAATAAGGACGGACAGATTCTGTCATACAACACCAATGGCGAATCGGAGCTTGCCTGGATGGACCAAAAGGTTATTTTTGATAAAACTCCATTTAAGGCAGCATTGCATATACTGAAGAAACGCTATAATGTAGATTTTATTGTAAACACTTCGAAATTTGACAAATATACATTTACCGGAGCGTTTACAGAACAATATATAGAAGAGATTCTGGAGAATTTTAAAATATCCTCACACATACGCTGGCGTAATGTGAAACTGACAAATAATCAAAGTGAAGAAAGGAGGCAGATTGAAATATATTAAAGCCTTTCATGTTTAACCAATAAAATTATAATACGTATGAGAAACTTCCAACCGCCTTAAAAAAAAGCATACAGGCAGATGTTCCCGCATCCAGCCTGTATGAGAAAGCCTTTAACCTGTTTGAATACAAACAGAGAAAATTATTTCTTAACTTTAATTCATGCAAATATATGAAGAAAAACAATTATGTCCAACAATTGTGGGCGGATAATCCCGTTTTTATTGTTTGGAAAAAAATTCCTTTGTCTATGAAACTGCTCTTTGTTTTCTGTTTTTGTTTTGTTGGGCTTCTATGTGCTAACGACAGCTACGCCCAACGTACTATGATCTCTGTGAAAGCACAAAACTTGACTGTGAAAGAAGTTCTGTCACAAATTGAGGCACAATCTGATTTTAGCTTTTTCTACAATGACCATCATATTGATGTAGACCGCCGGGTATCGGTAGTTACCGAACAGAGCAATATATTTACCTTATTGAATGAAGTGTTTAAAAACACCAATGTCAAATATGCCGTACGTAATAAAAAAATAATATTATCTACGCAAATAGTGGAAGCGCCTGCCGCGAAACAAACCGTGCAGATAAAGGGAAAAGTGACGGATATGTTTGGCGATCCGGTCATTGGCGCTACCGTAATGGAAGATGGCACCCAGAATGGTACAATTACAGACCTGGATGGGAATTTCATATTGAATACAGCATCTGCCAATGTGACGATTACGGTTTCTTACGTAGGCTATATGTCCCAGACCGTGAAGGCACAGCCCGGCAAAAGTCTGTCGGTCATCCTGAAAGAGGATACCAAGACACTGGACGAAATCGTTGTCGTAGGTTTTGGTACACAGAAGAAAGTCAACCTGACCGGTTCGGTATCTACGGTAAATGCCGAGGATTTACTGTCACGTCCGGTTTCTAATGTAAGCCAAGCATTACAAGGATTAGTTCCGGGAATGAATTTTTCTTATGCTTCGGATGGCAACGGCGGTGAAATCGGCGCAGACATGAAAGTGAATATCCGTGGAGCCGGTACGATCGGTGACGGTTCCAATGCATCTCCGCTGATTCTGATCGACGGCATGGAAGGAAACATGAATATGCTGAACCCCAATGATATTGAAAGTATTTCGGTGTTGAAGGATGCGGCTGCCTCTTCCATCTATGGTTCCCGTGCGCCATTCGGCGTAGTGTTGATAACGACTAAAAAAGGAAAAGCGGGGAAAGTCAATATTAATTATAATAATAGTTTCCGCTGGTCGGAAGCCATTAATCTGCCGGATGTAGCAGATGCCTACACTTATGCCATGTACTTCAACAAAATGCAGTTGAATGATGGTAAAACAGCGGTACAGTTTGACGATACCCGTCTTCAGGCTATCAAAGATTACGCATCAGGCACAATTACCACTACTACCCAACCGAACAGAAATACTCCCACTATCTGGGACTGGATCGGTAATACGAATACAGACTGGTATGACGTAGTTTTCGGAGGTACGGCATTCTCGCAGGAGCATTCTCTCAGCGTCAGCGGAGGAACAGAAAAAATACAGTATTATTTCTCCGGCAACTATATGGGACAGGAAGGAATGATGGCTATCCGCCGTGATAAATTACAGCGTTATTCGGTGAGCAGCAAGATTAACGCACAGCTTTATCCGTGGCTGAACATGAATTACAGCATGAAATATATGCGGAAAGATTATAGCAAGCCTACCGCGATGACTGATAATACCTTATATCAGAATATAGCCAAACGCTGGCCGATGGAACCAACTGTAGACCCCAACGGTTATCCGATGGGTAATACGATTATCCGGCCGATTCTCTATGGAGGCGATAACAATTCGCAGACTGACTGGCTATACCAACAGTTCCAGGTGGTGATAGAACCGATCAAAGACTGGAAAATCTTCGGAGAAATCAATTATAAAGTGATAGATGCCTTCACCCATACGGATTATTTAAAGGTGCCGCAGATGAATGTAGCCGGCGAACCTTATTCCGGTGATACATGGAAAACGTCGAAAGTTACCGAAGGTGCCGAGCGTACCAATTATTTCAATGCCAACGTCTACAGTGAATATTACAGATCATTTGCCGACGCACACCATCTGAAAGCAATGGTCGGTTTTCAGGCCGAAGTAAATAAATGGCGGCAGTTGCAGGCGTCCAAGCTGGACTTGATCTCAGAATCCGTGCCCAGTATTAATGCCGCTACGGGTGAATCGACTATCGATAAGTCCAAACTGACACATTGGGCAACAGCCGGTTTCTTCGGCCGACTCAATTATGATTATAAAGAACGGTATCTGCTGGAAGTCAATCTCCGGTATGACGGTACTTCACGTTTTGCAAAAGACAAACGCTGGAATTTGTTCCCTTCCTTCTCTGCCGGATGGAACGTAGCCCGTGAGGCATTCATGGAACCTACCAGCCATATCATTAATACGTTAAAGATCCGCGGTTCCTGGGGAGAGCTGGGCAATCAGAATACAGAAAACCTATATCCGTATATCCAGTTAATGAAGTTTGTCGCCCAAGATCCCGACTCCCACTGGCTGATTAACAACAGCCGTCCCAACACAGCGAATGCACCGGATTTGATTTCAGCGCTATTAGGATGGGAAACCATGCGGTCATGGAACATCGGTTTTGACCTAGGTATGCTGAACAATCGTCTGACCGTAAGTTTTGACTGGTTCAACCGGAAGACTATCAATATGGTAGGACCAGCTCCCGAACTTCCTGTAACTTTAGGGGCAAATGTACCCAAAATGAACAATGCGGATATGCAGTCTACCGGTTTTGAATTGGATCTAGGATGGCGGGACCGCATTAAAGATTTTGACTACGGAGTGCACCTGTTGCTTTCGGACGACCGTCAGAAAATCCTCAAATACCCAAACACGACCGGTAAAATAAACACGTGGTATGTCGGTAAATATAATGGAGATATATGGGGATTCGGAACCATTGGCATAGCCAAAAGCCAGGAAGAAATGGATGCTCATCTTGCTTCACTGCCCAACGGCGGACAAGATGCATTAGGAGTCAAATGGGGCGCAGGTGACATCATGTATCGGGACCTGAATGGTGATGGCAAGATTTCCGATGGAGCTACGCTTAATGACCCAGGTGACAAAAAAGTGATTGGCAATACTTCCCCACGATTCCGTTTTGGTCTGGATCTGAATGCATCCTGGAAGGGCATTGATGTACGCTTATTCTTCCAAGGAGTGGCAAAACGCGATGCCTGGTTGAACGACAACATGTTCTGGGGAGCTACAGGAGGGATCTGGCAATCGGCCTGCTTTACTTCTCATCTTGATTTCTTCCGCGAAGAAGGGGATGATTTCTGGAGCGCTAACAAGGACGCTTATTTCCCGCGTATCTTGGTTGATAACTTCGCAAAAAATCAAAAGACGCAAACCCGCTATCTTCAGAATGCCGCCTATGTACGGTTGAAGAATTTGCAGATCGGGTATACCATCCCCGCCCAGATCACACGCAAAATAGGTGTTTCCAACCTGAGAGTCTTCTTCTCGGGAGAAAACTTATTCACCCTTACGGGATTGCCCGGAGGATTCGACCCGGAAACAATTAATACCGGTTATGGAGCGAAAGACGGATCGAACAGTTCAGGAAAAACTTATCCGTTGTCCCGTACTTTTTCCACAGGATTTAGTGTTAACTTTTAATTGATGACGTATGAAAAAGATAATTAAATATTTATTTTTGCTGACAGGGGGAAGCTTTATACTCGCTTCTTGCAATGATTTTTTGGACAGGGAACCTTTAGACAGTGTGACCCCGGACAACTTTTTCTTTACTGAAAATGACTTGGCTGCCTATGCTGTGAAGCATTACAACTTCACGACGCATGAGGGATTTAATGCCGGAATCTGGAAAAACGACAATGCTACAGATAATCAAGCTGCCACTGACTATGATAAGAAATGGATTCCCGGTCAATGGAAAGTTCCGGAAGCTTATGATAATCCAGCAAGTAATGATCCGTGGTATTTCTCTACCATTCGTGAAGCTAATTACTTCCTCGAAACAGTAGTGCCCCGCTTCGAAAAGGGAGAGATAGAAGGTTCGGAAACAAACATAAAGCATTATATAGGTGAAATGTATTTCCTGCGCGCTAAGAATTATTTGTCAAAACTAGAGACCTTCGGTGACTTCCCGATTATAAAAAACACATTGCCGGATGAAAGTGAATCTCTGATTCAGGCCAGCAAACGGGCCCCCCGCTATAAAGTAGCACATTTTATTCTGGAAGATCTGGATCAGGCAATCAGTTTGCTAACCAATAATATATCCGGTGGGAAGAACCGAATTACCAAAAATGCTGCTCTGTTATTGAAATCCAGAGCAGCTCTGTTTGAAGCTTCCTGGCTGACTTATCACAAAGGCACTGCTCTAGTACCGGGTGGTCCGGGATGGCCGGGAAAGGCAGAAGACATTGCGGACTTTAATATCGATACGGAAATCGCATTTTTTCTGAAGGAGGCCAAAGCGGCAGCCAAAGAAGTGATAGGCAATGCAGCCTTGGTACAGAATACAGCAAAAGACTGCATGGATGAAACAGTTAAAACAGACGAAGACAAATATAAAATGAGCAACCCCTATTTTGCTCAGTTCTCAGCGAACAGCCTGGAAGGATATTCAGAAATATTAATGTGGCGTGCGTATAATCTGCTTGACTATAAGATTGTGCACTCAGCTCCTTTCTATATTCGCGTAGGTGGAAATACCGGATTTACCCGGCAATATGTAGAAAGTTTCCTTTGCCGTGACGGTAAGCCGATCTATGCAACCGACCAGTATAAAGGTGACGAATCATTATTGAATGTACGCAAAAACAGAGATCTACGTCTACAACTATTCCTGATGACACCGGGTGAGACTCTCAGCCCGAATGTGATGAATGGTACTCCCGATTTGCTGCCGGAGGTTCCACAACTTCTGGATATAACGGAAAAGAGATGCGTAACAGGCTATCAGGTACGTAAAGGATTATCAGGAAACTGGTATCGGGATGGCAACACAGCGATTGAAGGGTGTCCGGTATACCGTGCAGCCGAAGCTTATCTCAATTACATCGAGGCTGACTGTATGGAACATAATGGAACTTCCATTGGTTCGGAGGCAGCAGGATATTGGGGAGATCTCCGCGAAAGAGCCGGATTGCCAAGAGACTATACAGTGACCGTGAACAATACCGATCTGTCCAAAGAACTGGACTGGGCCATATATTCGGCAGGTAAACTAGTCTCTCCTCTACTATATAACATCCGCCGTGAACGGCGTTGTGAGCTACTTGCAGAAGGTTTACGCATGTTAGACTTAAAACGCTGGAGAGCACTGGACCAGGTTAAACAATTTGTAATCGAAGGAGTTAACTTGTGGGAATCCGATTTAAAGGATAAATACATGCAGGACGGAAAAAATCTTCTGATACAGGAAGGAACGGAAGGACAAACCTCCAATGTATCAAGCTATGTTAATAGCGGTAAATATCTTTGTCCTTACCGTTCTGTGAAGACAAATAATCTGATGTATGATGCAGGATACACATGGTGTGAAGCGCATTATCTGAATCCTATCGCTATCACGCACTTCAGAATTACGGCCTCAAATCCTAACGATCTGAGTACTTCTATTATTTACCAGAATCCAGGATGGCCAATTCAAGCCAATAAAGGCCCGATAGGTATTAAATAAAGATATAGGTCATTTCGGATATGGTAAAAAGTGTAGGACGCACCGGGCTAATGTTTAAGAAAAAATAAAGCTCAGCATCCTATGCTTCAAACTATTGGAAAATTTGTACCTTGGCGGGACGAAGTTCTAATGCAAAACAAAACAGTCCGACATTAATATATTAAAGATAGATCAATCAAGCAAATCTAAGAATTATGAAAAGTACTTCAACATGGTGGAAAATCTTACTCAGTGGTCTGTTATTGGCTGGAACACTGGTAGCTAACGCCGACACTTACCAGCCATCTTACTCCACAGCAGGCTTTTATCAGCTTTCCAACACAGGCCGCACAGTGTATAACATGAATCCTGCCTGGCGATTTTATAAAGGCAATATCGAAGGAGCGGAATGGCCGAGATTCAATGATAAAGACTGGAACATCGTATCATTACCCGATGGCATAGAATATCTCCCCACCGAGGCAAGCGGATGCATCAATTATCAGGGTGAAATCTGGTATCGCAAGCATTTCACTCCCGAGGAAAACTGGAAAGGAAAACAACAATTCCTCCACTTCGAAGCCATTATGGGAAAATCAAAAATATGGGTGAATGGAAAGTTGCTGAAAGAGCATTTCGGTGGTTTTCTACCTGTCATCGTAGATGTCACTTCCAGTCTGAAGTATGGAGAAGACAATGTTATCACCGTATGGGCAGACAACAGTGACGATCCCTCCTACCCTCCCGGCAAACCGCAAGATGCACTGGACTTTGCATATTTTGGAGGAATTTACCGAGATTGCTGGATGATAGTTCACAACAAAGTATTCATTACCGATCCAAATTATGAGAACGAGACAGCCGGAGGCGGATTGTTTGTCTCTTTCGACAAAGTTTCCGAGCAATCCGCACAGTTGAAACTGGATGCACATATACGTAACACTTCCGGAAAATCCTTCAGTGGTAAAATAATCTATGAACTCTATGACCGCGACGACAAACGTGTTCTCTCTAAGGAGACCGGTTTGTCGGTAAGCAAGGATCTTGCGAAACAAATTTCTTGCAAAGTGACCGTAGAAACACCTCATTTATGGTCACCCGACAGCCCCTATCTTTACAAACTACACATTTATATAAAAGACAAAGCCGGTAACACCATCGACGGATATTACCGCCGTATCGGCATTCGCAGCATTGAATTTAAAGGAAAAGACGGATTCTGGCTAAATGGCAAACCTTACCCCTATCCTCTGATGGGAGCCAACCGTCATCAAGATTTTGCAGTGATTGGCAACGCCTTACCCAACAGCCTTCATTGGCGGGATGCGAAGAAGTTGCGTGATGCCGGAATGCGTGTTATCCGTAACGCCCATTATCCGCAAGATCCGGCGTTTATGGATGCTTGTGATGAATTAGGACTGTTTGTTATTGTCAACACACCGGGATGGCAATTCTGGAATGATCAGCCGATATTTGCTCAGAGAGTATATAGTGATATCCGCAATATGGTTCGCCGCGACCGCAATCACCCCAGTGTATGGATGTGGGAACCGATTCTGAACGAAACATGGTATCCGGCTGACTTTGCTAAAAATGTAGTGGACATTCTCAATGAAGAATATCCGTATCCTTATTGCTATGCCGGATGTGATGTAACCGCACGTGGACACGAATACTTTCCGATACACTTCACCCATCCGATGAACGGAGGTGGAGGAGCCTTTAATACCGAAAATCTGGATCCGAAAATCAGTTATTTCACCCGCGAATGGGGAGATAATGTGGATGACTGGAACTCTCACAACTCACCAAGCCGGGTCAATCGTGGCTGGGGAGAAGTACCGATGCTGATTCAGGCACAGGGATATGCCAAAAACGATTACCAACTCACCAGTTATGATGGACTATACAGAACTTCAAGACAACATATGGGCGGTTGCCTGTGGCACTCGTTCGATCACCAGAGAGGATATCATCCTGACCCGTTTTACGGAGGTATCATGGATGCCTTCCGACAACCTAAACTATCTTATTATATGTTCTGTTCCCAGCGTCCTGCCGAACCCAACAAAGAATTGATCGCAGATAATGGACCGATGATTTACATAGCCAATGCCATGACCCCATTCTCTCCGAAAGATGTAACGATATATAGCAACTGTGACGAAGTTCGCCTCACGTATTGCAAGGGAGGCAAAGAATATACTTATCATAAGCCGGCAAATGAAAGCGGAATGCCCTCACCCGTCATCACATTCAAGGATGTATTTGATGTCATGTATGATAAAAAGCTGTCACGCCAAAAGAAACAGGCAGATTCTTACCTTCTGGCAGAAGGATTAATGGACGGAAAAGTGGTTGCGACACATAAAGTAACACCCACACGCCGCCCGTCAAAACTGTTGCTTTGGGCAGATGACGAGAAAATACAGATGAAAGCGGACGGATCGGACATCGTGACGGTCATTGCAGCCATCGCAGATGAAAACGGAAACATCAAGCGTTTGAATAATTATGAAGTAAAGTTCGAAATCGAAGGCCAGGGCCAACTGGTTGCCAATGAAGAAACATTCACCAATCCACGTCCGGTACTTTGGGGAACTGCTCCGGTGCTGGTAAGGTCCACCACTACACCGGGAGAAATTAAAATCCGTGCATCAGTGGTATGGCAAGGCAAACATACGCCGGTTCCGGCAGAACTGATTATTCCTACTTTTCCATCAGAACATACGCTGGTAGCAGACAAAGATGAACTGACACAAGCACAATCCGCAAGCAAAGATGCCGGAAATAAAATAAATACCGCTCCATCCGATTGTGAGAAACGTGTACTTGAATTACAACAGGAACTGAACCGCCTGAAACTGAAAGAAGTCGAAAAACAACAGAGTGACTTTGAATAATGCGCATAGTTCTATCTATAAACAGAAAAAACACAAACTTATTAAAATACAGTTATGATAAATAGAATAGTATATACTTCATTTTTATTAGGAGCGAGTTTCGCCAGTACAGAAGCACAGGTAAGTACTCCTCCCAATATTGTATTGATTTTATGTGACGACATGGGATTCTCCGATCTGGGTTGCTACGGAAGTGAAATCCAGACTCCCAACATAGACCGTCTGGCAGAAAACGGGGTACGCTTCAGCCTGTTCAAAAATACAGGAAGAAGCTGCCCTAGCCGTGCTGCTTTGCTGACAGGACATTATCAGCACGAAGCCGGCATGGGATGGATGACGGCAGTAGATGAACACCGCCCCGGATACAGAGGACAAATTACAAAAAACATCCCCACCATTGCCGAGGTGATGAAAGCGAATGGCTACAGCACATATATGAGCGGTAAATGGCACGTCACAGTGGACGGAGCTTTTGATACTCCCAATGGCAGCTATCCGGCCCAACGGGGATTTGACAAATATTACGGTTGCCTGAGCGGAGGAGGCAGTTATTATAAACCAACACCGGTATACAGCAATCTGACCCGAATCAAAGAATTCCCCGATGACTATTACTATACCACTGCCATCACCGATTCCGCCGTCAGTTTTGTCAAGCAACACCCTACAGACAAACCGATGTTTATGTACGTAGCTCATTATGCCCCTCACTTACCCCTCCAAGCTCCTGCCGATCGTGTAGAGAAATGCAGAGACCGATATAAAGTGGGATATGACATGTTGCGTAAACAACGTTTCGACAGGTTAAAGGAGCTGAAGTTCATTTTGGACGAAATGGATTATCCTGTCTACCAAAAAGAATTTGACGGAAAACGTCCCTCTTGGGAAACACTCACACCAAAGCAACAGGAGCAATGGATTACCGATATGGCAACCTATGCCGCCATGATCGAAATTGTGGATAGCGGAATCGGTGAACTGGTGGAAACCATCAAGGAGAAAGGGATGCTGGACAATACCGTATTTATCTTCTTAAGCGATAACGGTGCAACCAAAGAAGGCGGATACCTGGGCCAGCTTATGGCTGATTTGAGCAATACTCCTTATAGAAGCTATAAGTCACAATGTTTTCAGGGAGGCACAAGTACCCCTTTTATCTTATCTTATGGCGATGCCGAAAAAAACAAGATGAAAGGTCAGATTTGCAGGCAACCTGCCCACATTATAGACATACTGCCTACCTGCATAGATATTGCCACAGCTACTTATCCGTCAGAATTCAAAGAGAATTTGCCCGGCAAGAGCTTACTCCCTCCAATCCATGGAAAAAAGATAAAGCCCAGAGAATTATACTTTGAGCATCAAAGTTCCTGCGCCATTATTTCCAATCATTGGAAACTGGTACGCGGCAGCCGGAATGAACCATGGGAGCTAATCGACTTATCGGCAGATCCGTTCGAAACCAAGGATTTGTCCGCCCAATATCCGAAGCTAGTGAAAAAACTAGAGGCTAAATGGAATAAATGGGCGAAACAATGTAATGTCTTTCCACTCGAAAACAAACCTTGGACCGAAAGAATTAACTACTATCTGAAACAAAATCCGGATCAAAGCGGAATAGAATAAAATCCGGGAACAATAGCCTTCTTAATACTAGGTTTAGAAAAAAGACTGTTCCTTTTAGACGAACAGTCTTTTTTCTGTTTACAAGACATATTGTTTGTATATAGCTGTTTTTTTATTACTTTTGTGCTTTCAGCCCCAAAGAGCTGTAACACACTTAAATTCATGAAATATACTTTTATCTAATAATAAACACGCTACGACAATGAGAAAGAAACATTCGCTCCTATTTTGTGCCTTATTTACGATTTTTACGGGACATGCAGAAGATACGGATTATACCAAAGGACTTTCTATCTGGTTTGATTCTCCCAATACATTACAAGGAAAAGAAGTCTGGCATAGTTCCAAACAGGATGCCAGTTGGGAATCACAGTCATTGCCTATAGGTAATGGAAGTATCGGTGCTAATATTTTGGGTTCAATAGAGGCGGAACGCATAACTTTTAATGAGAAAACGCTTTGGCGTGGCGGTCCTAATACAGCCAAAGGAGCAGATTACTATTGGAATGTGAACAAACAGTCCGCGTACATCCTGGACGAAATACGTAAAGCGTTCGTAGAAGGAGACCAGAAAAAAGCGGAAAAACTGACACGCGAGAATTTCAACAGTGAAGTCCCTTATGAATTTTCCAGAGAAAAGCCTTTCCGGTTTGGTAACTTCACTACAATGGGAGAATTCTATGTAGAAACAGGATTAAGCACAATAGGTATGAGTGACTACAAACGTATCTTATCATTGGATTCGGCAATGGCGGTGGTTCAGTTCAAAAAAGATGACGTAGCATATCAGCGTAACTATTTTATTTCTTACCCTGCCAATGTGATGGTGATGCGTTTCAGTGCCGACCAACCGGGCAAACAGAATCTCACTTTCAGATATGCCCCCAATCCGGTATCTACAGGACAGTTCTCTGCCGACGGTAATAATGGTCTTGTTTATACGGCTTCTCTGGATAATAATGGAATGAAATATGCAGTCCGTATTCAGGCAACAGTAAAAGGCGGTACCTTAAACAACACAGATGGACGGATTACAGTGAAAGAAGCTGATGAAGTCGTATTCTATGTGACTGCAGATACCGATTATAAAATGAATTTCGCACCGGACTTTACCGATCCTAAAACATATGTCGGTGTTAATCCGCTTGAAACAACCCAGCAATGGATGAAGGATGCCGTAGCCAAAGGATATGCCAACTTACTGGACGAACACTACAAAGACTACGCTTCTTTGTTCAACCGGGTGAAACTGGAGTTGAATCCTACAGTGAAAACATCCAATCTGCCCACTGCTCAACGACTGAAAAACTATCGGAAAGGACAACCTGACTACTACTTGGAGAAACTCTATTACCAGTTCGGACGCTATCTGTTGATAGCCAGTTCCCGACCGGGAAATATGCCTGCCAATCTGCAAGGCATCTGGCATAACAACATAGACGGCCCCTGGCGTGTGGATTATCATAATAACATTAATATCCAAATGAACTACTGGCCAGCCTGCTCTACAAACCTGGATGAATGTATGCTTCCGTTAATCGATTTCATCCGTACCTTAGTGAAACCGGGAGAAAAGACCGCTCAGTCTTATTTTGG
>OGQX01002309.1_pt1 | contig 14921 bp, 9 predicted proteins | sample 1553291 | NCBI WGS metagenome assembly OGQX01 (sample SAMEA2580030, study PRJEB22360) | human gut metagenome | biome: human gut; feature: human-associated habitat; material: faeces | place: Denmark | collected 2008/2010
TGGATGAGATTGTGGAGCTGATCGTGGAAACGGTCTGTGCAAAGCGAAAGACCACCCGTATTGCAGGAAGCGATTTTCCGCATGAAATCGTTCGTTCCAGGTTCTTGAAGCTGGATAACTCGCACATTGAGTTTGTCATGGACTGTTTACAGAAGAACACCACGGAAATTCGTAACATGAAGCAGTATCTTCTGACCGTTCTGTTCAATGCACCGACCACGATAAGCAATCATTACACCTCACAAGTAAATCACGATCTGTATGGCGGCTGGTAAATGGTCGCTATTTTTATTGCCCGGAACTGCCGGGAGAAAGGAGCAAGCATGATGTCTGAGGGAAAGACCATAGGGCAGCTGATGGAAGAAATGCGGGCAAAGGCAGGAGCGCAGAATTATCACGGTCATGGTTTCCGTCCCCAGCGGAGTGTGGAACACGCTATCCAAAGCACCTACCGCCTCATTCAGCGGTCAAATTTACACTACATCGTGGAATTTGATATTAAAGCAGTCGATGATGGAATGTCCGGTGCAGTGTGGGTGTAATGCTCATGCTGCACCGTTTTTTTCTTTGGCAGGAACTGCCGTTAAAGCATCCGGAACGGATGCGCAGCCCGATGCCGCAGGCAGCGTTCTAAGGGGATTGGGGAGTTTCCCCAACAAGCAGAAAATCGCTTTCGTGTCACGAAAGTCCTGCCTGCAGAAGAGTGGGTTCTAAAAAAATCGTTCAAAATTTGGAAGAACTTTCGATTGATTTTGTTCGTTTCTTGGAGTAGAATATGAATGAGAAATTTTAACTTGCTGCGAGTGACTTTAGACATCGAAAAAGAGGTTCCGTATGGATTTCATGACGATTAAGCAGGCTTCTGAAAAATGGGGCATCTGCACAAGGAGAGTACAGACATTATGCACAGAAGGGCGAATTGATGGTGCCGAGCGTTTAGGCCATCAGTGGGTCATTCCTATTAACGCCGAAAAGCCGAAGGATGCCAGAATCAAAAGCGGCAGATACATTAAAACAAAATCCGGAAATGGAGAGAACGAAGATGGAAAGAAAACCGTATAGTGCTGGAGCCGTAAAATTTTCGTTCTGGTTCATGGAATTTCGGAAAACCGTGCAGCTTTTGAGCGAGGGTAAGAGCTTTGCAGATATTAAAAAGTTGAATGAAGAGACAAACATCTATGGCGCACCGACAAAACTACGAGCGCAGCAGATTTATTCTACCGTAACAGCCCGTATCAAGACATTAGATGAAAGCTTTTACCCAATCTTTTTGAGCAGTGATCTTGCTACACAAAAATTATTTGTGCTGACTGCGGCTCTTTTGCATGACACGCTATTCTTTGATTTTGTGTATGAAGTAGTGCGGGAAAAAATGATTCTTGGTTCCGATGAGCTGACGGATGCAGATATCCGGATATTTTTCAAAAATAAGCAGGAACAGAGTGAGAAAGTGGCTTCTCTTCAAGACTATACGCTGCGCCGTCTCGGTTCCTGCTATAAGACACAGCTTTATGAAGCAGGACTTTTAGAAAGCAACCGGGCAAACAGCACAAGAAAAATACTGAAGCCAATTCTTGATATTGCATTTGAGCATTGGCTTTATGACCATGACCTTGGCATCATGGTAAAAACACTGACGGGGGTAAGATGAAATGGATTTAAGCCAAAGACTGGACGAGATGGAGCTTGCAATCCATAAGCCGTCTTTCCGAAAAGGAACAGGCCGCGCAAATGAGGTCAACTATTGGGTGTTTGATTATCCACCGGAAAAGGAACTGGAAGTTCGGGAGCGTGTAGAGTATCTGAAAAATAAGAACGACCGGGGCGATGATGATTTTGAGCTTGTGGTCTTTGACCTGTATGATATCATCATTGACTTTTTGGAAAAGAAAAACTTCATGGAAAAGTGCTATGACTTTGAAAAAAAACGAGGGATCGAGCGTATCGTCAAGGCTGTGACCAACTCCATGAAGGTAAATGACGATGACAGCCTGATCGTGCAATATATCAAAGAACATACGCCGGAGAATGCAGTCGTGTTCCTGACCGGTATCGGCAAGTGCTATCCGATTTTGCGCTCCCACAAGGTGCTTAACAACTTGCACCAGGCGTTTGTGCGCTGCCCGGTCGTGATGTTCTTTCCGGGAACCTATAATGAACAGGAGCTGATCCTGTTCAATGAGATTAAAGACGATAACTATTACCGGGCATTCCGACTGGTAAAGTAATGGATGGAGGAAACTGTTATGCAGATCAAGGACATGTTCCGAAAGAAAATTGACCGTGAGATACAGGGCGTTATCATTGTCGGTCAGGGTGAAGAGACAAATGTGGCGCAGGAGCTGGAAGAGTATGTTGTGACCCGTGAGCTTCAGCGTCATTTTGCGGATTTCTTTGCAGCATATAAAAAAGGTATTCAGGGAACTACACCGAAAATGGGTGTCTGGATTTCCGGCTTCTTTGGAAGTGGTAAATCTCATTTCCTGAAAATTCTGTCCTATCTGCTTCAGAATAAACAGGTCGGAGACAAACATGCCATCGACTACTTTATCGAAGATCAGAAGATTACCAATCAGATGGTGCTGGCAGATATGCAGCTGGCAGCAAACACCCCATCGGACGTAATTCTTTTCAACATTGATTCCAAAAGCGATTCTAATGGCAAGGAAAATAAAGATGCCATTGTGAACGTATTCCTGAAGGTTTTCAATGAGATGCAGGGCTTCTGCGGTTCCATGCCGCACCTTGCTGACCTGGAGCGCAGGCTTTCCGAGGAAGGTCGTTTTGAAGAGTTTAAGGAAAAGTTTGAAGAAGAGTATGGCGATCCGTGGGAAAGCTCTCGTCAGGACTTCGATTTCATTCAGGATTCCGTTGTCGATGTTCTTTCTGACATGGATTTCATGAGCGAATCAGCTGCCCGTAACTGGTGCGAGAAAGCAACCGAGAGCTACCAGATCAGCATTGAGGATTTTGCCAAGCGTGTGAAGTCCTATATTGATAAAAAAGGTAACAACCACCATGTGGTTTTCCTTGTGGATGAGATCGGTCAGTACATTGGCGATGATTCCAAGCTGATGCTGAACCTTCAGACAGTGACGGAAGAACTGGGCAAGGAGTGTATGGGTAAGGCTTGGGTAATCGTAACGAGCCAGCAGGATATCGACTCCATTACCAAGGTGAAGGGTAACGACTTCTCCAAGATTCAGGGACGTTTCGATACACGCCTTTCTCTGTCCTCTGCCAATGTGGACGCTGTTATCAAAAAGCGTATTCTGGATAAGACAGAGACCGCAGCACAGAGCCTGCGTCTGCTCTATGACCAGAAAGCAACCATCATCAAAAATCTGATTGTCTTCAACGACGGCGTGGAGAAAAAACTGTACGCCAACGCAGAAGACTTTGCAGAGGTTTATCCTTTTGTTCCGTACCAGTTTAATTTGCTTGCCAGCGTGCTGACCAGCATCCGTACCCACGGTGCATCCGGCAAGCACCTGTCCGAAGGTGAACGTTCCATGCTGGCTCTGTTCAAAGAGTCTGCCATGCAGCTGATGGACGATGAGATGGGGGCAATCGTGCCGTTCTATCGGTTCTATGATGCATTGGAGAACTTCCTCGACCACAGCCACAGCAGCGTGATCATCCGCGCTTATGATAACAGCTACATCAACCCGGAAAAGAAGGAAAAAGATGTCTTTGCCATCAATGTGCTGAAGACCCTTTTCCTGATTAAATATGTTCTGGAGATCGAAGCCAACGTGGACAACATCGTGAGCCTGATGATTACCAGCATTGACGATGATCGCATCTCTCTGAAGGCACAGGTGGAGGATGCACTGAAAGTGCTGATGCGCCAGATGCTGATCCAGAAGAATGGCTCCATCTATGTATTCCTGACTGATGAGGAACAGGAAATCAACAACGAAATCGAAAAAGAAAATGTGGAGATGCCGGAGGTCATCACGAAGATCGCGGAGATGATCTATGAGGACATTTTCTCCAGTAAAAAGTATCAGTACCCAAGCTTCAGTGGACGATATGCGTTCTCCTTCAATCAGGCAGTGGATGACCGCCCTTATAAGGCTAACCAGAATTACGATATCGGCCTCCGTGTGCTGACCCCGTGGTATGAGGGCGGCACCGATGATGGTACGTTGCGCCTGCTCTCTGGCCAGGGCAAGGAAGTCCTTGTGGTTCTGCCGAACGATGATGCGTTCCTGACGGAAATGCGGGCATACTTGAAAATTGAGCGGTTCCTGCGCAAGAATACTTCTGTGCAGCTTGCCAAGTATGAGACCATTAAGGAAGCAAAGCGCGTGGAGATGCGGGAACGCAACGGTAACGCCAAGCTTTATCTGACGGAAGCTCTGAAAGAGGCTACCATCTATGTCAATGGCGATGTGCTGCACACCTCCGGCAAGGAAGTAACCAGTCGTATCAACGAGGCTATCGGTAGACTGGTGCAGACGGTTTACCACAAACTGTCCTACATTGACGCAGCGATGGTCGAAGCAGATATCCGGAAGATGTTCAAGACCAGCAACCAGCTGTCGCTGGCACTGGGAGATACCGGTGAATCCAATGTTCACGCACTGGATGATGTGCTGCAATTTGTGGCAGGCAATTCCCGGATGCACATGAAAACTTCTATGAAAACCATCAAGGATCGCTTTATGAAAGCACCCTATGGTTTTGTGGAAGATGACATCCATTGGCTGGTGGCACGTCTCTTCAAGCGTGGAGACCTGTCCTTTACGGTCAACGGTGAGAGCGTCAATCTGAACAACCGCTCCGAAGAAGAAATTATCGGCTATATCACGAAGAAGCAGTTCGTGGATAAGCTGCTGACGGAAGTGCGCGTGCGTGTACCGGAAAACCAGAAAAAGGCCGTCCGCACCGTGATGAAAGAGCTGTTCAAGGTGGCACCGCCTGCCGATGACGAAGATACCATCATGAAGAACTTCCAGCATTACTGCGAGAATCGAATCACTGAGATTGAGCGGCTGGAACCGAAATATGAGAATTACGCCTATCCAGGAAAGGAACTTCTGGAAAAGGGCAAGAAGCGTCTTTCCGCACTGGTGCAGATTCAGGCACCGCTGGAATTCTTTAAGACTGTATTTGACGAGCAGGACGATCTGATGGATTTTGGTGAGGACTATGAGCCTATCCGTGATTTCTTTGGCAGTGAGCAGCTGACCATCTTCACCCGTGCGCTGGATATGCTGAATATCTACGAGGACAGCAAGACCTACATCGTGGATGCAGAACTGGAAGACGTGGTGGCTAAGATGCGCACCATTGTCCGGATGCCGAAGCCCTACAAGGAAATTCCGAAGCTGCCGGAGCTGCGCGAGAAGTTTATGAACTGCTATATGCGCATTCTGGAAGAGCAGGCAGAGCCGGTCAAGGATTCCATCAATCAGGATCGGAACCGCGTCTTTGAAGTGCTGAACACCAAGCCTTATAAGGATGCAAGGTTTAATCGTTATCTGGAATTGTTTAAGGAGATCATGGACGGTGCAGAGCACTGCAACAATGTTTCCACTTTGCGCAGTTATGCAGATAAGGCGGAGGCACTGAAGCTGCGCCTGCTCAACGAGATGAACGCAGAGGATATCCGTCTTATGCAGGAAGCTGCGGCAAAGGCCGAGGCAGAGCGCAAGCGTCAGGAAGAAGAGGCGAAAATACGCGGCGAGACCGTGAAACCGGCAGAAAAGGTCGCGGAACCGCAGCCGGTATATAAGGTGCGCACCACGAAGAATGTTTCCATCAAGACTGTTGCCAAGACTGCATCGTGGCGGCTGGAAAGCAAGGAAGACGTAGATAAATACCTTGCTGCATTGCGTGAAAACCTGCTGAAAGAGATGGACGAAGATACAATCGTCAACATTGAACTATAAATGACAGGAGGATTGGCTCCATGAACAAGACAGCCATAAAGAATTTTGCGATCTGGGCGCGGAATAAGCTGATTGCAGATGTTAGCTATGATGCCCGCCTGATTGGTATTACGGAGGACGGCATTGCAAAGCCGTTGCCGCAGAGCTTCGGCGGCACCCAGTTCTTCGATATCGGCACCGCAGAACCGTATTCGATTTCCGGCGAGGCTGTGCGGCAGCGTGACAAGCTGATAGAGGTCATCCAGCAGAAGGAAAAGGATACCGACTACAAAACCGCATATCAGTATGTGATCGAGGAGGTTGCCTATACATGGTTCAATCGCTTGATTGCGATCCGTTTCATGGAGGTCAATGACTATCTGCCTTCCCATATCCGGGTTCTTTCTTCCGAGAGCGGTAAGCTGGAGCCAGATCTGGTCACAACGCCGTTTGACGCAGAGCTTCCCTTCACTGCGGAGGAAGAAGCTCAGATTTTCCAGCTGAAGCAGGACAATAAGCTGGACGAAGTGTTCCGCATCCTGTTCCTGAAACAGTGCAATGCCCTGAACGAGATTCTGCCTGCTCTGTTTGAAAAGACAAAGAACTACACTGAGCTGCTGCTCAGTTTGTCCGTTATTGACCAGGATGGCGTGGTCTATCATCTGATTCACGATATTCCGGAGGATGACTTCAACATCGAGCGCGGTGGTCAGGTAGAAATCATCGGCTGGTTGTACCAGTATTACAACACTGAGCCGAAGGCCGCTGCCTTTGCCAAAAGCGGCAAGATCACCAAAGAGGAAATCCCTGCTGTAACCCAGCTGTTCACCCCGGACTGGATCGTCCGCTACATGGTGGAGAACAGCCTGGGCCGTCTGTGGGTGGAAGGACACCCAGACTGCGGCCTGAAAGAAAACTGGAAATACTATCTGGAAGAGGCACAGCAGGAACCAGAAGTGCAGATGAAGCTGGCGGAAATTCGTAAAGAGTACGCCGCCCTGAATCCAGAAGACATCAAGCTCATCGACCCCTGCATGGGTTCCGGTCATATTCTCGTATATGCCTTTGATGTGCTGATGCAGATTTACGAGAGTGCCGGTTACAGCCAGCGTGATGCTGCAAAGAGCATTCTGGAACATAATATTTACGGTTTGGACATTGATGACCGTGCCTATCAGCTGGCGTACTTCGCTGTGATGATGAAAGCACGGCAGTACAACCGCCGTATCTTAAACGGTGAGAACACTTGCCATGTCTATGCCATTCAGGAGAGCAACGGTATCAACCGTGCGCACCTGAAGTATTTCGGCGCAGGAATGGATGATATTGAGAAGAACGCCGCCAAGATGCAGCTGGAAGGTCTGCTGGACACCATGACCGATGCCAAGGAATACGGCTCTATCCTGAATGTGGAGAGCTATAACTGGGATTTGCTGCGCCGGTTTGTGGCAGCGGAGGACACCGACGGTCAGATCAGCATGGACAGCGTGGGTGTGGAAGAAACTGCCGAACAGCTGAATCGGCTCATTGATATTGGCGAGACCATGGCGCAGAAGTATTGGGTGACTTGCACGAATCCGCCCTATGCCGGAACCAGTAACCTGAGTGCAAAGGTCAATAATTTTGTCAAAAAGAATTACCCCGACAGCAAGGTTGACCTGTTTGCTGTGTTTATTGAGCGTTGCCGCCAGATGACTGGAAATAACGGTTTTCAGGCAATGATTACACAGCATAGTTGGATGTTCCTTTCAAAATTGGTGAATTTGAGAGTGAAGATTCAAAGAGATACGATTGTTAACTTAGTACACCTCGGAGCGAGAGCGTTTGAGGAGATTGGTGGAGAGGTTGTACAAACGGCCAGTTTTGTATTTGCTAAAAATAGAATTAAAGGTTATCAGGGAAAATATTATAGACTGGTAAACTATTCGATTCCTGAAGATAAGGAAAAGGGATTCCTGAATCATGCGAATGAGTACATTGCAAAACAAGAAAATTATCAGAAAATACCGGATGCACCAATTAGCTATCATCTGAACCCAGAAGTATATTCGATTTTTGAAAAAAGGCAGTATATTGGAGATGTTGGAGCAGCTAAACAGGGGCTAGCCACATCCGATAACAATAGATTTCTGAGATTTTGGCCGGAAATTAACTTTGATAAAATAGGTTTTGGAATTTTAGGTTGTGAAAAAACAGTAGATAGCCCATCAAAATGGTTCCCGTACATAAAAGGTGGAACATTCAGAAGATGGTACCCTAATAAAGAATATGTGGTGAATTATCAAAATAATGGATTTGAAATTAAAGCTGCGGTCATGAAAAAATATCCGTACCTTAATAATCCTGATTTTGTTGTAAAAAATACGTCTGCGTATTTTCATGCCGGAATTACATGGAGTGACGTTGCAACAGGAAAATTTAGTGCAAGATGGGTTAATGACGGATATATCTTTGCAGATGCGGGGCCAATGCTATTTGTTCAAGTTGATCCGTATGTCAAAATGGGGTATATGAATACGCCCGTATTTCAAATGTTTTGTGATTTGATATGTCAGGGGTTACACTACAGTACAGGACAGATTCCTCAAATTCCATATTTGCAAAATATAGAAGATAAGAACTTTATAACCGCTTCCGTTGATGAAAATATACAGCTTTCAAAAGAAGATTGGGATTCTTTTGAAACCTCTTGGGACTTTAAGAAGCACCCATTGCTCCGCAATGTCTCAACGATTTCCGAAGCCTTTAACCAGTGGCGGACAGAATGCGATGATCGCTTTAACCGACTGAAAGCCAACGAAGAAGAGCTGAACCGCATTTTTATCGACATTTACGGTTTGCAGGATGAGCTGACCCCGGAAGTGGAGGACAAGGATGTGACCGTGCGCAAGGCAGACTTGCAGCGGGACATCAAGAGCCTGCTCAGCTATGCGGTGGGTTGTATGTTTGGCCGTTACTCTACCTATAAGGATGGCTTGCTTTTTGCTGGAGAACCGTATTCCTTGCAGGCATTTGTGGATAAGATGAACGACCGCCCTGGAACGATTTCTGATGAAGAGTTGGAACGCGCATACCGTAATGAAGGTGTTGTGGTCGATGAAATGTTCTTCCCGGATGCTGACAATGTTATCCCCATCACTGATGAAGAATATCTGGACGATGATATCGTTTCGCGCCTGTGTGCATGGCTGAAAGCGGTGTATGGTGCAGATACGCTGGAAGAAAACCTCGATTATATCGCAAAAGCCCTTGGCAATAAGGGCAGCACCAGCCGGGAGATTATCCGTAACTACTTCCTGAACGATTTCTTCAAGGATCACTGCCAGACCTATTCTGTTGCCGGTTCCGGCAAGCGTCCGATCTACTGGCTGTTTGACAGCGGAAAGCAGAATGGCTTCAAGGCACTGGTTTACCTGCACCGCTATACGCCGGATACTATCGGTAACCTGCGTATCGACTACCTGCACAAGATGCAGCGCGTATATGAATCCGAGATCAACCGGATGCAGGATATGATGGATCACAGCGGGAATGCCCGCGAGGTGGCAGCAGCCTCTAAGCGCAAAGATAAACTTGCCAAGCAGCTGAAGGAATGCCGGGAATACGATGAGAAGATCAGCCATCTGGCACTTTCCCGTATCGAGCTTGACCTCGATGACGGCGTAAAGGTCAACTACCGTAAGCTCCAGACCGCGCAAGACGGCAAGTTCTATGAGGTGCTGGCAGACAGTAAGAATATCATGGTGAAAGAAAAGAAATAAGAAAAATGACCGGAGGGAGTGGGAAAATGCAAAATCACTGGACAAAGGATGATGTCGCGGCGGCATGGCAGCGTTTTGAACGTACATATGCCCATGATCCGGTGGCATACCGCTTCCTCTGCGGTCATTGTATTCAAGATGAAACAGATGAAGATGCGTTGGATTACAATATCATTGGTGTCTGGCTTGTCTGTCATAGAAAATATCGTGACTGGTCAACCGAGAAATCCTATGATCTGGCATGGATACTGGAATTTATGCAGGCGTATCACATGACGATTCCACGGTACATCAAAAGAACAAAGTTCTACCGGAAAAAGATGAAGCTATTGCTGAGTTCTCTTGTAAGAGATAAAGACCAATCACAGGAAAAAAGGACAATGATATGGCAGAATTGAACCTGAAACAAATTATAGACCGCCTGAATGCGGAATTTACCGGGGAGACCCGGAAACTGGTTTTCTGGTACGATGACAAGGCAGAATTTGCCGAGGATATGGAGACGGTGGAGCTTCAGAATGCGAAGATCTACCATCTCCAGCCGGATAACCAGTTCTATACAAAGTATTTTCTGGAGCGTGTGGATAAGACCACGAATTATCTGATCTATGCACCGTTTCCGAAGCCGGATGTAAGGGACAACCATCTGGAAGACACAATGCTGTATTCCAGACGGTTCTTTGCTGACCGAGCCTCCTTGCTGTCGGTTGACCTGGGTATTGAGGAAAAGTACAAGCCGGTTATTGAGAAGCACATCAAGTTTTTCGCCAACAAAGAGCGCACTCAGCGGTTCTATGATTTGGAAATCGAAAACTTCAATGAAGAAAATATCCTTGTCGGTCTGCTAAGTGCAGTCTGCAAGGCGCGTACCTGCTCTTTTGAGGAAGTCGTGCGCATCGTGTTGACGGATGGCGAGCTGGTGGACAATGCTTTCTTGCAGGAGTTTGAAAAATACGACCTGCTGTCTGCATTCTGGCAGCTCTGTGAGCAGCATTTCGGATACACCGATACAAAACCGAGTTTGGAACGGCTGCTGGTAACATTGTTCGTTACTTATACTGGGCGATATGTGCAGGCAGAGCTTCCGGCAGCATGGAAGAGCTTTGTCTCCTACAAGTCCGGCAATATTATCGCGTTCCTCGATAGCCTGATGAACAGCGTTCTGTACAGGGACAAATACGACGCTCTGTCGGCACACGTTGCCAAAGGGCTGAATGTTTTTTCGGCATTTGCAGGAATGCGAGTGGACGATTTGGTGGAGTGCGACACTTTCCTTGCTGTGGATCAGGTTCTGGTAAAGTGGCTCATTGGCAGACTTGTTTCGGAAGATATCGGCGCAATTGTAAACGGATTTACCATTCCGGAACTCTGTGAAAAGCGGGCTAAAATGCACTTTGGCAGAAAGACCGGGAAAACCTATCAGATGCTTTCCAGTGCATACAGCATGGTGAAGGAAGCGGATTACCATGCCGCAGATGGCTTAAAGCCAATCATCGACCGATATCTTGCTGCGGATTACAATATGGATCAGCAGTATCGGAAATTTTACTATTATTACGACCAGCTGGAGAGCACGGAAAGCTTTGAGCCGCTTCGGGAACTGGTGGAAAATATCTACACAAACGAATATCTGGCTTGCCTGCTCCCTGCCTGGAATGCCGGAATCCAGCAGGATGCCGCATTTTCGGCAATTCCGTTGCAGCGGGAGTTTTACAATGCCAACCTGCGCTATACCAAAGAACGCACCGTAATCATCATTTCGGATGCAATGCGTTACGAGGTCGGACAGGAGCTGTTTGCCAGAATGCAGGATGACCCGAAATGCACGGCGAAACTTTCTGTACAGTTGAGTGTTCTGCCGTCTTATACAAGGCTCGGCATGGCAGCACTTTTGCCGCATAAGACACTGGAAATGACGGATGATTTTCAGGTACTGGCAGATGGTATCCTTTGTGATAATCTGGCAGGTCGGCAGCAGGTGCTGCAAAGCTATAACCCGGATAGTGTCTGTGTACAGTTCGATGATATCAAAAATTTGAAAGTGGCAGAGCTGCGAGATGTGCTGACAAAACGTCAGATTATCTATGTATATCATAATCAGATCGACGCGCGCGGAGACAAGACAAATACCGAGGATGAAGTTTTTCATGCGTGTGAGGAAGCCGTTCAGGAAATTATGGATCTGATTCATAGAATCTCCGTTAGCGGCAACACCTATCATTTTATCGTTACTGCCGATCATGGCTTTATTTATAAGCGTGATAAGCTGACAGAAAGTGACAAAATCTCCGGGAAAAGCGCGGACAAAGCATTTGTCAATCGCAGATTTATTGTTTCCAAGGCGGCACTGGAAGATGACGGCATCGACCATATGAGCATGGGACGCGTTCTGGGGAATGAGGACAGCAAGGTGGTGTCCTATCCAGTCAGCAGCAATGTCTTTAAGGTGGCCGGAGGCGGTGCTAACTATGTGCATGGCGGTTCCTCACCGCAGGAAATGCTGGTGCCGGTGCTGGAGTTTAAGATGGAACGCGGTCACATGGAAACAAAGAATGCAGAAATTGCTCTGGTCAGCATCGTCCATAAGATTACGAACCTGATCACTTCCATGGACTTTATCCAGTCGGATGCAGTCAGCGATACTGTAAAAGCTGCAAAATACCGCATTTTCTTCCTCTCGGAAGACAATGAGAAAATCTCGAACGAAAACAGCTATGTGGCGGACAGTCGCGAGGAAAATGCACAGAAGCGTATCTTCCGGATGCGTTTCACATTCAAGAATAAGAAATACGACAAGGACAAGCAGTATTACCTTGTGGTTTACGACGAAGAAAGCGGTCTGGAGCAGTGGAGGCAGCCTGTCATCATGGACATTGCCTTTGCAGATGACTTTGGATTCGGATTCTGATATAGAGGAGGCAGGAATTCCGTATGGAAATGATGGATATGGCGGCAGATGATACCCGTGAAGAACTGCGCCGGAAGCTGCGCAGCAACTTTGACGGTCGGATCGTCCGCAAAGACCTGACAAAGAAAATAAAAGAAGGAGCAAATGTTCCGGTCTATGTGCTGGAGTTCCTGCTGGGTCAGTATTGTAGTTCAGACGATGAGACAATCATTGAGCAGGGCGTTCAGAATGTAAAACGCATTCTGGCAGATAATTTTGTCCGCCCGGATGAGGCTCAGAAAATTCTCTCACAACTGCGCAAGAACGGGAGCCATACCATTATTGATATGGTGACAGTACATCTCGACATCAAAAAGGATTGCTTTTTTGCAGAGTTCTCTAACCTTGGCCTCACCAATGTGCCGATTACGGATGATTATCCGGAAGAATATGACCGGCTGCTTTGCGGCGGTATCTGGTGCATCGTGCAGCTGGAATATGAGTCTGAGGGAGACAGCAGCTTTGGAATCACGGATATAGATGGACAGCCGATTTCCTCTAAACAGAAAAAGCAGAAGGACATCTCTCCCATCAGCATCCATAAGCTGACTCCGATTCAGATGCCCCATATCGACATTGAAGAAGTTCGAGAGGGACGCAAGGCATTCACACAGGAAGAGTGGATGGATGTTATGCTGCGTTCCTGTGGATATGAGCCGGAACAGCTGAACAATCGGGAAAAGTGGCTGCTGCTTGCGCGTATGCTGCCGTTGGTGGAGAACAACTTCAATCTCTGTGAGTTGGGGCCGCGCAGCACAGGCAAGTCCCATATCTATAAAGAAATCAGTCCGAACAGTATCCTGGTATCCGGTGGTCAGACGACCGTTGCAAATCTGTTTTACAATATGGGGCGCAAAACCGTAGGTTTGGTAGGCTTATGGGACTGCGTTGCCTTTGATGAGGTTGCCGGAATCAAGTTTAAGGACAAAGACGGCATTCAGATTATGAAAGACTATATGGCTTCCGGTTCCTTTGCCCGTGGCAAAGAGGAAAAGGCAGCATCGGCATCCATGGTCTTTGTAGGAAACATCAATCAGAGTGTGGATGTGTTGCTCAAGACTTCTTCTCTGTTTGACCCGTTCCCGCCGGAGATGGGAACGGACACGGCCTTTCTTGACCGTCTGCATTGCTATATTCCAGGCTGGGAGATTCCGAAGTTCCGTCCGGAGCATTTTACCAATGATTACGGCTTTATCACGGATTATCTGGCGGAGTTTATCCGAGAACTGCGGAAAGAACAGTATGGTGATGCGTTAGATAAGTATTTTCGCCTTGGAAAGAACCTAAACCAGCGCGATACGATTGCTGTCCGCAAGATTGTAGGCGGCTATGTGAAATTGCTGTATCCGGATGGAGAATTTACGAAGGAACAGATTGAAGAAATTCTTGTATTTGCGCTGGAAATGCGCCGTCGCGTCAAGGAGCAGCTGAAAAAGCTGGGTGGAATGGAGTTCTATGATGTGAACTTCAGCTATATCGACCTTGATACCTTTGAAGAAAAATTTGTTTCCGTGCCAGAGCAGGGCGGCGGCAAACTCATTCCTGATGGTATCTGCAATCCTGGACAGGTATATACCGTAAGTCAGGGTAAGTCCGGTATGATCGGTGTATTCCGCCTCGAAAGCCAGATGCTGCCCGGCAACGGAAAATTTGAACGCACGGGCCTTGGCAGCGACCGTGACTGCAAGGAATCCACGAATACGGCGTTCAATTTCCTGAAAGCAAACGGAAATCGAATCAGTGGCAGCATCAGCACCACGATGCGGGATTACATCATCAACTATCAGGATTTACAAGGCATTGGCATGACTGGAAAGCTGGCATTGCCTACATTGATTGCACTGTGCAGCATCGCTCTTGGACGGCCTACGGTCAGTACACTTGCCGTGCTGGGAGAAATCAGTATTAGCGGCACGATTCTGAAAGTGGACGAGCTTGCCAATAGTTTGCAGGTGTGCCTCGATAGCGGAGCAAAGAAAGTGCTGCTTCCGATTACCAGTGCAGCAGACCTTGGCACTGTGCCGCCGGAGCTGGTGGGGAGTTTTAATCTGATTTTCTACAGCAGTGCGGAAGATGCGGTGTTTAAGGCGTTGGGGGTAGAGTAATTGAAGAAAGGTCTAATTGGACTTATGGATTCATAAAAGTAGTTATAAAAACAAAAAAGAGGAAGTGCTGAAAGTTTATCGATCTCGGCACTTCCTTTTCTTAATCATCTATCCACTCAATATCCTGTTCGGCATCCCAAAATATTTTTCCGTCAAAGAGAGGTGCATCTATAAAGGCCTGCTTACATTGTTCAATAGTGGTAGCATCATGGCTCCATATTTCTTTATT
>OGQX01002312.1_pt1 | contig 14910 bp, 10 predicted proteins | sample 1553291 | NCBI WGS metagenome assembly OGQX01 (sample SAMEA2580030, study PRJEB22360) | human gut metagenome | biome: human gut; feature: human-associated habitat; material: faeces | place: Denmark | collected 2008/2010
CGATTCATATCGCGGCGGGGGGGTGGGTTTTTAAGTTCTACAAAAAAATCCTATGTGCTTCTTTTTTAACCCCTCTCTTCGTCGCTGCCGCTCCTCTGTCTCTCCCCTATATTGCTGCGCAACACAGGGGAGAAGGGGGGAATACTCACAAAGAACCGAAAAGATAAAAAGACCGTTCAAAGCAACACATTTAATCCTTTCCCTCTGTATCGCAACAATCGGTATAGGGGGAGTGCCCGTAGGGCGAAGGGGTTGAAACAAAACCTGCAAGAATTTCAATGACAAAATCCGGGCGAGCGTTGTTTTATACCTTGAAATAAATAATTACTCCGATAGCCGTAGATACGATGATGCGTTACGTGTCGACTCTACTGTCAAATCGTGGGTTCTTGCTGGCTTTATTATAGAATTATTGGTAGTTGCATTCTATGTATTTTGGTGTTTTATAATCCGTCTCAAAGAATGTCAAATTCGGACAAAATGATTCTGCAATTATGTCATTAAAGAGGTTGTATTGTCTTGGTTTTTATTTTTAGGTTATGGTAAAGTCTTATTATTATGTGATGGTATAATTTTTGTATATTATCAATATGTAATGAAAATGAGTATTAACATATAAAAATAAACCATTATGATTTCACAGAAATTACAAGAAGCCATTAACGTTCAGATTGCGGCTGAAATGTGGTCGTCGAATCTTTACTTATCGATGTCGTTTTATTTCAAAAAATTGGGATATGACGGATTTGCCAATTGGATGAGAAAACAGTCTCAGGAAGAGTTGGAGCATGCTTACGACTTGGCCGATTATGTATCGAAGCGAGGCGGTGTAGCCAAAGTAGATAAGATAGATGTCGTTCCTCAGGAATGGGAGAGTGTGCTCGATGCTTTTGAAAATGTTTATAAACACGAGTGCCATGTATCTTCTCTTATCGACGAGTTGGTAAATGTCGCTTCTTCCGAAAAGGATAAGGCTTCGCAAGATTTTCTCTGGGGCTATGTGCGTGAGCAAGTAGAAGAAGAGGCCACGGCTTTGGGCATTGTCGAGAAGTTGAAACGTTGTAAAGACGAAGCCAGTATTTTGTATATGGACGAGAAACTGGGTGAGAGGTAATTGTCGAGGATTATTTCTTATAAGTGATTGAAAAAGGGACTTTGGAAGAATTGTTTTTTCCGAGGTCCTTTTTTTGTATATTCGGTATCGATTGGGTAAACTATTTGTACGATGAGAAAATTGCTTTGTCCGCAGTGTAAGGTGTCTTCGATGTATGTGAAGAACGGTAAGGGAGAGCGTAGGGCGGTGTATGTGACCGATGGAGGGGTAGTCGTTGCCCGCAAAGAGGGCGAGACTCTCGATGGTTTCGACCTTGAAACAGTTTATTGTATGGGTTGCTCTTGGAGCGGGTCTCCCAAACGTATGGTGAAAATGTGATTTGTCCAATATAAACCGGCAGATGAGAGGCTGTTTTCAACCCTTCCGTCACTACGTGCCACCTCCCCTATATTTTGCGTTACAAAACACAGGGGAGGAGTTTTAAATGTCTCCGATAGTGAAACAGAAATACTCCATAACGCTACGGGGACACGGCAATGGAGGAGTTTAAAATATTCGAAGCGCATTTTAGCCCTCTCCCCCTGTGCCGCGTAGCGGTATAGGGGGAGTGCCCATCGGGCGAGGGGGTTAAATGCCCAATATAAACCGGCTGATGAGGGGCTGTTTTCAACCCCTCCGTCACTACGTGCTACCTCCTCTGTATGGCTAATGCCATCCCCCCGTAGTATTGGGGTGTCGAGTAACAATAGGGGGCGTGGTAGAGGAGAAAGAATTTGTCAAGGTAGGGAGAGCGGGGGAATTTTGTTCTTGTCTCCGGCGACGGCTATGTAGAATTGTGAGGGGACGAGATATTTTTGTGCTGCCGATAGTAGATCTCCGGGTGACAGTTGCCGTATGGCTTCGTCTTGCTGCGCAAAATATTCGACCGGGAGATCGTTGGCTTTCAATGAAAGGTAGTAGTCCGCTATGGAAAAGGGGGAGTCGAGGGTACGAGCCATGTCTCCTCTCAGGTAGTTTTGTACGGTGATGAACTCGTCGGTCGGGACGGGCTCGTTTCTGAGTCGATCTATTTCGGCGAAGACTTCGTTGATGAGCGGGCGGGTGAATTCGGTTCCGGTTTGGGTCGATATGGTTAAATAGCTTCCGTATCGCATGGCTGCGATAGAGGAGGATATGCCATAGGTATAGCCCTTTTCTTCCCGTATGTTGGACATGAGTCTGCTGCCGAAATATCCGCCGAGTATAGTGCAGAGCAGTTTCAGGGCGAAGAAATCGGGATTTTCCCGGCCGATGACCGGCAGTCCCATTCGGATTCCGGATTGGAGGGCGTTTTCTTTGTGGGTGACTATTATCGGATTTTCGGCACGATGTATGGGGAAAGCGGGGATTATCGCAGAATCGACAGAGGGTACATTCCATGTGTGGCCGAAGTGGAGTTCCAAATTATCGAGAAGTTTCCCGGTGATTTTTCCGGCGATGAAGATACGACATCTCCCGGGAGCGATGTGCTGCCGATGGTAGTCTCGGAGGTCTTCGGTTGTGATATGGTTTATATGGTCGGGGGTGACAGCCCGTCCGTAAGGGTGCTTGTCCCCGAAAATCATAGAGAGAAAAGTCTCGGAGGCGAGGACGTCTACTTTTTCTTTCTGAACGAGCAGTTGTTGGAGACGCCGTTCTTTGAGCCGGGTGAATTCTTTTTCCGGGAAATCGGGTCGTATAACGATGTCTGCCAGTAGAAATAGGCAGGTATCGAGATGCCGATTGAGCGTGTAGAGCGTGACATAGAGATAGTGACTCGATGCGGAGGTTTGCAGCCATGCTCCGTGGTAGTCGAATGATTCGGCTATCTCTTCCGAGCTTTTTTCAGCAGCGCCTTCTTTGAGCATCAATAAGGTGAGGGCGGCTGTGCCCGGTTTCTGTTCGGTATAGTAACCTCCTTCGAACATAAGGTCTATGCGGCACACGTCTTCGTCACCCCGATTACAGGCGATGATTTCGATGCCGTTCGATAAAGCATGGATGCCGGGTGCGGGCAGGGATAGGGGCGGAAATGTTCCGACAGGCGGTGTCGTTGTTCGGTCTAACGTCATAATTTTCAGAGTAGGGTGAGTGCTTTTTGTAAATCATCGGGGGTATCTATACCGATTGTTTCTTGTGTGGTGATGCCCACTTTAATCGTATAGCCGTTTTGCAGCCACCGGAGTTGTTCGAGCGATTCTGCGATTTCGAGCGACGACTGGGGCAGCCGGGTGATCTGGGACAATATGTCGGCTTTGTATCCATACATGCCGATGTGCTTGTAGTAAACGTGTTTATCGGGCCATTGTTCGGGGGATATATTTCTCATATAGGGAATTATCGAACGGCTGAAATAGAGTGCTTCGTTTTTGTCGTTGAGAATGACCTTCGGAGAGTTGGGATTGGCGAGGGCCTCGTAACCTTCGGTTGCCTCGAAGGGGCGCACGAGGGTCGCTATCTGGGTTTGAGGCGAATCGAAGCAAGCGATAAGGCTCTCGATCTGTTCGGGTTTGATAAACGGTTCGTCCCCTTGAATGTTGATGATTACGTCTTCGTTTCCGCCCAGACGATTGTAGGCTTCGAAGCAACGGTCTGTTCCGCTACGGTGTTCGGCCGATGTCATGACAACGTTCCCGCCGAAAGATTTCACGGCGTTGAATATTCGGTCATCGTCAGTGGCGACACATACATTGTCGAGGATTTTGCGGACTTGCTCGTAGACCCGTTGAATCATATATTTCCCTTTCATGTCGGCCAGCGGTTTCCCGGGGAATCGGGTAGAGGCGTAGCGAGCCGGAATAATACCGATGAATTTCATATTGAATTTCTTATAACGTTTTTTTATTTGATTTCGATCACATAAAGCTGCGCGTTTTCGTATTTGACAACTTTTATACCCGCTCCTTTTTCGATGTATCCGTGAAGGGCTACGGCGTCGAACTGTCTGTCGCCGATGGTTACTTTCCCGGAGGGTCGGAGTATGGTTGCCGCGAGTCCTTCTTTTCCGATATATTCTTGTAATTCGGAGGGAACTCCGATGTATCCTTTTTCTGTGGCTTGATCCGCTTGAAGGGCTAAACGTCCGAGTGGGCCTTTACTGCCGATTTTTTGGAAAAACCAAAAGAGTAAAGCTACGGAAATAATGACTCCCGAGATGACAGTTATTATTCCTTTGCTGATGTCGGCGGCAGAAACAAAGTTGAAATCGAAATTGACATTCCCGACCAATGCCAAAATGAGTGCTCCTAATATCAGAATGGAGCCCGAAATGCCGGCTATACCGAAGCCGGGGATAACGAGAAATTCGAAAATGAGCAGAATGATGCCGATGACGAAAAGCAGTATTTCCCAGTTCGCGGCTAATCCGTCGATGTAAAGCGGAGTGAAATAAAGTACGGCTGCGGTACAGGCAATGGCCGAAGGCAATCCTATGCCCGGTGTTTTCAGTTCCATGAAGATACCGCCGAATATGAGCGTTACCATGAGAGCCTGAAAGGCGGGGTGGGTGAGAAAACCGGCGATATCGTCGAAGAGCGAGGGTTTGAATTCTTGTAAAGCATAAGTCTCGTACCGGAGTTTTTGCGAAATGATCTCGTCGACGTTATCGACTATGCCTTCGCAATATTTTTGGGCGATGGCCTCGTTTGCCGTAAGGGTGAGTACTTTGCCCGAATCGCAAAGATTGGGGACGATTACTCTTTCGTCGACCATAGCTTCGGCTATGAGCGGATTGCGCCGCCAGTTTCCCGATTCGTCTTTTCCGTGAGACTCGGCCGTCGCCCGCATGGTCGCCCGCATGTATGACTGGTATTTGTCGGGCATGGCGGCTCCGGTTTCATTGACTACCGTAGCGGCTCCCATGCTTGCGCTGCTGCGCATATAGATACTGTCGCAGGCTATGGCGATGAGTGCTCCTGCCGATGCGGCATTGTTGTCGACGAAAGCATAGACGGGAATGGGTGCATTGAGTATGGCCGTTCTCATGGAATCGGCGTGAACGACAGTTCCCCCGTAGGTGTTCAGCCGTAGTATGACGGCTTTTGCATTTTGTTCTTGGGCTTGGTGTAAACCGGCTCTTAAATATCGCCAAGTCGTACTCCCGATTTCTTTGGTTATATCTATTTGATAAACAGTGTTTTGTGAATTCGATACAAAATACTGGAAAAATAATATGAGAAAAAAGATATGTTTGTGAAACTTTTTCATGAACCTATGTGTTTAATATTAAGAAGCACAATTAAAAAAGATAAGAAATATGTTACAAAGTAAATAAAAAATAATCAGAACAATATTATGGGATTGTATTTTGCGAAAACAGATTTTTTTTGAGCCCCTTTGAAATAGCTGAATGTTTCGAAGACGTTTAGGAGAATGTAGAAATTTCAGATTGTAGTAGTTAGTATGAGTAGATTTTCGATGCATTTTCGTAATACAAAGTAGTAGTATAAGTAGTAAACAAGAATTACAAAATCATCAAAATTTTCAATTATGAACTCTCTAAAATTTCAAGATAGATTGTTAGGTCTCCAAGACAATTTGCTAAACTTCGCTTATATGCTTACCGCAAACCGGGAAGAAGCGAAAGATTTGCTTCAAGATACGACTCTTAAAGCTCTCGACAACGAAGATAAATATATCGACAATGTCAATTTCAAAGGTTGGGTGTTTACCATCATGCGAAATATTTTTATCAATAATTATCGCAGGGTTGTACGGAACTAGACTATTATAGACCAGACAGAAGATCTGTATCACTTGAATTTGCCCCAAGACTCGGGATTCGCGTCGCCGGAAGGTTCTTTTACGGTGAAGGAGATTACAACGGCTATCAATAGTTTCAGCGAGGAGTATCGGATACCGTTTTCTATGCATGTGGCAGGGTATAAATATCACGAGATTGCTGAAAAAATGGATTTGCCTTTGGGCACGGTAAAAAGCCGAATCTTTTTTGCCCGTCAACGTTTGCAGGAGATGCTGAAAGATTATAAATAAAGTATAGCCGAATTGTTTTTAGGCTCATTCGAAGTGTTCCTCATAGAAAGCCCTCATAAATCATATAGGATTTATGAGGGCTTTGGATTTTCCGGGAAAGGCGGAATAGCCATACTTTTTTGTCTTTTTCTTTAACCCCTCCGTCCTTCGGACACCTCCCCTATATTTTGCGTTGCAAAAACACCCCGCAATGCTGCGGGACACGGCAAGGGAGGAGGGTGTTGGTGTTCAGTATTTTAGCTTTACCGTTTATTTTCACTCCTTCTTTTTTCTACGGGTACTTTTCTTATCGGCAGGGGGGAGGATTGAAATGTTATTTTTGATATTCTTTTCAACCCCCTCGTCCTGCGGGCACTCCCCCTATATTCCTTTCAGGAACACAGAGGGAGAGAGATATGCCTCACTCTGTTCTCGTTATCGAAGGTATTAGCCCTTCTCCCCTGCCGTGTCCCGTAGCCTTACGGGAAGTTGTGTTAGCAATAGGGGAGACCCACAGAACTTTGTTCTGCGGAGAGGGGTTCGCTGATTGTTTATTTGTGATTTACCTGAGTTTCTCTTCGAGAAGATCGGAGAGGATATGGATATTCTTTTCGTTATCGTACGCTTTCAGCAGCTGTATTCGTTCGGTGCGTTTGGCTTGGTCGAAAGGTTCGTTTAAGGCGGTTTCGACAGCGCGAGCCATAGCCTGAGGCGTATCGGCAATGAGGCAGGCTTTGTCCAAGCCTGTGCCGAATAGCATTTTGCTGTTTACGATACAGTGTCCTCCGTGAAAGAGGGCATTCAATAGTTTCAGTTTTAATCCCGTGGGTTGGAATGTGACGAGCAGGTTGGCTGCCGCTTTTTCGATAAGGTGGTTCATTTGTTCTTCCGAGGGATTGGCGATGAGTTGTGCGCCGGGTGTCCGTTCGACCAGCCGAACGAGTGTTTCCGGGGGATTTTTTCCGGCGAATATCCATGATGTGCCTTGTGTGAGCGGGACGACTTGCCGTAACAGGTATTCGGCGGCTTCGATGTTCTCTTCGACCGAAAGGTTTCCGTGATAAAGGATATAATTCTCCTTCGGGCCGGCAGGGGCTACTTCGGCGTATGCGTGAAAGGCGGGAAGCAGCGACACCGGGATTTGCGGGTATCTCGACGAGAAATAACAGCGGTCGCTCTCGGAGATCGCTAAAATGGCATCGGCATGCAGGAGTATCTTTTCGTATTTTGCCAATTTGACAGCTTCGAGTTCGTAGTAGAGCTTTTTCCACCCTGATGCCTTGCGGGATAATTCTTTGTAATATTCGTGCTCGATGTTGTGCGTTCGGACTAATTTGACACTGTCTTTCAGCCGTTTGTCGGATAGAAAGGCGCAGCAATGCAGACCTTCGAACAGTATGGGGGCATTGTCGGAAAGCAGATCGTCGAGAAGTTTTGAACAATGGCGACTGGAAACAATATAAGGGATATGCGAAAGCTGGTGGATAACAGACCGGTGGCGCGGATAGTAAGAGACTCTGGCGGCTACTTCGTTCAGTTGTTCGGCTCTACTCCGGTCGTATTGGAATGTGTGTAGCCATGTCTCGTAGCCCATATTTTTTAACGCTTTCAACTTATAGTAAATATCGATAACCCCTCCATAGTCCGGTGGAAAAGGGACTTGCAGAGAAACGACATGTAAACGTCGGGAGGGAGACGGAGACAAACTCATGGGGAATTAGAATTTGTATCCGAGACCAATAGAAATATTAGCCTGATTGAAGTCGTTTATGAAAATATATTTTCCCTCTATATGTAGGTTTAAGTGGCGAGAGATGTTCATTTCGAATCCGGCTCCGGCGTTTATTCCGAATTTATTTCGGGTATTGGAGAGTTCTTTATCGTTTTGTAACGCATTTCCCCTCCAACTTTGAAACGCGATACCGGCTAAGGGATATACCGAGAATCGACCGGCGAAAGGAATGAGGTAATGAATGTTCCCATTGATTTCCCATTCGTTGAGGTCGTGGTGCGAGAATGTGTAGTTGACCGACGGCACTACTCGCCAGTTTTTTGCAAAGGGGAGATGCATGAAAACTCCTGCTTGTACGTTTTCTGTATCGAACATGTATCCGGCTGATATGCCTAAGCACTTCGTATTGTAATTTTGTGCTTGGACGGTGGTGGCGGAAAGCAGCCCCATGAATATAAAAAGTCCTATTATTTTTTTCATATCCAAAAGTTTGAGGAACAAATATACGGTATCTTTCTGTTAATATGTAGTCGATGAAGTTATTTTTAGGATAGTATGGCTTTAAATGTGAAAAATGTTTTTGATATAGTCCTTATTGTTAAGAAGATATTAGAAATTGTTTTCATTTTTGAAGAGAGGATTTTCGTACGGGAAATTTGAAATTACATATATGTCTTTGGGCTTAAAATAGTTTAGATTGTCCAATCATAAGGCTAAAATAGTTTGAATTTTAATGAGTTGTGGAGTAGGGCTTTTCTTGAATAAAAAAGGTTAATTAGTCAAAAACATGAGTTGATAGGTTTGTACATTCTTGGTAATTTTGTCTTGTTTTTAGGAGGTAAAATTATGAGAAATACGAATTCTAAAATATTTTTATTGATATTGTTGGGTTCATTGACGGCATTCGGTCCATTGGTGACCGATATGTATTTACCTAGTCTGCCGTCCATGACAGATTATTTCGGGACACAGGCTTCGATGGTTCAGTTAGGTCTGACGTCCAGTATGATAGGTTTAGCTTTGAGGCAACTTTTTTTCGGGCCTTTGAGCGATTGGTACGGCCGACGACCTCCGTTATTGGTCGCCATGTCATTGTTTATTGTATCGACCGTATGCTGTATATTCTCTGCCACCATAGAGGGTTTTATATTTTTTCGGTTAATACAAGGTATTGCAGGAGCAGGAGGAATCGTAGTCTCCCGATCTATCGCTACCGACCGATTTACCGGTAAGGAGCTGGCCAAAGCTATGGCGATTATAGGGGCTATCAATGGAATCGCACCTGTGGCATCTCCTGTATTGGGAGGATTCCTAACCGACTCTATCGGTTGGAAGGGTATTTTTATCGTACTGTTGATTCTCGGAGTTTTGTTACTGTTCTCCAATTTACATTTCAAGGAGTCTTTATCGGTGGATAATCGGAAACGAGGGAATCTGAAAAGCCTTGTATCGAGCTTTGGGATAGTATTGAAAAACCGTCGATATGTTTATTATGTATTGCAGATGGGTTTTGCAATGGGAGTATTGTTCGCCAATATTTCTTCTTCTCCGTTTATCGTTCAACAACATTATGGTTTTTCGGCTTTTGAGTTCAGCCTTTTTTTCGGAATCAATGCATTGGCTATCGGGTTGGCTGCCGGATTATCGGTAAAATTCAAGAATCCCGAACATGCGATGTTTTTAGGTAGTGTCGGTATGACAATGATGTCTGCGGTAGAGTTTGTAATCCTTAGTAACGAATATCATTTTGCTGTATATGAGGCTGTGCTGTTTGTGTTACTTTTTTCTATGGGATTGACTTTTACGGCTTCTACGACTTTGGCCATGGATTGTGAGCGAGCCAATTCGGGAACGGCCTCTGCATTGTTCGGTGCAGCAGGTTTTGCTTTTGGAGGTATCGTTTCTCCGTTGGTGGGGTTGGGTGATATCCTTTCTACTACGGGGCTGATATTTTTCGTTTGCTCGGTGTGTTCTCTTTGTTTTTCCGTTTTGGCTATGAACCAGACACATACGAACTTATGGGGGAGTTTCAAATGTAAGATGGGGCCTGTTACTAGGTTTGTCTTTTTAAGGCGAGAGAAATAAAAATAGGTAATAAAAGTAGAGATCGTAATTAACAGAAATGTATAAATCCCCCGCCTTGAAAAAGAGCGGGGGATTTTGTGTAGGACTATCTCTTTATTATTCAAAGAGATGAGTCGGGGTAGTTTAGCATTTTATTTTTTGATGACTTTCACGGCTTTACCATCGTTCACTTTTACAAAATACATACCGTCAGCAAGATCGGAAAGGTCGAGAGAAATAGTTGTCGTACCTACGTGGGCTTGTCTCATTACCAGAGAACCGGCTATATTATATATTTCGACCGTTTCGATTGTAGTTTGAGCAGATATCGTAATGATTCCCGTCGTGGGGTTGGGCGATATACGTGAAATGCTTACGGTGTTTTCTATGCCTGTATATATATTGTTCAATACCAATGATTTCTTTGCGGGTGTCACACAACTGTTGTCACTGGTAGGCATAGCCCATACGGCTAATCTCTCACCGGCATTGGATACCGCATATAAGTTCCCGGCATAGTCGAATTCGAAATCATTAACATAACCGCCCATTTCGGCAATTTCTTTTCGGAATTTTTCCGTGACAGAAGGTATTCCCTCTTTCATCTTGTAAGAGTACACGGCCACTCCGCCATTTACGCTAAGGGCTATAAGCTGTTCTTTTTCATTGACGGCGAGAGCCCCGTTTTGGGACGACTCACCGATGATGTTGGGCTCGGCTGTATTAAATACGGCATCTTGGTATTGATCGCTGTAATAGAACATACATGGATTTGCGGGAGAGTTGCTTCCGCCACCTCTGTATTGTGCGGCCCAATATCCGGTAGAAACGGGAACGATACTGCTGTTGTCGTTACCCACGTAACTATTGGCGGCTTTCGATTCGTTGGGCGCAGTTGTCCATGTATTCGATTCGCCGATGTTATAGACGTTGATAAATTTTTTCCAAGATGAACCCGATGCCGTTTTATCTATGGCATAAAGTTGAGTTGTAGCTCCTTCTCCTCGAATACCTACGGCTGTTATTTGGCCGCATACATATTTGCCTCCTATCATTAGGCTGCCATTCGAATTTGTAGCTCCTGTGAATATAGAAGAAATATCAAAGGTTTCGGGATTCATCAGGTAAATACCTGCGTTGTTCGTGCTGGCGTCGCATAGGAATACTCGTCCATCTGATGCTACGGCTGCTTTTCTCGGACCCATACCGGTTTCTCCGCTCCAAGATATGGTTCCGCTATAAGCTGTGGAGCCTTGTTGAGTAATATCGCTTATGTTTGCTCCGAGTACATACACACCCACTGTCGAGGTTTGGGCTTGTGAAGGATTTCCTGCACTTACTGTTCCGGCGGCAGTGTTCGTTATATAGATACGTCCGAAGTAGTCGCTTTCAGGTGATTTATCGATGGCGACACCGTATGGCGCATAGTACTGGTATAGAGGACTGTCGTCGGATATTTTCGTAAATTTCGTGACGTTTCCGGCGATGGCTTGAATACTCCAATTCAGTTTTTCAGCAGGAAGATCGGCTCTGGATATAGTAGTCTGATTCGCTCCCTTTGGTAGCGTTCCTAATGCAATCGTTTGAACAGCTTCGCCTGTTTCTGGATTATTCAATATCAAGTTTACAGATGTGGCATCCTCGTTTAAGTTGAAGTTGATAGTATATCCGTCTTCTGTTTCGTCATAGGATAAACCGTATGCAAATATACGGGCGGGAGATTCGGATTGCTCCATGCCTTTGGTCGTGTATTTTACGATTTTATTCCCAGCCAACAGGTATATATCTATATCGGAATTATCGACGATTCCTACACTTGTCATTGGAGAAAGTCCCGTAGTGGAGATGAAAGATTCGGTATCTCCGATGTTTCGGGCTTGATCTATTCCATTCGTAATGTCATATAAACGAACTTTATAAGAATAATTTCCATCTCCTTGACTTTCACAAATGGGTGTGCTCATATAAATTTTATCGGCGTAACGGAAATAATTCGCTCCGTATGACTCTACCGGAATGTTATCCGAGAAATCAGCGAGCATGATTCCCTGATCGCTCATCCAGTCCATTAAAAATTCTCTTGGGGCCGTGAGTGTACCGTCTATGATCAATCTACTTTTTGCTAAGGGCGAGAGTGTGATATGGGCTTTTTCTCCGATTTGACTTTCATCGAAGTCCGTGTCGTTTTTCTGGAATCCGGCTACTTCTCCGTTTTTAATATTCCAACATACATATCTGATACCGTATGTCGTATTCCAAGCGTTTCCGGCATGGGAGTCGAAATACAGTTGGAAATCGTCGATCGTGCCGCTTACAGCGATGGTATTGGCTATATAGTTGGAGTTGTTGTTTCCGGCGGCTGCGAGACTGGCACTTGTATTCGTTTGTAATGTAGCGACGACAACCGGGGCTGAATCTTCTAACGAGGTCGTTTCACTTCCCTGCCATTTATATACGTAAAAGTCTCCGGTTTGATACGCATTACCTTCTTTGCCGATGACCGTCGAGTTTGTCCCAATAAGCACGCCGTCGATAGTAAAGGCGATATCGGATAGTATATAGGGTAATTCTTTCCCGTTATAGCCTTCGGTTACAAGACCTTCGGTACTCATTTCTTTAATGAGTTCTCCGGTTGCTGGATTCAGAACCAAGAGTTTAGGAAGTTTATTTTCATCTACTGCCAATACATAATATTTGTTGTCTCGCAGTATTGCCCGACGTACGGTAAGTCCATTCAAGGCTTCGATGTCGGTAATTTCTGTTTCTTTGGTGAGATTGTAATATGCCGCTGCTGCAATATCTCCGTCTTGGTCGGGGTGTGGATAATCAAGCACTTCCTCTTCTATTTCTTCATCAGAGGGTTCTTCGTGTTCCAAATCGGTCAGCCTTTTGTTAATGAATGCAGTTTCATTGACGATGACTTCGATTGGTTCGGTTTCTTTCCAGAATCCCTCGATGTCGAATACCAGATTGTAGTTTCCGGGAGTCAAATCGGTAAATACGAATAATCCATTATATTCTTTATCGGTTGTATATCGGCCTATTTCTTCACCGTTCTCGTTTTGAAGAATAACAGTTACGTTGTTCAAGGGAGCATAGGCATCGATCGAATTGATTTTGTATTTATAGAGGTCGTGTTCGAGAGTGTTATATTTATCTTTAACAGTCCCCATAATGCAGCCGGTAGTTTCGCTATCGTCGTTGAACCATGCACGTATGGCCCGAGCATATCGCATACCTTCTTGTTTGCAGTAGTCTTTGTTGAGAAGCCTTTGTCGTTCGGGTTGATAGGTGTGGAAACAGCCTTCACAAAGGAAGCCGTCACACCCGTGTTTCAAAACACCGAGATAACCGGTATATCCCATGCTGTTTGAGGACGAGCTACCATAGAAAGATATGTCGCCCCGGCTGTTGTTGTCGTTTTCGCCGGTATAATAGGATTTATAGGTAACCTCGTTCTTGTTGACATATGGCCATGCGGCACGAGCCATATCGCGGGCGTTTGTCAATCCGTTTCCCGATTCCGAATCGGTCCCTCGATAGAGAATCAGTGGATAATTCGTACTGCTCCCCTCAGTTGCAGCATTACTATGGATCGAAATGAAATAATCCATATTGTTGGCTTCTACATCTTGACAAATCACCGATAGGGTAACCAACTGTTGAGTTCCACTTTCTCCGGGCTGAGTCTCGATGTATTTGTCGTTTTCGGTTTTGTGTTCATCATCGGCCGCTACGACACCGTTTACCGTGCGCGACATTCTCACATATCCGGCTCCGGCTTTTACGAGTTCTTCCCTTAGGGCCATTCCTTTTATCAAGTTCGTATTTGTTTCGAAGAATCCGAGAGTATCCATTTGAGCATAGTTGATCGTTGCCATCGGCCGGTCGTTAGGCCCCCAACCGCCGTGCCCCGGATTAATATATATTCTGGCCTCGCTTAGATCGTTTGCACTTACCGAAAATGCTAACGTTATTCCTAAGCATATCGATAGAAGTTTGTTGAGTTTCATGGTGATTAATTATTTTGAGGTTGCTACATTCATTAAAAATATCTCTCCATTTTGTGTCGTATAGACGATTTTGGAAGCATCGTCGGATGCAGAAGGGTACATGCAGATTTTTGATTGATCTGTCAATGCTGTGCGATGAGTGCCTTGTGACGTAACGGCGAATATTTGGGAGTAAGTAACGATTTCCCCGTTATCATAATCTACCATGCCTACGACCCAATCGTTACCTAACCAGACTGGCGCACGCAATGTCCCCAAAGAAACCGGATTTGTTCCATCTATATTGCAGACGTATGCTTTTGCTTCGTCAATGACATAATAGAGAAGTTTTCCCCCATCGGGAGAAACCGATGGCCATAAATATCCTACATTTGTTCCGTTGGGAGAGAGTTGCTTTGTTTTTCCATCGATTGTAATGTAAAGCTGGCTGTTCTTAATACTTGGGATAGCCGGGAGGGTTTTCAGCTTTTTACCGGCAATCCGTTTAGAAATAAGTTTGCCATTATTTACAGCGAGAACCGTACCTCCTTTTACAGTCACACCTTCTAGATTTCGGGTAGGTTTTACTAGTTGTTCTGTTTTCCCGGTTTGTAGATTTACACTGTTTAATGATGAGTAGCGAAGTTTCCCTTTATATTCGCTCTTTCTATAAATTACGGTAGAGCCGTCTTCGGAAAATTGGGCATTAAACCCAGCACTTCGGTCATTGGTAATGGTCGTCAATTTCCCGGTTGCAAGATCAAATTTTTTCAGACCGCTCATGTCTTCGTTGGTTACTAGAACGCAATCCCCCTTCGGACTTATCTTCGGGAGAAATACTCCTTGCCCGTCGAGTGTAAGGGCTTTGGTACTGATTACCTCGATTCCTTGGGCAAAAATCAATTGACTCATAAAAACGAGTACTCCTAGAAATGTTTTTCTCATAATGATTAAAATTATATGGGTAAATAATGGATTATTAAGGATAATTCGAGTATATTTTGAGTCTTTGTGTTTATTTCAGGTTTTCAAATGTAGATATTTTTATTTTATATTCATTATTTAAGTATATAAAAAAT
>OGQX01002337.1_pt1 | contig 14803 bp, 7 predicted proteins | sample 1553291 | NCBI WGS metagenome assembly OGQX01 (sample SAMEA2580030, study PRJEB22360) | human gut metagenome | biome: human gut; feature: human-associated habitat; material: faeces | place: Denmark | collected 2008/2010
AAGACAGCGGCCTCTCACGCCGTTAACGTGGGTTCGATTCCCGCACGGGTCACCAGGAAGAGTACCTTAGCGTAAGCTAAGGTGCTTTTTTGTATGTCTAAAACCACTCGCTAGGCGAGTGGTTCGATAAAGATTATATCGATGAGTAATGAAACTCAAACGAAGAATTTTGGAATAGTACCAGTGGGGCAATTCCAGACGGGGGTATTGGCGTATCGCCGGTAGTCCTGTATTAAAAGGTTCCATTGCAAACGAAAGACTCGCAGAAGCAGGATATTTTAGTATCCTCAGGCGCTACTACGAGTCCTTGCACTTATGCGGTTGAACCGTCGTGTACCGGTCGGTACGCACGGTGGTGTGAGAGGTCGGCTCTTTAGTTAAGAGAGCCTCCTACGCGATTCTTTTAGGTAAAAAAGCAAACAAACAGAACACTTCATTCAAATGCATATAGCGGCTATTTATTTCATACAGAGACAAATAGCGGCACAGAACAGGTATAATAAAAGAAGCTATAAAAAGCAGGTATTCATGTGGAGGACGATATCGTTTCTACATGAACACCTGCTTTTTATTTATTATTTACTGGTGGAATAAATAGTGGTAGCCAAGTATTCATCACTGACCCAACCATAAATCCCATTGTAATATACAACAACCCAGTCAGGCACATTGCTGCTATAGCCGCATTCCCATACGATGATACCGTAGGGGATACTATCCATTTTTTCATAATTTGTACCGGGACCTTTACGCATAACCAGCCCATGATCAGCAGTGGTGTAGGTACAAAGGCTATCAATTCGGCTAAGCGTTACATCTGGTGCAACGCATCCATCCGGCAGAATAACGTTGGCATTGTTTTCGGTATAATCCTGTACTTGCAGCAAGCCCCAAAGGCCATTCTGTTTTGCCCATACGCAGCCATCACGCGCGGGGGCTAAATCTTCATATTGTCCAGCGGAAATCATCTCATTGCCGTAAACATCCAGAACTAGCTTTTGTCCGGATTGGGTTTTCACAACTACCATGCCGGATAAGTCCGCGTAAGGATATTCAACAGTTTCGTTCATGATGGACAAACTCATCTGCGGCTGATAAATGCAGGGGATTACTAAAGCACCGCTTTGGTCGCAATATCCCCAGTTACCGGCTGCATCCTTTACCGCGATTAAAGATTCACCGGCCATGCAGGCATCCTGGTAGTCGAAATCGGTTAAAATTGTACCGTTTTTATCCGCAACGGCAAAAGGTGCAGAATTGTCAACAAGATAACCGGCATATTCATCATCCCAAATGCCTTGCTGGATGCCAACCAAATCAGGAGCATACACCTGTTCGATGGGCGTGCCACTAAATGTATAGACACCAATAGCAGAACGGTAAATCTGGCTGTCACCTAAAATCCACTGGATGCCATACCCGCCGTGCCCGCCCAGCATGGTTGTAAAAGGCATTTGTTGGGCAACCAGCTCCTGGTTAATCTGTTCTTCCAGGGCATTCAGCTTCTGGTAATCGTATGTATCATCTACCCCAATGGAGAGCTCCTGCTCACCATACAGGTACGGGATGCTTTCTGACAAATCTTCCAGAAAAGCATTACAGTTGGCAGCATTAAACAGGCTCCAGCGTTCGCCCTTGCGCACAGCGTACAGATTTCGGGCAGCGGCGTAACCGGCAGTGTGGGTTTCGCGGGAGAAGAGAGGAATCATCTCGTCAAAATCATATTGCGGCGGTAACTTCCAGTTGGCATTGCTAGTGGATGGTATAGCTGTGGCAACAGCTTCACTGGTCGGGGAAAGAGCAGCGGAGGAAGCAGGTTTATTTTCTGGCGCTGCAGCACAAGCGGTAAGCATTATTGCGGTGATAACACTGGCGGAAAATGAGAATAACTTCCTTTTCATGGCTTTTCACTCCTTGCGTAAATGATTTTTCGGTAAGATGAAGAAGTAATATAAGAAAGTGAATTCATAAACCCTATAATATCTTATTTTATCAAAAATATCTGCTAATGGGAATAGCTAACAATTCTACATGGATAAATTTGGATAGTATGACAAAGATTGCAGAACTGGAGTGAAAGTCCGAATTATGGGATGAGTGATCTGCTATAATAGAGAAAAGCAAAACGGAAGGGAGTTTGATTATGCACCAGGAGAAAAAGATGCTGGCTCATATCAGTGAAGACGGAACCCGCGTCCAAACGGTAGCGGACCATTTGCAGGGAACAGCAGTCCTATGTGGGCAATTTGCAGCAGCCTTTGATGCCCAGCAACAGGGAACTTGGCTTGGATTACTGCATGATATTGGTAAATATAGTACAAAGTTTCAAAAGCGCCTGCAAGGTGGAGAGAAAGTGGATCACTCAACGGCTGGCGCACAGGTGGCTGCCCGATATGGTCAAATCCCACTGGCTTTTGCTATTGCGGGACACCATAGCGGCCTGCCGGATGGAGGAGGCCGAAGCGATACCGCGCAGGATGCGACAATGTTTGGGCGATTGAAAAAGAGCGTTGAACCCTATACCCAATGGACGAATGAGATTAAACTGCCGTCCATACCGCCCCAGCCGGAAATGATGAAGGAAAATCGTTTTACACAGGCATTTTATACCCGGATGTTGTATTCCTGCCTGGTCGATGCGGACTATCTGGATACGGAAAACTTTATGAGCAGCCCTAAAGCGCGCGGACAAGGCCAGACAATGGATGAACTGCTGAAAAGGTTGAACCAATATACCGCAAAATGGAGCCATCCCCAGGGAACCTTGAATCAGCGCCGCAGTTCAATTTTGAGTGCCTGTACAACGGCAGGGCAAACAGGGCGGCGCGGCCTTTATTCCCTGACCGTTCCTACAGGCGGGGGAAAAACGGTAGCGTCATTGGCATTTGCGCTTTCGCTAGCTGTAAAGAACCATATGGACCGGGTTATTTATGTGATCCCTTATACATCCATTATTGACCAGACCGCGGATGTGTTTTCGGAAATATTAGGAGCAGAAAATGTTTTGGAACACCATTCAGGGGTGGACTACTCTGCCAAGGAAGATGATGAGCCGGCAGCCTACCGCAAAGCATTGGCGGCGGAAAACTGGGATGCTCCGGTGGTGGTTACCACATCCGTGCAATTCTTTGAATCACTTTACGGCAACCATGCGTCACAATGCCGTAAATTACATAACATTGCAAATAGCGTGGTCATTTTTGACGAAGCACAAAACCTGCCGGTTCCTTATTTGCGCCCCTGCGTTGCGGCAATCGCGCAGCTGGTACAGCATTACCGCGCAGCAGCGGTGCTTTGCACGGCCACACAACCAGCTTTGCAGCCCTTGTTTGATGAACTGGCGCCTGGGCTGCAGATGACGGAACTTTGCCCACATCCCAAAGAGCAATATCAGGCATTCCGGCGTACAACGCTGAAAATGCGCGGAGAGTTGGAACAAAGCCAGCTTGGCGCAGAACTGGCAGCGCAGGAACAAGTGCTGTGTATTGTAAACCGGAGAAAAACAGCACAGGAATTATACAACAACCTGCCCAAAGAGGGCAGCTACTGCCTGACAACATTGCTATACCCAGCCCATCGCAAACAGTTATTGCAGAAAATCCGGGAACGCTTAAAAGATGGGCTGCCCTGCCGTGTGATATCAACTTCTTTGATCGAAGCGGGTGTTGATGTGGATTTCCCGGCTGTGTACCGCGAGGAAGCAGGTTTGGATTCCATTTTGCAGGCGGCGGGGCGCTGCAATCGAGAGGGAAGACGCCCGGCGGAGCAGAGCTTGGTACAGATTTTCACATTGGAAGGGCAGCATGTACCGCGCATGCTGGAACAGAATGTATCCGCAACGCAAAGCGTTCTGAAAAAATATGCAGATCTGGCATCTCCGGAAGCAATCGAAACATACTTTCTGTTTTACCGTACCTTAAAAGGAGATAAAAGACTGGATGAACAGCAAATTCTGCAAGGATTCGAGCAGGATATGGAAGGGCGCATTTTCCCCTTTGCAACAGCGGCAGAGAGGTTCCGCTTAATTGAAACACCTGCCGTGACCGTATACATTCCCCAAGGGAAAGGGGAACATTTGCTTGCACGATTGCGTGCAGGAGAGGTAAGCAAAACTTTGTTCCGTCAACTGGGGCAATATGGTGTTCCGGTTTACCCGGATCATCTGAAAACGCTGGAGAATGCCGGGGCGGTTTGCCAAATCAGTGAAGGCATATGGGAATTAACGGACGGAAGCCTTTACGATAACAACACGGGCCTTGCTATGGAAGCTGAAACGGGAGCAGCCTGGTTTGCATAAAGCAAAAACGGCAGGGAGCCTGCCCTGCCGTTCTTGTGCGCTAAAGTAAAATCAACTATTTCTATCCACGGCATAAGCTGCCGACGCAACTTATTATAAAAGAAAACCGGATGAAAAGCAAACAAAAAGTATACATGATAAAAGGATTGACATTTGGTGTCAAGTAGCGTATATTGAAACTATAGCAAAAATATAAATTAAAAACAACTGAAAATAGAAATGCAAAGGAGTTGATGCAGATGATCCAGCTGGAAGTATGGGGGAATTATGCTTTGCTCTCGAGGCCTGAGCTAAAAGTCGAAAGGGTTTCATATGAAGTCCTCACCCCTTCCGCGGCACGCGGCATAGTGGAAGCAATCTATTACCACCCCGGCTTACGGTGGAAAATCCGGAAAATCTATGTTATGAACCCAATCCGTTTTACCAACATCCGTCGGAACGAAGTAAAAAGCAAAATTCTTTGTTCCGATGTACGCAGCGCGATGCAGGGAACAGGGAAAGCGCTTTACCTTGCCACGCCCCAGCAGATCGTTCAGCGTGCAGCCATGGTGTTGCAGGACGTTCATTATGTGATTGAGGCAGAATTTGAGATGACTGACCGTGCGGCACCGAGCGACAATCCGGGAAAGTTCCAGGATATTGTTACCCGGCGCATGTCCAGGGGCCAGTGTTTTCATACCCCTTATTTTGGGTGCCGTGAATTTCCTGCCGCATTCCGCGCATGGCCCGGCGGGCCAATCCCGACCATTGAGGAAACACGGGATTTGGGATTCATGATATATGACTTTGACTACACTGACCCGCAGAACATAACCCCGATGTATTTCCATGCAAAATTGGAACATGGTGTGTTGAATGTGGCAGACTGCGAGGTGTACCGATGATTTTACAGGCTTTGGTACAATACTATGAAGATTTGCTGGCCAATGGCAAAATCACGCGCCCCGGTTGGACAAGCGCAAAAGTCAGTTGGGCTTTGGAACTGGATGAAAACGGCCAACTGATGGCATTGCACCCCTTGCAGCAAGAGGAAAAGCGCGGTAAAAAAACAGTGCTTGCTCCATGTCAGCTGCAAGTTCCGGAACAGGTTAAACGCTCTAGTGGTGTGGCAGCCAATTTTTTGTGTGATAACAGTGCTTACATGCTCGGCATTGACGGAAAAGGCAAACCGGAGCGTGCAATGCAGTGCTTTGCCGCTGCAAAGGAGCTGCATCTTGCCATTTTACAAAATGTTCCCGGTCAGGCGGCACAGGCAGTGCGGAACTTTTTTATAAACTGGGACCCCAAGGCGGCGGAGCAGAATCCAGCGCTGGAACAAAGGCTCAAGGAACTTTACAAGGGTGGCAATCTGGTATTTCTGATTCGGGAAAACTATGTTCAGGACGATCCGGAAATACAGGAAGCCTGGCAGCGGCAGTGTGATAAGAACACGGATGCACCGGAAATCCGATGCCTGGTTACAGGGCAAAAGGCACCGCTTGCCCGCCTGCACCCGGCGATTAAAGGCGTGACCGGGGCACAGCCTTCCGGCGCATCGATTGTTTCTTTTAATGCGGACGCTTTTTGCTCATACGGACATGAACAGGGGGGCAATGCGCCGGTTGGCAGTTATGCGGCCTTTGCCTATGCACAGGCATTAAACTATCTGCTGGCAGACAGGGAACATGTTCAGCGCGTGGGCGATACCACCATTGTCTGCTGGGCAGCAGGCGGTGAGACCGCCTACCAGCAGGTAGCAATGGATGCATTGTTTGCCATGGATGCACCTGTCAGCGAAAGCGATGTGCGGAATGCGGTGGACAAGCTGGTCCATGGACAGAGTGTAGAGTGGCAGAACGTGACACTTGACCCACAAAGGCACTTTTATGTGCTTGGCTTGGCCCCTAATGCGGCGCGCCTCTCGGTTCGCTTTTTCTGGCAGGATACATTTCAAACGCTGCTTGATAATGTGCAGAAGCATTATGACCGCTTAGAGATTGTGCGCCCCGCTTATGATAAATTCCCGCGGCTGGGGCTGTACTGGCTGCTGCAGGAAACCGTCAACACCAATTCCCGCAGCCCATCGGCAGCACCGCAGCTGGCAGGCGATGTCTTGCGTGCAATCCTGAATAATACAAAGTACCCGGCAACCCTGCTGGATGGCGTTATGATGCGTATCCGCGCAGAGCAAAAAGTAACACGCGGCCGTGCCGCTATTATAAAAGCATACTACCTGCGTAATGAAGATCCCCGTTGCCCAAAGGAGGTATTAACTGTGGAAAATAACAAGGAAACAAATTATCAACCGTATGTTATGGGTCAGCTTTTTGCTGTGCTGGAAGCAATCCAGATGGCGGTAAACCCGGATATCAATACAACCATCAAGGACAGGTATTTTAATGCAGCGGCTTCCACGCCGGCCACTGTGTTCCCAACAATTCTGATGCTGGCGCAAAAGCATATGCAAAAAATGAGCAAGCCACAAAAGATTTATTACGATAAGCAGATCGCTGCGCTGGCGGGCGGAAAACTGGAAGGAAGCTTTCCCGCACGGCTGACCTTGCCGGAACAAGGCGCTTTTATCCTTGGCTATTACCATCAGACACAGGAACGCTATACAAAGAAAGTGGAGGAATAACAATGGCACAGGCAATCAAAAACCGGTATGATTTTGTAATTCTGTTTGACGTTGAAAACGGAAATCCGAACGGCGACCCGGATGCAGGCAACATGCCGCGTGTCGACCCGGAAACGGGATATGGCATTGTTACAGATGTCTGCTTGAAGCGTAAGATTCGCAACTATGTCGAAGTGGCCAAAGAAGATGAAGCGGGATACCAGATTTACATTAAAGATCAGGTCCCCCTGAACCGCAGCGATAAAAAAGCACTCGAATACTTGGGCATTGATGCTGATGCCAAGGATGCCCTGAAAGTCGCCAAGAAAGGTGACCCGGAGTTGGACCGTAAAATCCGGGACTTTATGTGCCAGAACTTTTATGATATCCGCACATTTGGCGCCGTTATGACAACCTTTGTAAAAGGCGCACTGAACTGTGGGCAGGTGCGTGGCCCGGTTCAGTTGAGCTTTGCACGCTCGGTAGACCCTGTTCTCCCGCAGGAAGTGACCATTACCCGTATTGCCATTACGACCGAAGCGGATGCAGAGCGAAAAGGCACTGAGATGGGCCGCAAGTATGTGATCCCGTATGGTTTGTACCGTGCAGAGGGTTATGTTTCGGCCAACCTTGCCCGCAAAACTACAGGATTCTCAGAGGATGACCTGCAGCTGCTGTGGCAGGCAATCCTGAATATGTTTGAAAATGACCACAGTGCAGCCCGCGGCAAAATGGCAGTTCGGGAACTGATCGTGTTCAAGCATGATTCGGAGCTGGGCAATGCGCCGTCCTATAAACTGTTTGATGCAGTGCATGTCACGCGTGCCGAAGGGGTAGCCTTCCCGCGCAGCTACCATGACTATGTGGTGACCGTGGATGAAAATCTTCCGGCAGGGGTAACGTGTGAGAGGCTGTCGTAATGGTTTCCCCAGATGATTACCTGCTGATGTCCGGTATCCAGCATTTCAGCTTTTGCCGCCGTCAGTGGGCGCTCATACACCTGGAACAACAATGGTCCGAAAACCAGCGCACCGCCGAAGGCCGCCTGCAGCATACCCGCTGCCATGATGTTACCCTGACGGAAAAACGCGGCGATTTGCTGATCGCCCGCGGTATGAGGGTAGTCAGCCACCGCTTAAAACTGACCGGCGACTGCGATGTGGTAGAGTTTCACAAGGATCCAAACGGCGTGTCATTGCAGGGGCGCCGCGGCCTGTGGCAGCCCATGCCCGTGGAATATAAGCATGGCCGCAGCAAGGTAAACGATGCCGACCGTTTGCAGCTCTGCGCACAGGCCATGGCGCTGGAAGAAATGCTGGTGTGCGAGGTGCCGGAAGGGGAAATCTTTTATGAAGAAACCCGGCAGCGGGAACATGTTTCCCTGACACCGGAACTGCGCAGCACCGCGCAGACCATGGCGGATGAGATGAACCGCCTGTTTGCGCGCGGCTATACCCCAAAAAGCAAACCCGGCAAGCATTGCAATGCCTGCTCACTGAAAGAGCTTTGCCTGCCGGCGCTGTATCAGCAGGCAGACCCGGCGGCGTATCTGCGGGAGCATATTGAGGAGGGCGCGCCATGAGAAAGCTGCTCAACACCCTGTTTGTCATCAATGAGGACGCTTACCTGACATTGGATGGCGAAAACCTTGTTGTTACCCGCAATAAGCAGGAAACCCACCGCTATGCCCTGCATACGCTGGAAGGCATCGTCTGCTTTACTTACGCGGGTGCCAGCCCCGCTTTGATGGGAGCTTGTGCCCGGCGGGGCATTGACCTTTGCTTTTTTGACCCGTATGGCAGATTTCAGGCCCGCACCGTGGGGGAAGAACGCGGCAATGTGCTGCTGCGTCAGACGCAGTACCGCGTGTCGGATGACCCGGCCCAGAGCTGTCGCTATGCCCGGAGCTTTATCCTTGGTAAAGTGTATAACGCACGCTGGGTGCTGGAACGCGCAACCCGCGATCATCCCCAGCGTGTCCCGGTCGAAAAACTGAAACGCACCTCCACCCAGCTGGCCGCCGCGCTGCCGCTGATACAGACCAGCGATGATCCGGAACAGCTGCGCGGCCTGGAAGGTGAGGCAGCCCAGCGCTACTTTGACTGCCTGAATGACCTGATTCTGCAGCAAAAGCAGGATTTTGTGTTTGAGGGCCGCAGCCGCCGTCCACCGCTGGACAATGTGAATGCGCTGCTTTCGTTTGCCTACAGCATGCTGGCGCGGGAGTGTGCATCCGCCTTGACCGCTGTGGGCCTGGACCCTTATGTTGGCTTTATGCACCGCCCGCGCCCCGGCCGCAAAAGTCTGGCACTTGACCTGATGGAAGAACTGCGGGCGGTTTATGCAGACCGGCTGGTCATCAGCTGCATCAATCAAAAGATCACCACGGCAAAACACCTGCAAAAGCAGGAAAATGGTGCCGTACTGCTGACGGATGATGGCCGCAAAGCTTTCCTGACCGCATGGCAGAACAAAAAGAAGGAAGAGATCACCCATCCGTTTTTGAAAGAAAAACTGCCCTGGGGGCTGGTGCCCTATGTTCAGGCGCTTTTGCTGGCCCGTGCTCTGCGCGGCGACCTGGAAGTGTACCCACCGTTTTTCTGGAAGTGAGGTGCCGTTATGTTGGTGCTTGTAACCTATGATGTCAACACCGAAACAGCCGCCGGTCGTCGCAGGCTGCGCAAAGTAGCAAAAGTCTGTGTAGACTACGGCCAGCGGGTGCAAAACTCCGTATTTGAGTGCCTGCTGGATGCCGCGCAATACACGATGTTCAAAGCAAAATTGACCGAACTGATCGATTCGGAATCGGACAGCCTGCGCTTTTATCAACTGGGAAACCATTACAAAAGCAAAGTCGAGCATGTGGGTCTGCACCCGGATTTTGATCAGGATGGAATCTTGTTTGCTTAGTGCGAGGGGAAGGCAATCATAAAATTCCCGGTTCCTTCGCACCAGAAAATATGGAAAAAACAGGGGCAGAAAGGGTAAAATACAGCCTTGCCTGTCAGCATGAAGATGCAATCCCCATAAAATTTGTTTCATATGCGCAAAAGTGCCCCACTGTTTTGTGCACTTTTGCTGTCGCTCTCCGCAAGGAGAGCGTGGATAGAAATTGCGTTTTCCGGGTATGAACCCGGAGATCTCGCTCGTCGCTCTCCGCAAGGAGAGCGTGGATAGAAATGCAAGGCTACCGACGAGGAAATGACCCCCTACCGGTCGCTCTCCGCAAGGAGAGCGTGGATAGAAATAAGAACTCACCGTCAAACCCTGTGAAGTTGTAGCGTCGCTCTCCGCAAGGAGAGCGTGGATAGAAATCCATCCATCGGTAAAGGTGTGCCCATAGATTACCGGTCGCTCTCCGCAAGGAGAGCGTGGATAGAAATGTCGATCTCCGGGCCGATAACGACAATGCGTTGGTCGCTCTCCGCAAGGAGAGCGTGGATAGAAATTGCCTATGAGGGTTGTACTTGATGGCGGGGTCTGGTCGCTCTCCGCAAGGAGAGCGTGGATAGAAATCATATGGGGCATGCAAAGCCCCGGCGGGTGATCTGGTCGCTCTCCGCAAGGAGAGCGTGGATAGAAATTGGCCATCGCGGTATCAAAATACTCCGATTTCGTGGGTCGCTCTCCGCAAGGAGAGCGTGGATAGAAATCGCGCCAAGTTTGTTGTACATTGCCAGAGCAATGCGGTCGCTCTCCGCAAGGAGAGCGTGGATAGAAATGCCTGTATCGGCTTCCACTGATTGCAATTGCGCTGGTCGCTCTCCGCAAGGAGAGCGTGGATAGAAATTTTTGCGTAAAATTACTATCACTGTCGATGAAGGTGTCGCTCTCCGCAAGGAGAGCGTGGATAGAAATGGCAGAATTATGAGTGTTTCGAGTGGATTAAACAGTCGCTCTCCGCAAGGAGAGCGTGGATAGAAATAGCATCGTGTTGGCGAGTTTCAGGGCGTCCATTAGTCGCTCTCCGCAAGGAGAGCGTGGATAGAAATCAACAGGGCCGAAACGGCCAAAACGTCAAACGCAGAGTCGCTCTCCGCAAGGAGAGCGTGGATAGAAATAACGCAATGCAAATTGTAATTGTCATAATGGACGCCGTCGCTCTCCGCAAGGAGAGCGTGGATAGAAATTGTTATCTTGATAATATAGAAATAACTCAAGCCAACGTCGCTCTCCGCAAGGAGAGCGTGGATAGAAATCCATAAGAGAGCCAACCGCTTTGCGGACACCCCACGTCGCTCTCCGCAAGGAGAGCGTGGATAGAAATCATGTTGTTCTGGTCGTCCCTGGTGGCTGTTGGGTCGCTCTCCGCAAGGAGAGCGTGGATAGAAATAAGGTCAGAATCGTTGGTAATGACGATATTGAACTGTCGCTCTCCGCAAGGAGAGCGTGGATAGAAATCGGCAAGGCAGATGTTGCCATTGTGAACACCGGCGGTCGCTCTCCGCAAGGAGAGCGTGGATAGAAATGCTCGCTCCCCGCCTTTCTGACATGTCCGCCGCGGTCGCTCTCCGCAAGGAGAGCGTGGATAGAAATATGCTAGCATGTTGACATATTACATGCTAGCATGGTCGCTCTCCGCAAGGAGAGCGTGGATAGAAATATTCTTATACGCTCCTTTATGTTGTTTTTGCTGCGTCGCTCTCCGCAAGGAGAGCGTGGATAGAAATCTTCATGCAGCGGGCAATTCACATTCGCGGTGCAGTCGCTCTCCGCAAGGAGAGCGTGGATAGAAATTTTTGATGTCTATATTATACATGCTAGCATGTAATGTCGCTCTCCGCAAGGAGAGCGTGGATAGAAATTCAGATTAGCGTTTCTACTGTCGTTGGCGTCCTCGTCGCTCTCCGCAAGGAGAGCGTGGATAGAAATCAGCAGGGCCGAAACGGCTAAAACATCAAACGCAGTCGCTCTCCGCAAGGAGAGCGTGGATAGAAATTCAGATTAGCGTTTCTACTGTCGTTGGCGTCCTGTCGCTCTCCGCAAGGAGAGCGTGGATAGAAATCTTGACATTGATTATTATAAAACAAGGGAACACCGGTCGCTCTCCGCAAGGAGAGCGTGGATAGAAATTGCCCGCTCTTGGTATTGATCGAGTAGATCAATTGTCGCTCTCCGCAAGGAGAGCGTGGATAGAAATTCGGCCCATGCAAGGGCGGCGTTTTGCGCCCAGTAGTCGCTCTCCGCAAGGAGAGCGTGGATAGAAATCTAATGTTCCGATTGATTCTCTTGGCTGTCGCCTGTCGCTCTCCGCAAGGAGAGCGTGGATAGAAATCAGGGTGTTCATTACGACAACTACAATTTGCATTGTCGCTCTCCGCAAGGAGAGCGTGGATAGAAATATCCCGCGCGGCCAATTGCCAACACCGGAGCCACCGTCGCTCTCCGCAAGGAGAGCGTGGATAGAAATTCAGATTAGCGTTAGTACCGTTGTTGGTGTCCTCGGTCGCTCTCCGCAAGGAGAGCGTGGATAGAAATTCCTGCTGGCTGCTGGCGCGAATCTCGGCGCGCTGTCGCTCTCCGCAAGGAGAGCGTGGATAGAAATTTTTGCGTAAAATTACTATTACAGTTGATGAAGGGTCGCTCTCCGCAAGGAGAGCGTGGATAGAAATGGCGGGGGTGAATAGTATGCTTACACTGATCCAGTCGCTCTCCGCAAGGAGAGCGTGGATAGAAATTGCAGGCCTGCAAGGAGCGCATGGAGCGCGATGCGTCGCTCTCCGCAAGGAGAGCGTGGATAGAAATATTTTTATACGCTCCTTTATGTATGTTGTTTTTGGTCGCTCTCCGCAAGGAGAGCGTGGATAGAAATGTTAAATTTTTGTTTGCCGAATTTAAGCAATATGGTCGCTCTCCGCAAGGAGAGCGTGGATAGAAATCATGGCTCTTGACCAGTACCTTAAAGAGCAGGAAGCAGTCGCTCTCCGCAAGGAGAGCGTGGATAGAAATAGACGGTATTTCTTGGCATATTCACGGCTTTTTGTGTCGCTCTCCGCAAGGAGAGCGTGGATAGAAATAGCACAAGGTTGGCGAGTTCCAGGGCGTGCATTGTCGCTCTCCGCAAGGAGAGCGTGGATAGAAATAGCACAAGGTTGGCGAGTTCCAGGGCGTGCATTACGTCGCTCTCCGCAAGGAGAGCGTGGATAGAAATCTCAATAGATGATTTAGAGCCATCCAACACCCGAAGGTCGCTCTCCGCAAGGAGAGCGTGGATAGAAATTTTATTATAGCGACAAGGATGCCGATTGGGTGCGGTCGCTCTCCGCAAGGAGAGCGTGGATAGAAATAAATATGTTGTGCAGTGTCGAAAAGTGTTGGGCGGTCGCTCTCCGCAAGGAGAGCGTGGATAGAAATATCAGCTTGTGTTGTGGGTGTTGCGCAAGGTGCCGTCGCTCTCCGCAAGGAGAGCGTGGATAGAAATCAGGCGGCTGACATATCAACAAGGCGAGAGGCAAGCGGTCGCTCTCCGCAAGGAGAGCGTGGATAGAAATGGCGGTCTTATGTCTGTCGTGCGTTTTGCTACTTGTCGCTCTCCGCAAGGAGAGCGTGGATAGAAATTGTGGCCCTCAAGGCTCCGGAAAAACGCTGTCAAGTCGCTCTCCGCAAGGAGAGCGTGGATAGAAATTCTCATAATTTAAACCTCCCGTCAAGGCCCATAGGTCGCTCTCCGCAAGGAGAGCGTGGATAGAAATTGGTGTCGATTTTGCCGAGGATTGGCTTAATGCTGGTGTCGCTCTCCGCAAGGAGAGCGTGGATAGAAATGTTTTTGTCTATGGGCCTTGACGGGAGGTTTAAGTCGCTCTCCGCAAGGAGAGCGTGGATAGAAATATTTCTGCGATGACGTCTCAGATTAGCGTTAGTACGTCGCTCTCCGCAAGGAGAGCGTGGATAGAAATCGAAACTCTATCAAGCGTTGTCTCATGTCCGTTGGTCGCTCTCCGCAAGGAGAGCGTGGATAGAAATGTGCCCGGGCAAAATCTGATCAACGGCATTGGCTTGGTCGCTCTCCGCAAGGAGAGCGTGGATAGAAATGACACAGTGCAGATTGTAGTTGTCGTAATGCACGGTCGCTCTCCGCAAGGAGAGCGTGGATAGAAATCCAATGTTCCGATTGATTCTCTTGGCTGTCGCATTGTCGCTCTCCGCAAGGAGAGCGTGGATAGAAATCCCTGAGTGACCCGCCCTCTAAGGTCGTGACCGCGTCGCTCTCCGCAAGGAGAGCGTGGATAGAAATATCACGCGCGGCCAATTGCCAACACCGGAGCCAGTCGCTCTCCGCAAGGAGAGCGTGGATAGAAATTCCTGCTGGTTGTTGGCGTGAATCTCGGCGCGCTTGTCGCTCTCCGCAAGGAGAGCGTGGATAGAAATTGCTAGCGGTACTCTATCGGATACTTCGGATGTTGTCGCTCTCCGCAAGGAGAGCGTGGATAGAAATACCGTTGACTTCGCCGTTGTTGGGCATCGTGCCGGTCGCTCTCCGCAAGGAGAGCGTGGATAGAAATTGGTACTATCGCAGCCGGGCTGACCGTCAAAGCCAGTCGCTCTCCGCAAGGAGAGCGTGGATAGAAATTGCTCAAACAGGTTGATGGTGGTGGAACCGTCGGTCGCTCTCCGCAAGGAGAGCGTGGATAGAAATCTTTGAGAAATTTAATGAGGAATACCTGTGGGGATGTCGCTCTCCGCAAGGAGAGCGTGGATAGAAATTGCTTTTCCCAATCCTTGCGGGCGGCGGTCGAGACGTCGCTCTCCGCAAGGAGAGCGTGGATAGAAATTTGGTTTGCATTGAAGATATCGCTCAGTTCGGCAGTCGCTCTCCGCAAGGAGAGCGTGGATAGAAATAACACCCAATAAACATGTCTGGACTGCATGTGGCGGGGGGGGGGGGGCGCGCGGGGGGGGACGACTGCGGG
>OGQX01002343.1_pt1 | contig 14790 bp, 11 predicted proteins | sample 1553291 | NCBI WGS metagenome assembly OGQX01 (sample SAMEA2580030, study PRJEB22360) | human gut metagenome | biome: human gut; feature: human-associated habitat; material: faeces | place: Denmark | collected 2008/2010
AAATTTTCCCGCAAATGTTTAAAAAATTTTGAGACATTTTCCTAAATTATTGACACCAGCTTTTGACGAAGAAGTTAAATAAATTTGACCTTAATCCAATTTAGAGTGTAGTCAAAATTCTTTATCTCTTAGAAAACTTCTAAAAATAATATCCAAGCAATTAACGTTCATTTTACTTTTACTATTGTTTACTAGTCTTTCCTTCAAAAATTAAATAATCATAAACAAAAATGAAAATTATATTCCAAAATTTCAAAGCCTTACTTCCACAAAACTTTTTTACCAAATCCAGATGTTAATCGATTATCAGAAGTATAGACCAACTGTGTTATATATGGGCAATTACACTCTTTAACCATTCTAGCATAATATTCTACTAATCGATTTTGTTCTGTTAAATATATTCCATCTATACATTCACAATAATCTTTACTATAAAAATGATGTCCCGGAAAAAAATTCTTATCTAAATTAGCAAACAAAGTATTAAAATTAATAAATTCGCTTTCAGAATAGGAATTACATTTCATTAAAGATACAAAACCGGTTTTATATACGCCAATATTCCCTACATAGGTTAACATTTTCTTAATTTCTGGTAATGAATGAATGCCACTTTTCATAATCATTGTATTGATATTAATAATTTTTTTATCTTCTAAATTATCCTGTAAGTCAATTATATCTTCTGTTGTTGCGATAGAAGAAGAACAAAATATCTCTTCATTTTTTTTATCAGTATAGTGGTGCCTTGAAATATGAATACTTTCCAACTGATTCACTTTATCATAATTTTTAAATTCTCTACAATGATAACCATTAGTGGAAATAGCCACTTCCATATTATTATCTATCGTATAAATTAAATCTAATACTTGAAACAACTTATCCGGATTAGTCATAGGTTCACCACCAGTTATACTAATACCGTGAAGGATTTCCTTTTCTTTTAGATACCAAATAACAAAAGCTAACTTCTCTAAATCAATAGTTCCAAAATCCCTACTTTTTGCATTACTACAAAATTTACAATGAGCTAAACATTGATCAGTTAATTTTATATACAATCTTAAAGTTGGTTTAGTTTTCTTTATATTAGTTGGACTATCTGTACAATAATAATCTTTAACAGGTAATTCACTATCAAAGATTTTTATTTTTTCCATGATTAACAACCACCTCGATAAGTACCACTTTGACCACTACAACCTGTAGACCAATAAGATGGCTCATAAGAAGGACTATAAGAATCTCGGTGATAATGATGGTAGTGAACGTTTTCCTTTTCTTTTTTGACTAGTTTTTTCGGTTTATCTACTACAGTATTTTCTAACAAACTAGTAACATCACAACTTCCAAGCTTTTCTTTTATCGCGATTAACTCATCAGTACAAGTAATTATTCGATCTAAAGTACTCAAGGTATCTTCATCTGTCATCTTAGTTAAATCTAAATAACTTCTAAATTGTTGGAGATTTCTTTTCGTTTCTTCTTTTTCTGTACTTTGACTAATAATCTTTCCTACAAAATCTATTATTTCTTGTCTTTTAAACATAGTTATTCCCCTTTCAACAATTCATTGATATATTTTTTTGCCTTTAAATAACGTTCTTCATAATTACCAGTAATTGTTTTATATTGAATATGATTATCTTTTAGGATTTGTTTTAATATTTTATTATTTTCTTTTCTTACTTCCTCAGTACCATATGTCCTTGTTCCATCTTGTATCCAAGCTACATCTGGTTCTAAAAATAAATATAAGTCATAGTGATTTAATTTTGAGATGCTTCTTGCGATTATTTCAAAATCTTCTTCACTATTCTTTTGAAAACCTAATTGATAATAATACAAAGTAATTAATGAATCAGTATCAATAAATAAGACTTTATTCGCATGTTCTAAGGCTTCTTTTTCAGCCTGTTTATGTTGAAACAAAATTTCAAAGTAATGATATTTTTGCATGTTATCAATACCACCTGCTTCATCGCAAATATATCTTCCAGCTTCTTCTACATGAGTTGTATTATAAACTTTAGCAAGATTTCTAACGAGGGTTGTTTTACCACAGCTCTCTGTACCGATGATACAAACTTTCTTGGTGTAATATTTTCTTACACAGGTAGGTAAATAATTAAAATATCGATATGGATTTTGCCTAATTTGAGTAGAGGAAATATTAATTTCTTCTCGATCAAAATAAACAATTTTACTTTCTGGATAAATCTTTTCCCAAATATTTTTTCCCTTATAATCATTTCCAGCAAAGACTACATCTATTTTTCTTCCAATATATTCTTTTATATCTTGTGCACCTTGATACCAATCTTGCATACTATAAGCATCTTTAGTTATATTTTTTGAATAAATGGGAAACACTTCTACATTTTCCATATGCTCAGTAATATTTTTTAACCACATAATCCGTGTTTTTTCCTCTATTTCCTTAGGATCATTACTGATACTTATCGCTATATAAAGAAATTTACATTGATTTTTAGCCATGATAATATTATTTACATGTCCTAAGTGTAATGGATTAAATGTTCCACCATACATTCCTATTTCATACATTTTTATTCCTCCTTTGCCATTTTTGTCCAGTTATAATATCCATAAAAAGCATTGATTAGATATACGCTCCACATGGTTACCATGATATAATCTTTAACGTTATACCACATAATTACCGTAATCACATCAATTACAATCCATAATAACCATTGTTCTCTATATCTTAGAACCATTAATAGATTAGCCGTAATGGAAATCACCGTTGATGCGCTATCTAATAGTGGATGAGTTCCTCCTAAATGATTTAATAAAAATTGATATATAATAATCCCTAATCCGGTAATCATTAGTAAAATAACGGATTGTTTTATGTTTAACTTTTTCCCGTTTACTTTTTCGTCTTCTAAATTGGTATTTTTACTCCATAAATAATATCCAATGAATTGTAATGGTAGATAATAGATAGCATTTAACATTACTTCTCCATAGTATTTATGAATCCAAGCTACAACAATATAGCCTAGAATATTAAATAATCCCCAGATATATTGACTTCGTTTTCCTTTTGCACATAACACTACACAAAATATTCCTGATATTGCCGCAACAGCATCTATGAATAAATAAGTTAAGCTATCTTCTTTATTTATACTAGCAAAATAAATAGTAAAGAAGGTAACGGCTAGAATCATACACCATTCGAAGAGAGAAAACTTTTTAATTACTTTTAATAACATGATAGACACTTCCTTTCTTTTCTTCATATAAATGATTTTTTCTTATATACTTATAGACTTTTCTGGTTAAATAAAACCTTGCTTTTAGATAGTTATTCTGTTTTAGATAATTTCTTATCCTAGTTGATGATATGGCATGTTCTTTCAAGGGTGCAATAAAAATATTTTGCTTATATTTTTTATATTTTTCTAATAATTGACTTATCTCATCAGTCTCTCTTTTGATCACTAATATTTTATAGTTTTTTAAAATACTTTCTCCATTTTTCCATTTGTCAATATAACTCAAGTTATCGGCTCCACAAATAAAATAGATGTCATCATTGTTATAAATTTTTTTAAAATGTTTTAATGTTTCATAAGTATAGACTGGATTTGGTTGTAACTCATATTCACTGATTGACATATTTCTTTCTTTTCCTATCATTAAAGATAACATTTCTACCCTTTTTTCATTTGATACTAGATTTGTTTTATATTCATATTTCAACCCAGTTGGAACAAAGATAATCTTATCTACATATCCTTTTTTGATTAAAATTTTAGCTATTTTTTTATGCATTTTATGAGGCGGATTAAAGCTTCCTCCAAATATTCCTATTTTCATATTTCATCACACTCCTATTTATTTTCCACTTCTTTATTCACTATTCATTAATCTTCTCTTACTACTATTGCTTTATCTTAGATAGATCAATCTTTGAATGCTTACTACTTTTATATCGTCTTGTTCTTTTAAAGATTTAGCTACGCCTACCCAGTTTTTAAACTATATAATATGTTTTCACATTACCCTCCATCTTTCTTATTAACATTTTATTAATAACTGGTTTTAAAAAATATACAAGTTCACTTGTTATTAACATTATATTAATAACATATAAATTTGTCAATAATTTTTTAAAAATTATTTTCTATTTCTTATTTTCCACTGTCACTTATTCTAAAGTGATTGCTTAGTAGACACGATATAAGTATTTTTATTCATCCACCAATAAAAATATTTTTCATAATAAAAAGACTAAGATATACGACATAATAGTCATCTTAGTCTTCTTAGTATCTATAAATTATCTTAATTGATCTTTCTGATTGTTTATATTTTACCCTTAACCACTGCTTGTAGGACAATCAAGTTAGAGGGGCAACTTTATTAAATATATAATTAAACTTTAATTTTCATTAAGTTAATATATTTCTTCTATCTTTTTTTAAATCTATTTTCTTCATCAATAATGAAATCTTCATCCTTCTTTTGAAGTAAACCTTTTTCTACTTGACGAGTTATTTCAACAAAATCTCTTATGTCTAAAATAATATCAAAATTTGTTTCATTACTCTCATCATATTTATCATAAATATAAATTTTATCTTCAACTATATTTCCTTGATTATCTAATACTGGTTTAAACCTAAAATGAGCGCATGCATTTCTAAATTTATCTAATATATATTTTTTTATTTCAGTATTATCACGTGGTTGTTCGTTTTCATTACTTATAAATCTTGTTAAATACGTTTCTTGATTCCATTCATTAATATTATTCTTATACATTAAACTTGTATTAAAACCTGCATGAATAATTGTAATTGGATCAATATCAATCAATAAATCATCATGTTTTTCCTTTTGATATTGGCTAAATACAGAATTTCCATAGATTAATACTGATATTAATTTAGAATTTCCTATTCCAAAAATGCTTTTACATAAATTATAATTATAGTTTTTGCACATATTTTCCAATATTTCAAAATTACATGTATAAAATTCTTCTGGAAATTCATCTAATTTTTTATATTCATAACTAACTAGTTTTAATAAATATTCAATATTTTGATTTTTAACATTAGGAACGCTGAAAACCTTTTTTGGTAATTCTTTATCAATTGTATACCCATTATTGATTAAGCACTCTATCAATTTCTCTGCTTGTTCCAAATAACTTTCTCCATTATCAGGTAGATTTTCATATTTTTTAAGCGAAGTCGTAGAATAGTATACTGTATTTATATGGTCCATTTCATTAAATCTAAAGAAAGCATAAGAAGGTAACTTTTCCAAAATTTTCATATCATATTTTTTTGTTTCTAACCATTTAATAAAAGATATAGAATCGTCTGCTCCTTCTATAAAATTCGATGATACTGTGTCAATATCAATATTATATTCTATAAGTTTATTGACTATTTGAATTGTTTTATCAATATCATTGATCGATAGTTCAGATAGCCTTTTGACAATATTCATTTTATCTTTTGGAATTACTTTTAATAAATTAATTGTATTTATTGGATTTTTCCATAAGTCATCATTTAACATTTCAAACGATAAATTATTTTCTTTTAAAAACTTAATTAATTCTATCGTTCCTTCTATATTTCTATAACCAGAGACAGGAATCTTTTTTATTTCCTCAAAAGAAATATTTTGTCCAATAAAATACATTGTTTTCTTTGCATTTGCTATTGCATCTATAGATATTGAATCTATCTCTTGAATGTTCACCCCATTATTGACTAAATAAGTTATGTTTTCAAATATTGATACATTTTCATAAAAAACACCATTTTTTTTCAATTCTTCCATCACTCGTAAGAATTCTAACAATATATAAACCTTATTATTTTCCGAGTTCATTGGATATAAATTATTCTTAATCAATACAGTTTTTAACTTTTCGAAATTATTACCATAAATACCTATTTCTTCATATTTAATTCCATTCTTAACTAATTCATCTACTATCCATTTATTTGTATCAAAATTTTTACCATCAGAAGATACTATAAACCAATATATAGGTCTAATTAATGGAGCATATATCTCTGAACCATTAAAAATTATTTTCTTAAATCTTTCACTATCTTTAAATAATTCTGTTTTTAATATATTTTCATCATACAATACTTCAATTGGTATATTATTTTCTTTTAATCTATTTACAAATTTAACAATTTCTTCAGCATAGTGAAAATCAATTATATTAGCATCTCTTTTGTTAGAAAATCTTTTTATTAATTTTGAAAATTCTATACCATTTTCTTTTAACAAATTAACTTTTTCAAGCAATGATATTGCATATAAAGGATTTACAAAAGATGCAAAATCAAAACTATTAATAATATCTAAATCAATACCATTTTTTAAATACAAATCTAAAATGTCAACATTTCTAAAAGCTAACGGATTGATTTTGCTTATTTTATCTAATAAATTTTCTTGTTCTAAATAGTTTACCATTTTAACAATGTCTTGCACGCTTATAAATGGATCAGTAATTATATATGGAATTTTTTCGATTACTTCAATGCTTACTCCTTTATTTAGTAATTCTTTTGTTTTTTGATTATTTTCTAAAACACCTCTAGACAATCTATATATATCTTTTACATTATAATTGTATTTTTCAAGAAGTAGCGATAAAAATTCTGGTTCAATATTATAGAAGATGCTTTGAAGTGAATTTATATCGCAATCTAGTTCACTTAATAATGGTAAGGTTATTGAATTTGTCCGTTCTACTATAATTCTATCTTCATTATTAGCTATTATTCTTCCTTTATTAAATCCATCTAAATACTCTATTGGTATTGATATTTTAAAATTATCATTATCCAATTCAATTACTTTATCAATATCTAAATTATCATGTTCCAGACTATTTCTTATTTTGTGAATTATATTTACAGCTTGTTTTAAAATATCAATTTCTCGGAGTTGTTCAATCTTATTTTTTGTATTGATAAGATTTACCCAATCAGTATTATAAAATGTTGATAAAACTCCACTCATACTCTCTGTTTGATTTTTTTTAGATTGTAATACATTATTTAGATTTTGATATTCTGTATTTATACTAGCATGTTCTTCTTTTGATTTGGCAGTTTTATGCTTATTCTTTATTATTGATAATCGACTTTCTATATCGGCTATTTCTAATAGTAGATTATTATAGGTTTTATACAAAAAATCATTTTCTTTTATATATTCACTTATAAAGATAATATTCCAAATATCATTTGTATTATTTAAATCAAAAACTAATTTTCCATTTTCTTTTTTTATTATTGTTTCTTTCTTTTGAATGAAATTAGATATTATTGCATTATAATACTCTCTATTATTTAATAGTAATATATTGCTTCCTATTAATAATTTATTTGCTTCATTTTCATTTTGCGAATTTACAATGGAATTAACTAAACTATATAAACTCATAACATCACTCCTAAACCTACCATAAATAATTATATCATAAAAATATTGTTTTTAATTTTTATCCCTTCTTTAGTCAATAATTTAATGTAACAGGTACAACAATCAAGTTAGAGGGGCAATAATATCTATAGTTTTAACTTTCTTTATTTTTTAATATTTTCGTATTTCGATTAAATCCTCATCAATTTCTAATATTTCTAACTCTTTATTTAATTGATTAACATATTCAACTGAAGCATCATAAAATAGTCTATTAGAATTCATGTCAAATTCTTCATCTACTTTTAATTCTATTTTTAAAGGATTTTTTCTTATTTGTTTTTCAAATTCTAAAAATAATTTTTTTACTTCATTAGAATCATCACTTTCTAAACTAGAACCTTGAGATAAGTCTCTTAATTCTGGATAAGTATAAAAATTGAACATTATTTTTACCTCTATGAAATTGTCTCATAGAGCAAAAAAAAAGACTAAAGTACGATAAAACGTCTCTTTAGTCTTGATTTTTTTTAGTTTGTAGTCCAAAAATTACTTTTGTGACCCCTTACTTTTAATAGCGGCTTGTGCCGCAGCAAGTCTAGCTAAAGGTACACGATATGGACTACAAGAAACATAAGTTAGCCCTAATTGATGACAGAATTCTACGCTTGCAGGATCTCCTCCATGCTCACCACAGATACCAAGTTTGATATCTGGTCTAGTTGATCTACCTTTTTCTACAGCAATCTTCATTAATGCGCCGACACCTTCTTGATCAACATGAGCAAATGGATCGCTTTCAAAAATACCTTTCTTATAATAATCTTCTAAGAATTTACCAGCATCATCTCGACTAAATCCATAAGTCATTTGTGTTAAATCATTTGTACCAAAAGAGAAGAATTCAGCCTCTTCAGCAATTTTATCTGCCGTTATCGCTGCTCTTGGAATTTCGATCATCGTTCCGACATGATAATCGAGTTCAACTCCTGCTTCTTTTATGATACGATCAGCGGTAGAGGTAACAATATTTTTTACGAAAGTTAATTCTTTAACATCGCCAACTAACGGAATCATAATTTCAGGGCTTACTTGAATACCATCTTTGTTTACTTTAATTGCCGCTTCAATTACCGCACGAGTTTGCATCTCTGCAATTTCTGGATAAGTAACAGCCAAACGACAACCACGATGTCCCATCATTGGATTAAATTCTTTTAATGACTCTACTCTAGCCTTTAACGCTTCAAAAGTCATACCTAAACTTTCCGCAAGTGGTTTAATCTCTTCGTCAGTATGAGGTAAAAATTCATGTAGTGGTGGATCAAGGAAACGAATCGTTACGCCATACCCTTCCATCACTCTAAATAATTGTTCAAAGTCATCTCGTTGATAAGGAAGTATTTTTTCGAGTGCTTCTTCTCGTTTTTCTTTTGTATCCGCTGTAATCATACGACGGAAGTTAAAAATTCTATCTGCTTCAAAGAACATGTGCTCTGTACGGCAAAGGCCAATTCCTTCAGCGCCAAATTTACGAGCAACACTAGCATCTTTTGGATTATCGGCATTGGTTCTTACTTTAAGAGTACGAACGCTATCAGCCCATCCCATAAAGGTTTCAAAGTCTCCGACAATTTCTGGATCTACTGTCTTGATTCTTTCGCCATAAACATTTCCCGTTGAACCATCCAAGCTCATCCAATCGCCTTCTGTAAAGACTTTACCATCTTTAGTCGTTACTGTTTTTTGTTCTTCATCGATACGAAGTTCACCACAACCGGATACACAGCAAGTACCCATACCACGTGCGACTACAGCTGCGTGTGAAGTCATTCCACCACGAATCGTCAAAATACCATGAGCAAGATTCATTCCTTCGATATCTTCTGGAGAAGTTTCAAGACGAACCAATAACATATCTTTTTCGCCTGCTTCATGAGCTTTAATTACATTTTCTGCTGTAAAATAGATTTTTCCAGTTGCAGCACCAGGTGATGCAGCCAATCCTTTAGCGATCACTTCAGCAGCTTTCAAACTATCTACATCGAAATTTGGATGTAAAAGTTGATCAAGTTGCTTAGGTTCTACTTTAAGTAAAGCTTCTTCCTTAGTTAACATTCCTTCATTCACTAAATCAACAGCAATTTTTAAAGCAGCAGCAGCAGTTCTTTTTCCATTTCTCGTCTGTAACATGAAAAGTTTACCATCTTCAATCGTAAATTCCATATCCTGCATATCACGATAATGTTCTTCCAAAATATGGCAAATACGGACAAACTCTTCATAACATTCTGGCATGGTTTCTTTCAAAGTATCAATCGATTGTGGCGTACGAATACCAGCTACAACGTCTTCTCCTTGAGCATTCATTAAATACTCACCAAACAACTTTTTCTCCCCTGTTGCAGGATTTCTCGTAAATGCTACACCGGTACCAGACGTATCTCCGCGATTTCCATAAACCATTTCTTGAACGTTAACTGCAGTTCCCCAAGAAGATGGAATATCATTCAATCTACGATAAGTAATGGCACGATCATTATTCCAACTTCTAAATACCGCTTTGATTGCCTCTAATAATTGAACCCGAGGTTCTTGTGGAAATTCTACTCCCGCATGTTTTTTGTACTCCTTCTTGTAAATATCAACAACTTCCATCAAATCTTCTGCGGTAAGTTCAGTATCGAATTCGACATTTTTCTCCTCTTTAATCTTGTCAAAAAGACGCTCAAACGAACTCTTTGGAAAGCCCATAACCACATCCGCAAACATCTGAATAAATCTACGATAAGAATCGTAAACAAATCGCGGATTATTGGTCGTCTTTGCAAATCCTTTCGCAACTTTATCATTTAAACCAAGATTTAGCACGGTATCCATCATACCAGGCATACTAGCACGAGCACCACTTCTTACCGATACCAGTAACGGATTTTTGCTATCTCCTAATTTTTTACCTGTTAACTTTTGAAGCTCTTCTACCTTCTCGTCGATTTCTTTAACAATTTCGTCGGCAATTGTTTTCCCATCGTCGTAATATCTAGTACAAGCTTCCGTCGTTACAGTAAACCCACGTGGTACTGGTAACCCAATACTAGTCATCTCGGCAAGGTTAGCACCCTTTCCACCGAGTAAGTTACGCATGTCTTTGTTCCCTTCACTAAACAAATAAACGTATTTCATTCTATCATTCCTTTCTTATCAACCGACAATTATAGTATAACAGAAAAAAGAAAAAGAAAACAATATGATTTATATGTTTTCTTCCTTTTCATCGTTAAATTTTTATGGACTACTTAATTTTATCCACATTCTACATTATATAGATAAACTACCAGTATGATTACCTAAAAAGCTTTTAAGATTATTAACTTATTCATCCAATAAGTTTTCAAGATATTATTTTTTCTTCGCCCTAGGATGTGTATGTAAATAAACCTCTTTCAAACGATCCGTTGTAACATGAGTATAAATCGAAGTGGCACTTAAACTTTCGTGACCTAATAACTGTTGAACAGATAGTAAATCGCAGCCCTCATTTAATAAATGAGTCGCAAAACTATGACGAATCATATGAGGAGAAATATGCTTATTTAAAGAAGTCTTTTGAATAATACGTTCTAAGATATCTTCTACTCCTCTGGTAGTTAATTGTCCGCCACGTTGATTAAGAAATAAAAAAGAAAGCTGTTTTTGATTTAATATTTTTCTTCCATCTGCTAAATACTTTTTTAAACGATTCGCCGTTACTTGATTAAAATAAACAATTCGTTCTTTATTTCCTTTCCCTAAAATATGAATCGTTTTATCAGTAAGATGAATATCTTCTATTTCGATACCTACTAATTCACTAACTCGAATTCCAGTTGCATAAAGCATTTCTAAAATAAGAGCATCTCTTTGTCCAAGTGGTGTAGATTGATTGGGAATACAAAACAATTCCTCTAACTCGTTATAAGCAAAAAATTTAGGAAGTCTTTTTTCTTTCTTTGGTAACTTTAAAAGAGAAAAGGAACTATTTTGGGTAATATTCTGATTACTTAAATATTGATAAAATCTACGAATCGCACTAATCTTTCTAGAAACACTACTAGCCTGATTCTTCTTCTCCTCGTATAAATAAACAAGATAAGATTGTGCATCTGGATAAGTAATTTCTAAATAAGAAATTCTACGGTCATTACAAAAAGTCAAAAAATCTTCAATATCTCTTTGATAATTATTTCTAGTATAAACAGAATAATTTTTCTGTACTTCTAAATAAGCAAGAAAAGCAGTAAGCTCTTTACTGCCACTTAACAATTCTTTCACTGTTTGATCATGCCCTTTTCTAATTCTTCTTCTGTTAAATATTCTTCTCTTTCTTCCCCACAATCGTTAAAAAATACTTGAACCCCGCCATATACCTGAACTTTTGGAGTTTGCCTATCCAATTGATAATTTTTTTCAAAGTCTTCAAAAGTTGCTTTAATCTCTACCTTTTGTACTCTTGGTTGTTGACCTTGTACCCTCGGTGGTTGAACCGCTTGATTTCTTACTCTATGACCAAACTGCACATAATATTGATCTACTCGATTATGACGATAAAGACTAAGTGAACGATAAGTTTTATAACGAGTAATTTCTCGAACAATTTCTGCCTCGATACTTTTTTTATGTAATAAATCCTCTGATGATTCTACAGTTGATTGTAAATAATGATAAACCTTTCGAGAAAGATGATTTTGATAAGGATACTTTTCTAAAAAGTGAAACTTCTCTTTTTCTACATGTTGAAATAAAAACTTTCTCATTTCCTGAAAATCCTCACAAGAAGAATCTACTCTATCACTCGTACTCATATGTTTTAAGATTTTTTCTAAATACGGATTCTTAAACATTACTGAATAAGGGTAATCTTTTCCTTTAATCGCAATCTGAAAAGACTGGATATTACTATCCGAAGATAAATACCCATTTTTTCGTAGCCACTCTTCAAAATCAAAGCGATTAAACGAATTCGTAAATCGATCAATATCGATTAAACGAGAACATTCTGGCAAAGTAATATTTTCGGTAGCTCCATCTAATAATACGGCTTGTAATTGATAACGATTCATCAGCTTTCTTCACCTCATGTTTAGCATATCACAAAGAGTCAAAAAAAGGAACAAAAAAAAGACAGCGACTATTTCGCGTCCTTTTGTGTTGAACAATCTGGATTACTACATTTTTTAACCCCATTTTTCTCCACGAATACATGATTACAAACTGGACAAAACTCAGGAATCGGCTTATCCCATAACGCAAACTGACATTTTGGATAACGACTACATCCATAAAAGATTTTTCCTTTTTTCGTTTTTCTTTCGATAATTTTACCTTCGTGGCATTCTGGGCAATCCATAATCTCTTTTAATTCTTTTACTTCTTTTTTGATATATTTACACTCTGGATAATTACTACAAGCAACAAATTCTCCGTAACGTCCCGTTCTCTTAACTAAAGGACTACCACATTCTGGACAAATTTCTCCAGTTTCTTCAGGAGCATTCTTCACCATTTCTCCAAAAGCCTTTTGGACGATCGGCTCAAACTTCTGATAAAAATCCCGAAGAATCGTCAAAGAATCTTTATGATGAGAAGCGATCTCATCAAGATCATTTTCCATATCACGAGTATATTCTACATTGATAATATCACTGAAAAATTCTTGTAACTTATCGGTTACTTCAAATCCAGTCTTAGTAGGAATAAACTTTTTATCCTCCATATCGACATATCCACGATCTTTGATATTACTGATAATGGTTGCGTAAGTAGAAGGACGACCAATTCCTAACTCTTCCATCTCTTTAATGAGTTTGGCTTCCGTATAGCGACTTGGTGGTGAAGTAAAATGTTGTTTCTTTTCAACATCTGTTGTCACATAAGTATTTTCTTTAAAGTCCGGTAAAACTTTATCTTCACTACTTTCATAATCAGCATATACCTTTAGGTAACCATCAAAGACAAGAACCTGACCGGTGGTTTTAAATTGATAATCTTGATTATTAAAAATAACTGTCGTTTGATTCACTTTCGCATCTGCCATCAAAGAAGCTAAGGCTCTAAAATAAATTAATCGATATAATTTATACTCATCAGAAGTTAAATGAGCTTTTACTTCTTTTGGTGTTCTAAGTACACTCGTTGGACGAATGGCTTCATGAGCATCTTGAACATTTTCTTTCTTTTTACTAACTTTTATACTGCCCACATAATCTTTACCGTATTCCTTCGTAATATACTCTTTCGCACCGTTTACATACTCATCAGATAATCGAATAGAGTCAGTTCTCATATAAGTAATTAAACCGACGGTCTCTTTACCAATATCAATTCCTTCATACAATTTCTGAGCAATCGACATGGTTTTTTTGGCAGTAAACCCAAGTTTAGTAGATGCTTCCTGTTGTAGAGTACTAGTAATAAATGGTACTTTCCCTTTTTTATTTTTCACTTTTGACTCGATATTTTCTAGTGTATAAGTATCACTTAAACTCTCGAGTACATGATCAGCTTCTTTTTCATTCTTTACTTCTATTTTCTTATGATGATGTTGGAAAAGTTCAGCTTCGAAATCAGAAAACTTAGCCGTAATTGTCCAGTATTCTTCTGGAGTAAAAGAAGCAATTTCTCGTTCTCTATCAACAATCAATTTTAAAGCAACACTCTGTACTCTTCCAGCACTTGTTCCCCCAGTCTTTGACTGCATTAACTTACTCAAGCGAAATCCAATAATGCGATCTAAAATACGTCTTGTTTCTTGACTATGAACCAAATCATCATCTATTTTTCTAGGATGCTTAAATGCATCTAAGACTTTATCCTTGGTAATTTCATGAAACAATACTCGCTCATAATCTTTATCTTTAATCCCAAGTGAGTCCTTCAAATGCCATGAAATCGCTTCCCCTTCTCGGTCAGGGTCGGTCGCAAGATAAATCTTATTGGCATTCTTCGCTTCCTTCTTTAAATCACTAACCAGTTTTTTCTTTCCTTTAATCCAAGTATAATTAGGCTCGAAATCATGTTCAATATCGACCCCTAATCCATATTTACCTGTCGTTGCTAAATCACGAATATGTCCTTTAGAGGATACTACTTTATAATCCTTACCCAAGTATTTTTCAATTGTTTTACTTTTACTAGGGGATTCTACGATGACTAAATTCTCTGCCATTTCTTCACATCCTTATCCATTCATTTATACTAAGTATTTTTCTTTTTGTCAATTCCTATTTTTCATATCCCGTAATATATATGATTAATTTGTGATAATGTCTTAAGTGTTAACTTGCGAAAATGTCTCACTGT
>OGQX01002353.1_pt1 | contig 14747 bp, 6 predicted proteins | sample 1553291 | NCBI WGS metagenome assembly OGQX01 (sample SAMEA2580030, study PRJEB22360) | human gut metagenome | biome: human gut; feature: human-associated habitat; material: faeces | place: Denmark | collected 2008/2010
CGGAAAGGCGGTACCGCTTTTTCGGATAGGCGGTACACCTGTTGCGGAATATTCAATATCATCCAGACTCAGTGTGACAAATGGAAAATTCAGATATCCCTCTGTAAATCCACTCTTAATCAACTGTCCTTCAATGGAGGATGCATCATAAATCACACTGCCTATATCTTCAAGCACATAATTTCTAACTGCCTTTTTTTCATATACATATTCGGCTGTAATAAAGCCCATCTGAATGAATCCATTGGGCGGGCGATGGCAGAAATGGTCAGCCCCTTTCATCATCCGCTCCAGCTCCTCTTTCCGAAATTCAAATTCAGCCAGCGCCTGATTCACCTCATCTAGCTTCTTTTTGTATATCTGTTCGAGAAAATCATAGTCATTCCGTCTCAATATTTCTTTTATCTCTTTCAAGCTCATATTGAGTGCTTTATGATGCTGTATCATATGAAATACCAGACACTGCTGAACATCATAATAGCGATATCCCGTTTTCGGATTTACATAAACAGGAGAAAGGATACCCACTTTGTCATAATGACGAAGTGTAGCAAGAGTAGTGTGATTCAATCTGGCCATCTGCCCGATTAACAGTCTATTATTTTTCAAGATTCCCTCCAAGCAGCAATGCTATCGTAAACACCTCAAAGCTGGTCTTGTTAGCTCATTGCAATCCTTCTAAAAGAAATGAATACCCCGCCTTCCTGCTGGAAACCTATTTTCAAAGGATGCAGAGCGTACATATATTTCCATAAAACCATGGAAATATGACTCATTTTGAAACAGAATTCTCCAGATAAATCAAAATGTTTTCTGACAGTTTTTTTCCCCCCCAGTACATTTACTCTAATTGTCCACTGAAAACGTACACAGGAGCTATGGTACCCATTTCCGGATTTTGATAAAGCATTTATAAACCTCCCATAGTTTACTTACTTATTATATTTATCATAAACCATCATTAGCATAAAGGTCAATAAACGCTTTGGCTTAAAAGATTAATTCTTCCTGATTTTAACAAGATATTTACTTTATTAGTAGAATGATTTTTCGACAAATTCTGAAAATAATGACGTTTCTACCATATGCACTAAATCCTTCAACCATAATAAAAAAAGCAGTGCAGATCATGAATCTGCACTGCTTTTTTTAATCACACTTCGTCCCGAAGTCCTACCAGATAATCAACGGACACATGGTAGTACTGTGCCAGTATCAGCAGCTTATCTGCCGATATTTTTCTCTTGCCCAGCTCATACATACCATAGGCAGCCTGGCTGCAGTGAAGCACACCGGCCACATCGGTCTGTGACAGATTATTGGATTTTCGAAGGAGTTTCAGCCGCTCTGGCCAAACAGCATCAGCATTTTTCATAGACATCACATCCTTTTCCATCGATTGCTCTATTTTCCGTTTTTATCCAGCTTAGCCAGGATTTCCGCCATTTTCTGCTCCAGAGCATCGATACGTTTATCCTTGTCTGCATTGTCCTTCTTCAGGGCATCGATTTCCTTAGACTGACTGTTGATGACTTTTGCCATTTCTGTCTTGGACATGGCCTCGCGTCCTGCGCCGCCGCGTCCTACCTTGAAGGAAACGCCTGCATTGAAGCCGGGATCTCCGTTACCCAGGGAAACGCCTACGTTCACCATGGTATTTTCATTGGGATGATAGAAAGCACCTACAGCGGCGGCATTGGCATTGCGGTAATGGCCATAGCCTACAGCAAAGTCGGCCTTGTCGTCGGGATCATAGTCCAGCGGATGGAGAGCGGCCAAAGCGTTGCTTCCGGCTGCGGCCTTATTGATGTTATTGTTGAGCCTGCCATAAGCATTGTTCATATCCCGGTAAATCTGCTGGGTATTGGCAGCGGTGACACCGTTCACATAGCCAACATTAGCAGCGCTGGTGGGGTCGTTAGCATCGCTGACAACACCGGTAATAACGCGGCCCTTGCCATCCTTGCCATTGACATCAATCTTCGTAGCCGTGCTGCTGCCGCCAATCTGGATGGTATCGCCGGCGGTATTCGTGTGGATGAGGTCACTCGTCGTCTTGAGGCCCGAATCCAGAGCAGACAGGTTCTGTCCAACGGACTGACTGCCCTTGATGTAGGCACCATCTTTGTCGATATGGACTTCCTTGTAGAGCGTGTCGCCCGAAATCAAGCCCGTATCGCCAGCAGCAACCCTGCCCGTGCCTTCCACATTGACCGCATAGGTCGTCGGCGTCGTGTCCGTGCCGTCCACCTTCGTGACCGTCGTATTCTTGCCATTGACCACTGCAACTGCATCTTTGGCAATATTATGGATGACTGTCTTACCCTTGTTGCTGATATTCTCAAGGTCCTTGCCAGCTTTGCCGTCAATCCCCTTCGTGATATCAGTCACCTTGCTGTCGACTTCAGTCCGACTGTAGGTTTCATCCTTCGTGTAGACATCCGACTTATTGGCCTTGGTATCCAACTTCTCATCGACATAGGTCTTATCGGCCTTCTTGGCGAGCTCTTTGGCAACAGCATCGCTAGTGACCAGCTGCTTGTTGCCTTCTGTTACCTTATTGGTACCAATAGCCAGAGCCCAGGCATCTTTATTCGTCTTGATTGCATCAGCCGAAGCAGTTTTGCCATCTGCATCTTTCAGATTCTCACCGATGTTGGATGCATCAACGTTGGCTTTGCTGTTCAGGCCATTCTTGCCATCCGTCAAATCTTTCTTGGCGTCATTGACGATAGTCTGGACATCGCTGATGTTAGCAGCACTCGACTTGCTCTTATCAGTGTAGTTGCCATCTTTGTCCTTCTCGATGCCACTGCCAATATTGGTAATTGCTTTACTGCCACCGTCGATGCCATCTTTGGTTATGGATGGGCCGTTGACGACTTCGGTCTTACCTTCTTTCGTAACCGTTGACTTGATTGTCAGGCCGGAAGCATCGAGTGTCGTGTTGCTATCCTTGTCACCAAAGCGTACCGAACCTTTGTCCGTGAGGTTGAGGTCCTTGTTGAGCTTCAGGTACATCGTAGCATCGCCCGTCTTTTCATCAGCAGCACTCGAAATAACCGCGATATTATTAGACGTCCAGTCATCGGGCTTATACTGTTTATCCTTATTCTTTTCATCAAAGGTCGTGCCGCTGATTTTCAACTGATGATCCAGTTTGACATTGGCAACAGTACCAGTATCACCGGCGTACTTCATGCCGTCATCGAGGGTGGCAACGGTATGCTTATTGGCCGGATTATCCGTATCGTTGTAGACGATGCGGGTAATACCGTCCTCGCCATTCTTGCCATCGACACCATCAACACCCTTTTCGGTCTTGATGATGGTCGTAGCATAGGTATTCTTACCGTCTTCACCCTTTTTGCCAGTCTGGCCGACAAGACCGATGGAACCATCTTTACCGGGCTGGCCATCCTTACCATCATGACCGAAGACAACATCATCTAAGCCGCCGTGGAGGGCTTTGTAGACTTCGCCGCCCGTGATAAGCTGCTGAGAGCCGTTCTGGGTCGGGTCATTCGTAGTCGATTGCGTAGGATCTGCAACCTTACCGGTACCGATAGCCGTACCCCAAGCATTTTCATTGGCCGTGATTTCTTCAGTCGATGCAGCCTTGCCATCCGCACCTTTCAGGTTCTTACCGATGTTGGATGCATTGATATTGGCCTTGCCTGCCAGCTTCGTATCCGTTGCTGTACCGGCATTATTGATGGCATTCGTGATGGCCGTATTGACCGTATCACCTGAAACGAGATTCTGGTCGCCAGCAGCAACTGTACCATCATTGTTTGCAGAGACCTTATAGGTGATGGTTCCTGCTTCCTTATTCTCAGTCGATGTAACCGTGACCCTGTCTCCAGCCGTAACCTTGACGGCATCCTTCGACAGGTTCTTGATCACTTTCTGTCCTTCATTCGTGATGTTGGACAGATTCGTCAGTTTCGTGATGTCGCCGGCATTCTTGGTGATGTTCGTCGTGTTTGTGCTAATGTCATCGGCATTCGTCTTGACCTGTGCATCCAGTTTCGACAGATTTTCAGCGGTCGTCTGGGAACCTTTTACATATGTGCCATCTGTTGCAGGACGGAGTTCATCATGGATTGCCTTATCCGTGACTAACATATCCTTTGGTGTAGCGATATCACCTGTACCGAGCGCAGCACCCCAGGCCTTTTCGTTTGCAGCCTTTTCTGCATCAGCTGCCGCAGTCTTGCCATCTGCTCCTTTCAGATTCTTGCCGATGTTAGATGCATCGACATTGGCCTTCATGCCTTCCAGTTTCTTGATCTGTGCCACGTTGACGGCATCGGTATCGTTTGTACCGGCGGCCACGCCGTTGATCTGGCGGGTTACTGTGCCATCTGCTTTACCGATGGATACAGCTGCTTTGGTGGCCTGCCAAGTACCAGTAGGATCTGTCGAAGTCTGGCCGGTAGTAGGATCATATCCTTCAGTAGACTTACCAGTTACAGTGGCTTCAGATCCGCTGCCGATAGCTACGCCATCAGCAACCTTTGCATTGGCCTCCTGTCCAAGGGCAACAGCATTAGTAATTTCGTATCCATAAACCTGAGCAGATCTACCGATGGCAATATTGCTTCCGGAATCTGCATGGGATTCAGAGCCAATAGTAATGCTGTTTTCTCCTGCCGAGGTATTCACACCAATTGTTACGGCATTGCCGCCACCAGCCGTAGCAGAAAGGCCAATAGCAACTGCATTGTCAGCGCCAGTGTCGCTGGTTGCATTGGCATTATGACCAATGATGACGGCATCGGAAGCTCTGGTTAATGTACCTTCAGTATCAGCAGAACCGATGATTACATTGTTCTTTTTGCCAGTCAGTGCATGATTATCACCAATGACGACATTAGACTTATTGGACCTCTTAATGGGCTTGGCATTGTTGTCGTCGTAGCTGTCCCCATCAAGTTTATTATTGGCGCCGATGATATAATCATGCTTGCCGTTAATAACCTCATTGTTGAAGCCATCGACGTAGTTGTACTGTGAAGACTTTTCAGGATCATAATCCTGAATGGCAGTATTGGAAGTATCAGTGGAAGTATCAGTAACCCATTCGCCCTTATCGTTCTTCACCTGATTACCTTTGACGGTATTTCCGACACCGACAACCTGGCTCATATATGCACTTTCGACGTTATTGCCGCCGCCCATAACCATGACCTGTCCGCCGCTTTCCTTGACGGCATCCTGCATAGCCTTGCTGAGTTTCGCCGGATCGGATACATTGTCTAAGATGGCCCCAGCTTTCGTCGGATCAATGAGGCGGTAGGAATTCGTAACGGTGTTGCCTGCACCATAGATGATGGCTGCGTTAGAGTTCGTCGTCATATTGGCCTGGCCGACGATGCTGTTGGCTACGCCGCTGAATACTCCAGACTGGGCCGTACTCTGGTTAATATTAAATGTACCATAAGATAGAGCTGTTGCACCACGGAAATCATAGCCCATAAGTTTCACATCACCCGTATTGATGACGCCGGAATAGGAACCGGCTACGGTCGAAGCAATACCGTCTGCTTCCGTGCTGAAGCCGGATGCCAAACTGCCCATGCCTTTTGCACCCTTATTATCCGAATTGTCGGCAAGAAGACCTTTCACAGTAGGCAAAGTTTCTTGCGTGCTGCTTTTTTTGTCATTAACAGAATAGTACTTGATGTTATGAGTCTTATCGTTCAGCTTAGATGCATTATCTGCAACCTGTGCATCGAGAGCACTCAGATTCTGGCCAGTCGTATTGTTGGCATTAACATAATTCGTCGAACCGGTTGGCTTGTCATAGTCGTACAGCGTCTTGCCCGTTATCAGCTGGTCAGAATCTTTAGCGGTAGCAGCAGTTAACGTGCCTGCGCCAAGAGCCTGGCCCCAGGCGTCTTTGCTGTTCTTCTGAGCCGTTGTCGTAGCGTCTGTATCCTCGACAGGCTTTTTATTTCCATCAAGCTGCACGTTGCCCCTTTCATCTGTCTTGTAGACTGTGATGTTATTGCCGAGATTTGATGCATCTTTTTCAGCATACTGTTTCAGCTGTTTCATGACGACGACGTCGTGGTCATCAATACCATCTGCGACTTTGACGAGGCGGTTGTAGTAAGCGTCTTTATACGTCGTAGGAGTTACAGATTTCGGAGCTTTGGTATAATCATTAGTCGTTCCATCAGCATTGACCTGATTTTCGGGCAGTTTGTTCCATTCGATGGTATAGCCGGAGACATCGCCTGCATCATGGCCAAACGCAATCGTGCCTTCTTGATCAGTTGTGGCCTGATAGCCAACGGCTGTACCATTAGCTGTTGTGACAACGGACTGATTACCTGCCGCTAAGCCATTTAACGCATCAGTACCGGTAGAACCACCAGCCAGACTAACTGAGTAGTTACCATTTACACTAGTGCTGTAACCATACATACCATTGCCGCCCGTTCCGCCGATGGCGGTTGAAGAAGTCCCCAATGCATAGTTGTATGCACCACCAAGAGCAACAGCCTGCTGACCATTGGCAACATTCATGATACCGCCTCCGGCTGTAGAAGCAATACCAGCAGCCGTGTTATCACGTCCACCGAATACAGCAGACTGATTTCCTGCTGCATTATTGTTATCACCGCCGATGACTACAGACGTAGCGCCAGAAGCAACATTGTCCAATCCACCGACAACGACACTGCTCTTGCCGGATGCCAAGGCTTTACCAGCACCGACGATAACGGAATTTGCATCAGCAGCACCGTACTGTTTTGCAGGACCTCTGCCTTCAACCAGACCGCCGATAATCATGCCTTTAGCCTCGTCATCGTTGTACCCCGTGCCAAGATTGTGTTTCAGGCTGATGACATTTTTAGTTCCCTTCCCGGTGTTCGTCGGGTCGTTTTCATCAGCAACGTTGATGCCCCAACCGGCATTGACGTTCAAATTATCAGCTTGTTTAATAGCGTCATTCATCTGACCAACGGTAACAACATCGGAGTTATCGGTACCTTTAGCGACATTGGTGATGCGACGCTTAAGAGTTCCATTACCTACGGAAACGTAAGAGTCGCCTTTATCTGTAGATGTAGCATCTGAATTGGCACCGATGGCGATGTTACCGTCTTTGGAATGAGCGTTATAGCCTAAAGCGACAGAAGCTCCCTCGATTGTCGGCTTTGCTTCTATGCTATAAGTATCGTCATCTACTGTACCGGAAGTATTATAATGTCCGTCCTCTTTTACGACCCATTTATCCGTCTTTGAATTTTCAGCTTTTGCATTGGAGCCAATGGCAATAGAACCCCAGCCAGTTGCATCCGACTGGAAGCCAACAGAAGTGACATAATTATTATTTCCTCCCTTTGCCAGATTATTAGCTCCATCATTATACCCGCTATGTTCACCGATAAATACACTGCCTTTTGATTCACCAGCATTGCGGTCACCAATGGTAACGGTCTGCTGTCCTGCCTGTGCATATAAACCTGCAGTGATGGCGCCCGGTAACTTTGCACCGGCTCCTTGATAGTTCGGCAAGTCGTGCCGTGAACGATTATTAAAGATATCCGTTGCTTTATATTGATATGTTTTCCATTTCTTATTCTCATCCTTTTCCTTTTCGTCATAATACCAATAGTAATCATTGGCTCCTACAAAATCATTATTCCGTACGCTTCCATCATCCGGTATGATCCCATCTGCCTGCACCACTGGCATCCCCTCAAATGAGAAGCTCCCCAGTGCAATCAGTACACCGGCTGTCAGAGCGGCACTGCTCTTTGTATGGCGGCCGTGGCTCTTGGCAATTTCTGAAACAACGACACAGCATTGCTTCACTTTACTGTACATGACCTTATAGATTTTGTTCATGTCATCCTGCCTCCTGTATTCTAAAAAGACTTCGAATCTAATGTGCAGATTAGATTCATTTTCCTTAGAATAGGGCCTGCTGTTACAGTAAGGTCAAATTACCTATCAAAATATGAATAAGAATCCTAAACTAATTAATACGGTAAATTTACGTCAAATTATTGTTGATACAATATATCATCTATACAATTACCTTATATTGCGCCAACAATTCATACTATCAGCTCATAAGCCTTTTCTGATTTTAAATCCCTCCCTTGATAAACTTCATCTATTTAATGAATAAACATTCGTTTTAAATAAAAGGTTTAATAACAAAACGTATTATTTCATGATTCGATTGATTGAATGAATGTAAAATTTCTCCTTTTCATTTCTTCTATAGACATAAAAAGGATGGTATACTCCCTCCCGAGCAGACAGATTTTTTGTTTCACCTGCCTGCTCCGAAAGGAGCATACCATCTGCTATTTTTTCGTTATTTTTTTGATGTCAGATTACTTCTTTGCAGCCAGGGCCTCCACTTGTTTTTTGAGTGCTTCGATTTCTGCTTTCATTTCAGCATTGTCCGCTTTCATTTCAGCTTTATCCTTTGCATTCTGCACATCCCTGGCCTTCAACTCGGCAATTTCCCTGCTCTGCTTGTCAATGACAGATGCCATTTCCGCTTTGGAATACTTGATATACTTATTGCTCTTTCCAAATTTCAAAGAGAACCCGCCATTTACCATGTTACGGTTATCACCCATGGTCCATCCCAGATTAAACATGGTCCTTTCATTGGGACGATAGAAAAGTCCCACAGCAGCAGCGGTGGCATTGCGGTAATTGCCTACGCCGGCAGCGAAGTCCCACTTATCTTCCGGATCATAATCCAACGGATGAAGGGCAGCCAGAGCGGCGGCGCCGGCGCCCACCTTGTTGATGCGATCGCCCAGTTCCCCTACTTTGCCGTTCAGGTAGTTGATATTCTGGGTATTGGAAGTCACCTGATTATCCAAAGCAGACAGATTCTCCCCAGCGGTATTGGATACTTTCACATAAGTGCCATCCCGTTTAACCCGGGTTTCGTTGTATACCGTGCCAGCATTGACAGCATTCTTGGCCCCATCTTCAATCGTCGTATCAGCTACATTTCTGATGGTCGTATCTTCACGGAGCGTAATGGTCTTGCTGGTATCGCCATCATAGTTGACAGCGTTCTTTGTCGCAGCCTGCAGCTGGTCCTCCGTCGCGGCCTGGCCGGATGTAATCTTAGTGGAATTCCAAGTCTTGTTAGTCAATCCACCAATCGTGCCTTTGTTGTCCTTATTGATAGTCACAACACCAGCAGTAACAGAATCAACTGTGATGTCCTTATTGAGGGAAATGGCAATACCATGGTCGCTGGCCGTGGTCATGATATTCTTATCGCCGTTGATCTTGAGAGTTTCACCGGGTTTGACAGCAGCTGCAGCACCTTGATCCGCAGCAAATGTAGTCGGCTTTGTATCTGTCTTAATGACCAGTTTTTCCCCATTCGATGGATTATCCGTGCTGCCCGGATTTTCTGTATTGCCCGAATTCCCCGGTTTCACGGGAGGAGTAACCAGTGTATCTGAGGTAGAGCCAGAGGTATTTCCACCTTCATCCGGCTTTTCCGGTTCAACAGTAACATCATCAGTAGGAGTGGAGCCACCCTTGATATTGGCACTGATTGTATAAACGCCATCTTTCTTAACGATAGAAATACCATCACCTGCTACAAAATTCATGGCAGGGCCTATTTTCTCAGCTACGGCCTTGAGCTGGGCCACGTTGACTGCGTCAGTATCTTTGGATCCAGCGGCCAGATTGGTAATTTGACGAGTGTGAGTGCTATCACCGATGGAAACAGCTGCCCAGGATGATTTCCAATCTTTCTCATCACTAATACTTGCAATTTTCGTTTTAGGGTCCCAGCCAAATACTCCGGCTTCGGTATCGGCTATAGAACCGGAGCCGATAGCCACACCGCCTTCCACCTTGGCATTGGCGTTATGGCCGAGAATGACGATATTGGAAGCACTTGTTGTCAACGTCTCATCGGCCGTACCAAGGATGATATTGTTGGAAACATCATTTGCCAAGGTATGATTATCGCCGATGACAATCAGATTGTCGTCTTTTTGGGCTTTTTCTCGATCCGTCTCGCTTAAGACACCATCTTTAGTTGCATCCGAGAACGTCTTACCCTGAATGTTGTTGTTGGCACCAATAACATAGGCATGATTCACATTAGCAATCTGGTTATTATAACCATCAATCATATTATATTGAGCACTATATTCATTTATTTCTGGGTTTTTGATAAAAATCCAGTTATATTCGGCATCCTTGTGGTATAAATTACCTGTCAATTTATTATTGACACCAATAACCTGTGAACGAACAGCACGATCAATTTCATTGCCGCCGCCAATGGCTAAGGCTGCACCGCCTGGATTTTTCTGCACACTATCACGGAAAGATTGAGCTGCTTTAGCAGCTGAACTAGCGCTCCCCGGAGTAGCGACATCAGCAAAAGAATTGGTAATCGTATTACCTGCACCGTAAATCAGAGCACCATTGGCATTGTTCGTCTTGTTTGCCAAACCGACAATGCTGTTGGCAATACCAGAATCACCGTTTCCTGTCGTTGCTGATTCAATACTATTCAGGGCACCAATAGAAACAGCTCCCGCATTTTGGGTATAACTACCAGAATGTTTATCATATTTATTTGGATAAGCAGTTGACATGATCGAATAGTCACCAATCAACGTACTCAACGTGCCACCAGTATAGCTGTTCGTTCCCAAAAGGACAGAAGCAACACCTGAACCAGAGCCCCCGTTCCCGTATTTGGAAATAGTGACATCACCCATGTCGCCAGTATAGGTACGATTACCAATGTCGATGGATTGAGATAATGCCTCTGCCCCTTCACCGATGGCAATCGCACCGGCTGCCTTTTTCATCCCCAAAAGCATAAAGTAGGCTTTCGATCCGCCCTGCATATAGGCATGAGCGTTTTTCCCCAAGGCTATACTCTGTCCTTCACCTTCAGGGAAGCTCCCAGGTTCTTCAAGAATCTTATGACTAATGGTAGCGTCTGTACTCATCAAAGAGCTCTTATCGTCAAAGACAACGGCAACTTTTTGATTGACTGACTTCAGCTGTGCTACGTTGACAGCATCGGTGTCTTGTGTACCGGCAGCCAGGTTAGTAATTTGGCGAGTAGATTTGACAATCTGTTTTTCCTGTTTCGTTTTACCTGTAGTTTTATCTATGACAGGCTTTCCGTCCTTGTCGAGAACATCATATTCCACTTCACGGTCTGCACCGCCTACAGAAACGGCAGCATCGGTGGATACCCAAGCAGAATAATCTGTGTCGGAGTTGCTATGCTTCTTGCCCAGTGCGTCATAACCTGTTTTTCCAGCTTCGGTAGAGGCGACAGAATCCGAACCAAGGGCTACGCCGCCATTTTGAGTGACATCTGTATTATAGCCGACCATGACGGCATTTTTGATATCTTTGGTATGATCCTTGACCGGAACTTGTTCGGTAACAGTGTATTCAAACGTACCATCAGGATGTTCATCCGTTGCAGCCCCTACGGATTTTGATTTTTTCGTCACCTGTTTTTCTTCAGAAACCATGGAACCAAGAATGACGTTGTGTTTCCCGTTTTCCAAGTTATGATAGTCACCGATAATGACGTTGTCTTCGCTATTTGTTAAGGTATTTCCTGTGCCGACAATAGCCGTCCGTTTGATATTTGTTCCAGTGTTTGCAAAACCATTCACGGTATTGTACACACTCATGTCCGTTTCAGAACCCTTTAGGGTATTGCCAGTACCGATAATCTGCGAACGAATAGCATAGTCAGCATTATTACTGTTGCCCAAGACCGATACAGCGCCGCCACTGGTTTCCATATACTTCTGCCAAGCATTGCGCATTTCGTCATAAGAGATATTTAAATTATTTCCTTCAGCTACAGTATCTGCACCTACTCCATAATAGTCCGCACCAAAAAGTCCAGATAAAAGCCAGTATTCAGTTGCACCGGCTGTATCTTCGTCTTTCCCAAGAATATCCGGTCCTTTTGCATGGGTTACCGTATTGCCGGCGCCCATAATCATCGTGCCTCTGGCATTCGATGTAATGTTCAAACTGCCATTGACGCTATTTCCTAACCCATCAATATCAAGACCACTATCATTTGAACTACCTGCATCCTCTATTTTATTGAAGGCACCATAAATAGACGCCATGGTCCCTGCTCCTGAATCCGGATTGCCTGTAACACTAACGATGATGGAACGAGGCCCCATTATTGTCTGAAATACGCCGCTTCCCTGTGAACGGTTACCAATGACGATACCGCCATTTTGTGTTGTTGTGGTATGATAGCCAATAATGATGTTATTCGATCCAGCCGTATATAAATCACCATTATGCTCTGTCTTCTTTTGCTGTTCAGACGGAGCTAATGAACCAATTACGATAGTATCCTGGATACCATTAAGATTCTGATTATCACCAATAACTATACCAGCTGATGGACCACCAGCATGATCGCCATCCCATTTCCCATCAGCACGATTATTATTGCCGATGACCTTCAAGGAATCCCATTCATTACGATACGTATCATTTGACTGGATAACATTGCCCCGGCCTATAGTCAAATCCGATACATTTTCTTCTCTGCCTTCTGGGTGCTGGTAATCTGTGACAGTTCCTCTATCTCTGGCGATAATATTATTATTATCACCAATGACTTGCTGATTACGGCTACCAGAAATGAAATTGCCAGATCCATGGATGCGCACATTGTTACTTCTAACCGTATCCCATCTGCCTTCCATTTTATTGGTAACCGTATTGCCATCACCGACGATTTCTGCATTGCTGCTATCAATGACTTTATTCCCCTTACCGGTAATATTTGCATTGATATCCTTTATCTTCGTATCCGTATTCGTGACGGTATTCCCGTTGCTATCTGTTACAGTCGTATTATCCGCGGCCCAGCTGACTTCCGGCACGCCGCCCCATGTCATGGCTCCTGCTACAAGGGCTGCGGCAAGGATGCGGGCCAAAGCTGGTGTACCGTTGTGGCTGGCTCCTTTCCGGCTGTTTTTATGGCTGCTTTTTGCGAATTCTGACACGACAATGGAACACTGCCGTGCTTTGCTGTAAATGACTTTGTAGATTCGATTCATTTCAATTCTCCTTCCAAAAACGCTCTATTACAACGAACCGTAAATCTATGTAATCCGAGAATACTAAGAGATGCATAGAACCTAAAGCAAAAATTATATTTATGCTTTTAAGAATAGTGCGTGATGTAAGAGGAAGGTCAATTTACATATGGAAATAAGAATAAGAGAGAGCGGATTCATAATTATAGCTGATTGCCGTCATTCCAGTGTATTGTTTATGCCGCTTTCTCATGTCTCCCCAGTCATTCTATAGAAATAGATTATGATTTTTCGTCACTTCTGCTGCTTTTTTCCATATATGTGCCGTTGATTTTATGTTTAAACATTCCTGTATCAATATGGTTAAATAGCAAAACGTATTATTTCATGAATCATAATTTCAAAGTGTCATAAGGTTTTTTACATAGTTTTTATTTCATATATGATCACAAAAAATGGAAGTGGATAGAGGAAGTCCGCTTCCTTATGTGGGAATGCTATGGGGATAAGATGTTTTAAAGGCACGAAGGCGATGGAAAATAACAGGCCTTTCTTTGAAAAGCCAAGGTCCCCATAATGTGAATCTTTATGTACCTGCTATTTATTCGGACCTATCCTCAGGGCTATCGCCCAACTGCTGACGGTCGGGCGACAAAAGGAAAGCGCCCTTATGGGCAGGCCAGGCGCCTTACTTCGCCCGACTTGGCAATCCTATGCAGGATTGCCACCTGGGGAAGGAGCCTGACGATTTTGCATGTACCTCAGTACTGCATCCCTTATAAAAACAAAAAGCAGCCTCCTACGAAGCTGCTTTTTCAACACAAAGAAACCCGGTGCCCTCCCATCCCCTATGCCCAATGAGTTCGGTGTCTGCATGGTCTACGGCCGCTGCTGTGTTATGACACGACGGCGCGAGCCAGGCATGAGTCTCCCGTCATTTCTGCCGTGATAGATGAGGAAGTTACGGATTTCTCTGCGTTTTCTTTTTACCTGATCAGGGAGGGGGTAAAAGAGGTTAACCCATGGACGCCTGCCTTCCATACTTGCATCCCCTATGGCCATCTTGGGAATTTATGGATGACTTCTTTCCATTCTGCAGGTCTTTCACATCCCTCTACTATATAAATCGAAAAAATCGCGTTTTTGTGAACGCGAAAATGTAAAGTTTAATGATATTCTCATATTTCCTTCTGCTAATTGATATATATCGCCAGAGCGCACTCTTTCCTTAGTGATTCATAAAATTTCAAAGGCAGGTTGTAAAAAGAGGGGGCTTATGCAATATAAATGTATGGAGAGACAAAGCAGGAATCTTTCCATGGAAGGATTCCATTTTCCTTTCTGCTATGCACATCGCGAATATTCCGGCCGGAATGCAGCTTTGGCAGAAGGAAATAAAGAATCCCTGTATACAGATTTCCTGCTTCCTCTCTCCGGCTCCCCACGCGCCTGGGGAGCAAAACGGATTCTGCAGAATAAGTTAAAGCAAGATAACATCAAAAACACGGATACCATCCCTTGCAGCATGAGCCCGCATTCCCGGACGACAAGAGCAGGGTTGACGCAGGATTTTCCTGTGATTTAGCGTTGCCGCCTGATTCTGAGAGGCCCGCAATACTGACTGGCTCCGGTACCCACCCTGGTTTTTTTCCTCCCTTAACTCCATAA
>OGQX01002368.1_pt1 | contig 14670 bp, 13 predicted proteins | sample 1553291 | NCBI WGS metagenome assembly OGQX01 (sample SAMEA2580030, study PRJEB22360) | human gut metagenome | biome: human gut; feature: human-associated habitat; material: faeces | place: Denmark | collected 2008/2010
TACTGTATGTATTTCCCATTTTCGGAACTGCGGAAGTGGAGCAAAAAGACGGCTGGGACTCGCAGACGCAATTGTGCGGTGTTGCCTTAGAGAAAACAATAACATTCACATCAGGGCAGCATGTCCGCCGTGACAGGGAAAAAGTCGGAGTTTCCCTTCGAGGTGTCCGCGTTTTCCACAATGAGAAGCACCATCTGCTCATTTCCGGCAAGATTGTGCCAGACGCCCTTTTTGATGTTGTACATCTTCCGTTTTTCCATCACGACCGTCGAAATCTGTCCGAGAGCGTCTCCGACGCCGTCCGCGACATAGAGCGTGCACTCCCCCTCCAGCAGAACGAACAGCTCGTCCGTTTCATTATGCCGCTCCAGATAAGGGATCGTTTCGCGGCGGAATTTGCTGGGATCGTCATTCAGAAACGCGACCCGCCAGCCTTCATAGTAGACCAGCGCCCGATAGCCGGGGCCATCATACTGTGCTACTTCAATCAGGTTTTCTTTCATAATGGTTTGCTCCTTTCAAAATCATGCCTTTTTCAAACGGTTCAGCGCTGTTTTCCGGGGCCGCTGTTACCCTGCTACTAGCCATTATAGTAAGGGGCTGTCCCCACTGTCAATGCTGAAAAAATCTGTTTCTGTCAGATTTTTTGGTATTGACATTTTTTCTCAAGGCACTGCCCACGGTTTCCGCCTTGATTCTGGCAAATCATCCTGAATATCTGCAGCTATCATACCTGCGCCCATGGAAATTGGCAATGCAAAAAGGGAACACATGCTTGCAGAAAATACACCTTCTGTCCGTTCGGCAGTCCGGGGGAATTGACAGTCACACCCGCCCATGCTATACTGGACGAAATTCGACCACTTTTTGCAAAGGCAGATTCTTCTATGGGGCATAATTACAACGATTCTATCAATTTCTCTTTCAAAAAAGATTTGGAAACAATAAAATCATTGCCAAAGGAAAAACGGTGGAAATACATCTGGGATTATTATAAAATAATCATTCTGGTTTTGCCCGTGGCGCTGATCGTGCTTCTGATCCTCGGCTCCTTCTGCGTCAATATGGTCAAGGGCACTTTCTTTCCCAAGGACCCCGTCAGCATCGGTATTGCGGTGTCCGGCTACTCCGCGTCCCCGGACTGGTTACAGAGCTGCGAGGAGGCCATCGGCTGCGATCCGAAGCGGGAATATCTGCAAATTCTGGAGTCCCCGCCCTACAGTACCGAACGGGACGATTTTGTGATAAAATCCACTCTCTGGCTCACTGCCGGACAGCCGGACATATTCATCGTGGACGAGGACGGGTACGAATATCTTCTTTCTCTGGATATTCTGGTCGATCTGTCCCGGGACTGGCCAGCGGAATTGCAGGCGCTTTCTGCCGGATACCCGGTCACAGAGTATGCCGTCGAAATTTCCGGCACCGCCTTCGCCAGAGAACACGGCATTTCGGATGAGCCGGTCTACCTGTGTATGTTCGCCAATGGTCACGGATATCAGCGGGGGCTGGATATTGCCGCGTACATTCTGGAAAACGGTTGACAGCCTGTCACTCCATACACCGGAAGCTTAGCAAAGATACGCCCGGAAAAGGGCAGAACAGTACCCGGAGATTCTGAAAATCTCCGGGTATTTTACTATGGCAGCACCGCGCAATTGCGTCTGCGAGTCTCAGCCGTCTTTTTGCTCCACTTCCGCAGTTCCGAAAATGGGAAATACATACAGTATTCCTCCATTTTTGGAACTTTGAATTGGAACAAAAATCCTGCCTGAGACTTCTTGCCGAATTGTGCCGTGCTGCCCTATCCATTTTTCTGCATTTCGCAGCCCGCGATCTCCATGCGGACCGTTCCGTCTTCTTTTTCCGTGCAGGTGATTTCCACGGGCGCGTTTGCGTTCGGGTACTGCAGCAGCACCCGAAGGGCGCCGCTTTCATCCTTATCCACCGCGTAGGTGCCGCTGCGGGTCATACTTGCCTCTTGCTCCCCCAGCGCGATATGCGCCTCACAGTCAAACGTTCCGTTTTTATGAAACGTATATACCGCGGTCGTCCCCTCGGACATCTGAACGTACCATTCGGAAGAAACCAGCGTTTTTTCAAAACTGTCCCCCGCGCTAAGCTTGTAAAACGCAAACGCCAGGATAGCCACCAGAATGATCCCCGCAATAATCAGACAGATACGACGCTTCATACTTTTTCTCCTTTGCTTCTTCGGCTATTCCCAGTTTACAGGATTCTTTCCGCCCTGTCAACTGCCGCCGGAATCGAGCGCGAATTTTGTTTGTTTTTTATAAAACCGGTTGAATTTCCGCATACTCCCTTACCGTGAACCATGTGAAAAACGCCTCCGGAAATACATCCGGAGGTGTTTCTCGGCTTTCGCCATATATAGGAGTAATGGAAATGTCATTTTTCGCTGGCTTTCTTACTGCCAAAATATTTTTCAAAGGGCTGATTGACAAAGGAACAGCCCAGAAGGCAATTGAACGCGCACAGGATGATGATATAGAACGGAAGCGCCTGATAGGTAAACAGCAGCAGCATCAGATCCAGCAAACCGGCTGTGATCAGCAGCTGCAGCGTGGTTCTCCATTCCACGACCGCCATGATGCAGGCATTTTTGAAGTTTGCCCAGATATCTACGTCCAGCAGCACGAGCAGCGGATAAAAATACTTCGTGATGCAGAAATAGAGGAGGACGGAAATTGTCGTGGCGATGACTACCGCGCTTCCTTCCATGCCAAAGATGATCGGGTAGCAGGCGATGGACACCGGGGCAAGCAGGAGCAGGAGGCCAAACACGGTCCTTTTCAGGAAGTGGGTCCGGAATTCAGCAAAGAATCCGTGGAACACCCCTTCGTACCGGGTCTCCCGCACCATATTCAGGATGACCCTGTGCAGAGCGCAGGTTGCCGCCGGAATGGTGATCACCGGCAGGCAGCACAGCAGATACAGAAGATTCAGTCCGATCAGCCTGACCCAATACTGGCTCAGCACCAGCCGGACGCTCTCCCACCCGGAGGCTTTCAGTGCCGCAAAAACACCGCGTCCCTTTTCTTTGGAAGGAAATGCCATAAATCAACCCTTTACCGCACCGGCAGTCATTCCGGACACCAGATACTTCTGGAAGAAAATGAACAGCAGAACGATGGGCAGAGAACCGGCCACAGCAAACGCCATCAGTCCGCCATAGTCGTTGGAGTACTCGCCCAGGAAGCTCTGGGCAATGCCCACAGGCAGCGTGCGCATTTCGTTGGACTTCATGATGGTCAGCGCCATCAGATAGTCGTCCCATGCGTTGAGGAAGGTGTAGATACCCACCGCGACCAGTCCGGGAACCACCAGCGGAAGCAGGATATGCAGCAGCACACGCATCCGGCTGGCGCCGTCGATTCTCGCCGCCTCATCCAGAGACTTGGACAGCGTATCAAAGAAGCTCTTCATCAGCGTAATCGCCAGCGGAAGCGCGAAGGTCGTGTCCGCAAGGATCAGGCCACGATACGTGTCCAGCATACGCCACGAATTGTAAAAACCGTAAAGCGTCGTCAGGATGACCACCACAGGGAACATCTGAACGGAGGAAACGGAGCTGAGGATCACGCGGCGGCCAAAGAAATTATAGCGGGACAGTGCGTAGCTCGCGGGAACCGCAACCAGCAGCACGATCGCGATCGTTCCGAAGGAGACGATGAAGCTGTTCTGGAAAAACCGCAGATAGGACGCGCGGGTAAAGATCTGCGAGAAGTTCTTCAGCGTCGGGTTGATCGGGAAGAACCGGGGCGGCACGCTCATGATAACGTTGCTCGGAAGCAGGGAGCAGTTGATCATCCAGTAAACAGGGAACAACAGCACGAACAGAATGATTGCAATGACCACATACTTGGCAATCTTTTTTCCAGTATTGCGCTTTTTCATTTCTGCTTCCCTCCTTAACCCAGATCTTCGGAATACTTATCCGTAAGCTTGTTGGAGAACATGGTGATGATGAATAGAACGATCAGCCACACAACGCCGATTGCCGCGCCATAACCGAAGTTATAGGACTGGAATGCGGCATTATAGGCTGCAATAGACAAGGTTGTAGTCGCACCGACAGGACCGCCGTTGGTAATGTTGGCGATGATGGTATACATCTGGAAGTTTGCCATCAGGGCGATCCAGATGGAGGTAATCAAAACGGGTCGGATGGACGGAATGGTGATATGCAGCAGACTCTGCCAATAATTCGCGCCGTCGATCGTACCGGCTTCGAGCAGGGACTTGTCAACAGACTGCAAACCGGCAAGGATCATGACCATCATGTAGGGAAGCTGGCGCCACACGGCCGCAATGACGATCAGCGCCATGGCGCTGCCGCTCTGCAGCGTCCATGAATAGTCCAGAGTGGGGATCATTCCCAGTTTATAGGCGATCCAGTTGATCACACCGTAGCTGGAGTTCGTCATGAATCTCCACACGATTGCGGTAACAACGGAGGGGATCGTCCACGGAACCAGCATCAGGCCGCGCAGCGTACCGCGTGCCTTGATCTTGCTGTCCAGCAAGAGTGCGATACCCATGCCCAATACGAGCTGGATCACGACCACCAATGCCACGAATACAAAGGTGTTTTTGAAATAGGTAAAGATCTGATTGTTCTGGAGCATGATTTTGTAGTTGGCAAAATTGTTCCATTTCAGATCGAATATACCCTTCCTCAGTTCTTTCAGCCCGTAATCACAAAAGCTGGCGTAGATACCTTTCAGAATCGGGAACGCAATAACGACGAGCAGAACAAGAAGGGCAGGCACCATCAGCAGAAAACCAAAGGTACTGTCGGACATTCTACGCGTTTTTAATTGATTTTTGGAAGTCATATGCCTGTCTCCTTCTGGAAAGTGGGCCCTCTCTCCGCCGAGAGAGAGGACCCACCCGCTTAGCAATCTTTCAAACGTGCTTCTTTACAAGCCGATTATTTGTTGTACTCGTTCTGAATCTGGGTCTGCCACTTGGCGAGGATCTCGGCGACATCGCCGCCATGAGCCAGCTCAGTCAGCATGTCGGTCAGCATGGCGTCGGCATCCTGGAAGTGGATGTTGGCGGAAGGCAGAGCCTTAGCGGAATCCATAGCCTTTACGTAAGCGTAGGTGTAGCCGCCCTTTTCCTGCTTGACAGCGGTGCAGTCCTTGAAGACTTCCGCCATGACGGTGGAGCGGGAGCTCATCTTGCCCTGACCGTTCCGGTAGAGGATGTCAATGACATCGGCGCCGGACATGAAGTCCAGGAAGTGACCCATGGCTTCCATCTTCTCATCGGAGCAGGAGTCGAACACGACCAGCTCATGAGCGATCAGGTAACCATGACCGGCAGCGTCAGCACCGGGGATGGTCATAGCCTGCGTACGGGCATAGTAAGCAGCCTCATCCTCAGCAGCGGAAGCGGCAGTGACAATAACGGACTCGATGTCCCAGTAGAAGCCGATCTTGCCGGCGCCGAACAGGTTGCGCAGTTCCTTTAAGGAGTTGGCACTGGCGGCGGTGGAGATCTTCTTGACGAACAGGTTCTGCAGATCGGTGTAAGCAGCAACAGACTCATCGGAGGTCAGCAGGATGGTGCCGTCCTTCTCGAATTCGCCGCCGCGGGCCCACAGAGCGGGGAAGGTGTTGTAGCCTTCGCCGGCCTCAACGCCGTTGGAGTCGGGGATCGCCAGACCGTAGATGTCGCTGCCCAGAGCGGAGATCTTCTCGGCAGCCGCCAGCAGGTCGTCCCAGGAAGCGATGGCGGTGTAATCAACGCCAGCCTGCTCGCACAGGTCGGTATTCACCAGCAGCGCGCAGGTGTTGGAGAACCAGGGCAGTGCCATCATGGAGCCGTCGACGGTGACGGAGTCGATAGCGGACTGGGAGTAGTCGGCGAGGACGTCAGCGGAGATGTAGCCGTCCAGAGGCTTCACAACGCCCAGAGCCAGCAGCTGGGGCAGCCACTCAGCCTTGATGTGGGCAACGTCGGGGCCATTGCCGCCGGCAACATCGATCAGCAGGGTGGAGAGGTAATCAGCGTAGGAGTAGAAGTACTCGGTGCTGATGGTGGTGTTGTACTCGTTCGTCTCGTTGTACAGATCCGCCATCTCCTGATAGATGGGGCGGACGGAATCTTCTGCGAACACCCAGGAGCCCCAGGTCAGGGTCACAGGCTCAGCAGCGGGAGCAGGTTCTTCGGCCTTTTCAGTCGCGGCAGGCTTTTCTGCAGCGGTCTGTGCCTTTGTCTCAGCGGGGGCGTCTGTCTTCGAGCCGCAGGCGGCAAGAGACAGAACCATGGCCAACGCCAGAAGCATCGCGATAAACTTTTTCATGTTTCACTTCTCCTTAGTTTTTAATTTTTATACACGCAAAACAACCTTTTGCGGGTAATACAAGATGCGTGACCGGCTCACGGGCGATTTCGGAACGGGTTATTCATATTGACCGTCAATCTGGGGTGCGGTCGTCCCGATTCTTCGCAGCCTGACAGGCAGCATGACATTTTCGCCAAAAGAGTCGGTGTCATTCTCTTTTTTTTGTGTATCTTGACTATACCATCTCCGCAAGCAAAACACAATACACATTTGAAACACGAACTTGCAAAAAACAAACATTCCGGGGTATATTTTTTCTTTTCACACCGCAAAACCCGGCACGGCATGAGCGCTGCGATTGCTGTGGAATCCGGCATTCCGCTCCCGGTCCGCCAAAAATGCGTCCGTCAAGGTTTATTGCCACTTTGTACCATTATAGTCTATTCTTCTTTTCTATTTTGTTCAATTTTATAAATTCACAATTATTTTCTACAAAATTAGTATTGATTTTTTACCGAAAGTGTGTTATTATGCCTCGCTTGAAAGTGTTCATCCGCTCACCTCAGCAGCGTCACAAGCTATTGCGGTTCACTCCGGTCGGCCGCAAAAAACCGATCACCCGCCATGCGGCAGTTATAATAGAAGCGAAATATCTCCAGATATGCCCGTTTTTCGGCACGTCTCCGGCAAAATATTTCCCAGTGAAAGTTTTTCCAGACCGCTCTGTTTGCGTGTACCAGCCCTTCCAAATCGATCCACACCAAAAAGGTTAAAAGATATCGAAAGAATCACGGCTTTATGCTCTGTCACGCTCTCCTGAGCTTGCTTTTGGTTTGCTGTAATTGCGCCAAGGGAGAAAAGCGGTCATAGTTCTTTGAAATGTCCGCATCATAAATGGCACAATAGTGTTTGGTCATGGCAAGGGTAGAATGCCCCAGCAGCTTTTGAAGCACAAACGCATCCCCGCCACAGTCAACCAGATATTTACGGGCAACTGTATGACGAAACAGGTGAATGCTTGTCTTCCCCACCCCGCGAGAGCGATTATAGTGGGCAATGGCAAGACGCAGGGCATTTTCAGAAAGCATTTCCCCATACTGATTACAGAACAGATAGTCCAACCGGCTGACACAGCGCCAGACGATTCTTGTCTTTCCGTTCCGCTTCCATGTACACCTTCGATACAGGGTGCCGCACTCCCCGCACACCAGTCTCTCAGATAGGGCAAACTTGCTGGCATAACAGGAACGGCCTGTGGAGGATGTCCTTTTTGATGGGCTGGCCGATGCCGATCTTCTGGTCTTTTCTGCCTGAACCGCCTGATATATTTCCCTGCTGACGATTGCCGGGTGATTATTCTGGATCAGATACATGGGAAGCTGTCCCGTGTTCTTTATAACCTTTTTGTTGATACAGTCCTGCGTAAAGGTCTTCTGCATCAGAACGTCCCCACAGTATTTTTCATTTCCCAGGATGCTCCTGATCTGGGAAATATCCCACTTTGCCCCACCTGTCGGATTCGGCACCGCCTTTCCTTCCAAACTCAGCTTGATCATTCTTAAACTAGCTCCCTGCAGATACTGATCATAGATGCTGCGGACAGCCTCTGCCTGATCTGAATTTACCTGCGGATTTCCTTCGTCATCCAGATAATACCCATAGAGCTTCTTGAAATTAACGGAAGCTTTTCCCTCTTTCATAGACTGTCTCTTACCCCATCGGACATTGGCACTGATGGATTCGCTTTCCGACTGGGCAAAGGCACTCATGAAGGTGATAATCAATTCCGTGTCCGTTTCCAGCGTATTGATATTCTCCTTCTCAAAGATGATGCCGATTCCCATACCTTTCAATGCACGAATGTATTTCAGGCTGTCCAGCGTATTTCTCGCAAACCGGGAAATGGACTTTGTCAGAATCAGGTCGATTTTCTTCTGGCGGCACCTGCGGATCATTCGGTTGAAATCATCCCGGTTTTTGGTAGATGTCCCCGAAATACCCTCATCCGCAAAAATGCCCGCCATTGTCCACTCGGGATTGGTCATGATTTTGTCCGTATAATAAGTACATTGCGCTTCATAGCTGGACTGCTGTTCTTCCTCCTCTGTGGATACCCGGCAGTAAGCTGCCACCCGCAGCTGCCGCATGACCGTCCGCTGATCCATCTGCGACTTTGCCGGTATGATAGTTACCGTCCTGCAAGTATCATCCATTTTGCTCACCCCTTTCCACGATCTGGTCGTTTTTCAGTCTGATCTTTACATTCCCATTGCCGTCCACCATGACAGCGGATATGCTCATTGCGATAAGATTGGCATCCAGCTCTGAGCGCGGCGCTTCCTTTTGAAACAGCCTTCGCAGCCGCTGGGTTTCGTACTCTCTGGGGTCAATGTCTGCATACATTTCCGCGGCGATCTCCCGCAGCACCTCACGGGTGCGGTTCTCATCCACCGGAAGTTGACCGACGAGTCTCTCCAGCTCGGATTTCAGTGTATCCAGCCTCTGGGAGTGCGCACGGTGTATTTGTGGTGTTACAATACGCTCTGGATTCTTGGTAAGGCAATTCAGCAGATACAACACCTCGTGCTCTATATGGGGTGTAATCCGAAATCCGCACTTTCTTCTCAGTACGGTCTGTGCTTCCGTTTTCTGCACAGCAGGAGCTTTTTTCTTTCGTTTTTCCTCCGTGTTCAAGAAAACCGAAGCGTCCACCAAAACCGGGAATCCACTTTCTCCCAGATACCGCGTATCTGCCAGGATCCTCGCCACCATATTTTTGTTCCATGGTTTATTGGGATCATACCGTACTGCGGTATCATTCATAAAATTCGCCAGTTCCTGAATACTGACTCCCATATTGTATCTGGAAAACAGGTGGGTGACCCAATGGCTTTCCGCAGTGTCAACAGCGATTCTCCCTGATTCCATTTTATAGCCAAATGGCAGCTTTCGTTTTGTACCCATCACCTCACCGTCCTTTCCATAGATTCCGTCAGCTCCAGCCCGTTTTTCAGCCGGAAGCGGACTTGCGTATTACTCTGCACTGTGATTCTGTCAATCAGCTCGCAGAACAGTTCCTCATCGAAGGCATCCAGAATCTCCGGCCCTGCCAGCAGCGCTTCCTGCGTCTGCCGTGTTGCGTCAATGGTTTCGCTGCTCTCTAATTCCTGAAGCCGTATTTTCTGCTGCTTAGCTTGGCGGAGCTGCTCTGCCAGCTGATTGTTTTTGGTTATAAAAATATCAGGGTCAACCATCCCCTGCCTGTTCAGCAAGGATAGTGTGTGACTCTGATCTAAAATATCGGATATTTCCTTGTTCAATTCAATGGCTGCAGGACTCCAAAGCATCCGACGGTTCCGGATTCTCTGTTCCTGCTTTAACAGGAAATAAAGCACTTCCGGGTGGTTTCTCAGCTTAAAGTGAAGCCGAAGGAAAGCGCCAAATATTTCGGTCTCGGAAACCGGGAACAGAGGACACGCTTTGATAGATTCCTCATGCGTCCTGCAAACCCAGTACCATATCCCCCCGACCTGCTTTGATCTAAGTAAGCTGCCACAGCAGCCACAGCGCAATCTTCTTGCGAGAAATCTGGCTTGTCCCTGAATTGCTGGTTTTCTGCGAGCCTTTCGCAGTTCTGTTGCCTGGTCAAACAACTCCTGTTCAATGATAGCCGAGTTGCTGTTCGCCACATAATACATGGGGCGCTCTCCCCTGTTTACTTTCGTCTTTTTCGGAAAGGTATCTGTATTATATCTTTTGTGCAGTAACGGAAACTTAAGTGCCATCCAGAGAACCAACAGCAGCGGCGCCAGCCAAACCTATAACTTCACCTATGACAGCTTTGGCAATATGCTCTCCGTCAAGGTTGGCAGCAGGAATCTGGCAGCCAACATCTATGCCAATGGCAACGGACAGCTGACCAAGCAGACCTACGGCAACGGCGCTACCGTCAATTATACCTATGACATTCTGGGTCGGATAAAGACGGCAACCTATTCTGACGGGCGGAAGCTGACCTACGCGTATAACGGAGAAGGACAGCTCCACAGTCTGACGGAAACCGGCGGCGGAGAAGTTGTTACCTATGTGTACACTTACGACTCCATTGGCCGTCTGCTCAACAGTCAGCAGCTGAATGGAGAAAATACCGTACTGCGGACCAGTCAGTCTTATAATTCCAGCAATCAGCTGACAAAGCAAAGCTGGCAGGTAGGCAGCGACAGCTACGCGGAGGATCTCACCTATAATTCCTCGGACGGCAGCCTGAACACTTTCTCCATTGCCAGGAACGGGACAGCGCTGACAACGTTCACCATGGGCTATGACGGCCTGCAGCGACTGACGTCCATGAGCAGCAGTGCCTTTACCCGCAGCTATGCCTATCGGGATATTTCCGACAGCAAGACTACCACCCAGGTCAAATCCGTAGACTATTCCCAAACATCGTCAAATGGGGTTACCAGTAAGTTCGCCGGATATGCCTACACCTATGATGACGCGGGCAATATCCTGACCAGCACGGATAACCTAAACAACGTCACCACCTACACCTACGATGATCAGAACCAGCTGCTTACGGAGAGCGGCACTGTCAGTGGCTTCGATGGTCCGCCCGTGTCTTACAGCAATACCTATACCTACGATACGGTGGGCAATATTCTGACTTCTTCCGATGGAGAGGCCACTCACACCTACACCTATGGAGACGCGGAGTGGAAGGATCTTCTGACCGCCTATGACGGAGAAGCCATCACCTATGACGCCATTGGCAACCCCACCAGCTACTATAATGGTGAACGGTGGACCCTTGGTTGGGAAAACGGGCGGCAGCTGACCTCCCTTTCCAGGCAGCCGCCGGTGGTGATCACTACCCAGCCGGAAAATTACTACGGCACCACGGGCAGCACCGCCACTTTCACCGTAGCGGCCAGCGGTGACCGGGTGACCTATCAGTGGCAGTGCAGCACCGACGATGGGGAGACCTGGTCCAATGTCAACGGCAGCACCTCCACGACCCTGAATATTCCTACTCAGGCCAGTGTCAACGGGAATCTTTACCGCTGCATCGCCAAGGACTACATGGGGCATGTGGCAACCTCTCAGGCAGGCAGATTGACGGTTACCAGCAGTGTCGCCACCCTCAGCGAGTTTGACCCGGAGTTCACCCTCATCAACGAGCCGGATGATTACTATGGCAGACCCAGCGATACCGCTACCTTCATCGTGGAAGCGGAAGGTGCAAACCTGAGCTATCAGTGGCTGTGCCGCGCTCCCGGCTCCAGAAATTTTGAGTATCTGACCGGAGAGACTTCTCCCACCCTGCGGGTGGAGATGACGGCAGAGAGCGAAGGCGCGGAGTACCGCTGCTTCATCACCGATGCGCATGGTGACATGGGCAGTACCCGGATCGCCACGGTGAAGCTGGATACGCGGGACTGGCAGATGGAGTACAACACCAGCGGCCTGCGCACCAGAAGGATAAGCGACGACAAGACCTACAGCTACATCTATGCCGGCGACAAGCTGATGCGGATGACCGTTGGGGACGACATTCTGGATTTCAGCTACGATGCCAACGGCATGCCTCTGACCATGACCTGCAATGGCACGGTCTACTACTACATCACGAACCTTCAGGGAGATGTGATGAGTCTGGAACGTGCTGATGGCGGCAGCGGAGCAAGCTATGCTTACGATGCCTGGGGCAACATCATTGCCATGTCCGGTACATTGGCGGAGCTGAACCCCCTGCGGTACCGCGGATACGTCTACGACCAGGAGACGGGATTCTACTACCTCAATAGCAGGTATTATGACCCGGCGGTGGGTAGGTTTATCAATCCTGATGCAGCAATTGGCCAAGTCGGAAATATTAAGGGAAACAATATGTTTACGTATGCCCTTAATAATCCGGTTATGTATAGCAATCGCTGCCCTTTTCAGCGCCGCGCCTACCGTGATCCCCATTTACCGTCCTCCCGCTGTGCCGAACAGCGCGGCCTTATGCTCCGGGGCAATAACCTGCAGGAGATATCGTTCATTGCCGCACCGGTACAGGTTATGCCCCCGCTCACAGCCGTGGATCAGATCATACTCCGACGGCTCCACCTGCAGGGCATCCATGTAGTCTTTGGGATTTATCTGTCCCGGATTGAACAGGAATTGGTGGGTAGGAATGGAAAACAGGGGCTTGGTCATCTCCCGGATGTTGGGAAGCAGAAAGTCCTCAATATTCTGGGAAGCCAGAACCATGGCCGACTCCTTCTTCCGGACACGTTTCATGTTGTTGCGGATGTACTCAATGGTCACCGGGCTGTCCAGGAACAGGTACAGCTCGTCCAGCGCGGCCACACAGTTTCCCACGCTCAGAAGCTGGTGGGTCATGTAGGAAAGGATGTTGAACTCAATGGCGCAGCGGAGCTTCTTGTTCAGATCCATAACGCCCTTAACGCCGAACACCAGGAACATATTGTCCTGGATATTGGTGTGGCCGTTGAAGAACCGGCTCTCAGAGCCCACGCACACAGAATTGAGGCCAAGGCAGATATTACGCAGGGTCTCCTCGGTGTAGAGGGGCTTCCGTTTCGGATCATAGCAATGGTATTCCTGAATACACAACTCATACAGGTCGGACAAAATGGGGTAATCCTCCGGATGTAATTCGGTAAAATCGATTTTCTCCGTCAGTCCAAAATTCTTGTAAAGCTGGGACAGCATGATCTCAATGGTATCCACTTCCGCGTCGGTAAAGTCCTTATAACTGCGGAACCAGTCTTTCAGGAACGCGATATGCTGACTGATCCGTCCGCTTCTGCGGAAGGCTTCCGGGGCATCCGGATCCTCCACCGGCTCGCTGGCCCAGACCTTTGGTTCCAGAATATTGATCATGTACTGCCCGTCCAGAAGATCCAGACAGCAGCCGCCGTTGTTTTCTGCCAGTTCTCCGTATTCTCCCTCGGCATCCAGAACCAGCACCCGCTTTCCTGCCTCGCGGAGATTGGTCAGCAGCAACTTCATCAGGTAGGATTTTCCCTGACCGGAGTTGCCCAGGATCAGGATGTTGCTGTTGGTTTTGTCGTCGGCCCGGCGATCCAGATCTACCAGAATATTGGTACCGTACTTATCCCGACCGATATAGAAGCCCTTGGGGTCTGTCTTTCCGGAGAAGTTGAACGGAAACATATTCCCAATGGCGCTGGCCGGAAGTACCCGTTCAAACTGACTTCCGAAACGGTTACATCCAAAGGGCATGGCGGAGAGAAAGCCCTCTCTGCTGTATCGGCCGTTGGGTTTGGTTTTCTTCCTGTATTCAGGGCACCTGTCCTTCAATTTGCGTCGGTCTTTCAGATTCATCACCCCCTTCATGGTTTTGAAGCATCGCACCTCGATAGCAAGGTTTTAGAAAAAGTCAAGTCTTGTTCTTTCACTTATTTCATGGTATCATCTCAACCAGTGCGCACGGCAAAAGGAGAGACTTACGATGGGTACTACAGCCATTTCTCACACAATGCAGGAGCTTCTGCAGAAGCAGGAAGCAATTTTCAGCCGCATTCCCGGCATTAACGCTCTGCGGAATGCCACGCCAGAGGATATCGCAGAACTGGAAATGAAATACCCGGACGCTGCCTTTGCCCTGATGATCTCTGACAACCTTTTTGTCGGTGACCGGGAGCTTAATGAAATCCACCAAAAGGCATACACTGCCATTCTCCGCGGCGAGTCAATTCCCGGAGTTCGCTTCCGATATGACTATGATACGGAATCCTACCTGAGAAGGCATATGTGGGACTGATATCTTCTGCAGAAAGCAAAAAAGCCGTTATGGTTTCCTCTCGGATTCCATAACGGCCTTAATTCATTTCCATGGACAGTTCTTCAGCCTGCTCTTTGGCTGTGATATTCACATAATCCCCAATAATGCTCAGGGCGGAATCATAGCTCTGGCATTGAAAGATTCTGCCGCGCATTTCCTCCGCCTGTTCCTGCATTCCGTTCTCCCGGAGTGCCTCTGAGGCAATTCCTATAATATGGAATATGTTGCCGTCCTCACCTATGAGCGGGCAGTCTGGCTTGATGCGCTCGGGAGCGGTTTTCTGCTCCTGAATAAAACCGCCCAGTCGGTTCGGTACATAGTCAGACAACCATGTTCCGCCGAAGGTGGAATAGGATGCCAGCCGCCATATAGCAAGTTTTCCCATGTCTAGTTCCATATCCTCTTTGAAGGGGAACAGCATACAGGTCAGCCCGTCATGCCGGAAGGTATAAGCTTCTTCGAAGCCAGCGCCCTTTTTGAGAATCCCTTCCTTGGCCAGAATCTCATTGATGCCATCCACCCATTCCTGTGGGTCGCCGCC
>OGQX01002421.1_pt1 | contig 14330 bp, 11 predicted proteins | sample 1553291 | NCBI WGS metagenome assembly OGQX01 (sample SAMEA2580030, study PRJEB22360) | human gut metagenome | biome: human gut; feature: human-associated habitat; material: faeces | place: Denmark | collected 2008/2010
CAGACCATCGTCTTTCCTATCGATCACGATCGGGCGGTTACGGTCTACCGTTCCACCCAGCAAAGCCTTTGACAACTCGTTCAAGACATACTTCTGAATGACACGTTTTACCGGACGGGCACCGAATTGAGGATCGAAGCCCTTGTCGGCGATAAAGTCCACGGCCTCGTTCGTGAAGTCCAAGGCGACACCGTTCGTAGCCAACATCTTCTTCACGCTGTTCAACTGCAAGGATACGATCTTGCGAATCTCCTCCTCGTTCAGCGGAGTAAACATGATGATATCGTCGATACGGTTCAAGAACTCCGGACGGATCGTCTTCTTCAACAGTTCCAGTACTTGGATCTTCGTCTCGTCTACCACCTTGTCATGCGTGGCGGGTGTCATCTTCTCGAAGTTCTCACGGATCAAGGAAGAACCTAGGTTACTTGTCATGATAATGATCGTGTTCTTGAAGTTGACAACACGGCCTTTGTTATCCGTCAACCGTCCATCATCCAAGACTTGCAACAAGATGTTGAATACATCCGGATGCGCCTTTTCGATCTCATCGAACAAGACAACCGAGTAAGGTTTCCGGCGAATCGCCTCCGTCAACTGTCCACCCTCATCGTAACCCACATATCCCGGAGGCGCACCGATCAAACGAGTCGCGCTGAATTTCTCTTGATACTCACTCATGTCGATACGGGTCATCATATTCTCATCATCGAACAGATACTCGGCCAACGCCTTGGCCAACTCCGTCTTACCCACACCGGTAGTACCGAGGAAGATGAAAGAACCGATCGGTCGTTTCGGGTCCTGCAGGCCGGCACGACTACGACGAACCGCATCGGCGATAGCGTTGATCGCCTCTTCCTGACCGATCACACGGGTATGAAGCTCGGACTCCAGACGTAATAACTTATCTTTCTCGCTCTGCATCATCTTGCTGACCGGAATTCCAGTCCAACGGGATACCACATCGGCGATATCGTCGCTATCCACTTCCTCCTTGATCATAGCCGCGGCACCTTGCATCGTCTTCAACTTAGCCTGTACCTCCTTGATCTCCTCTTCCTTTTGCTTGATCTTACCGTAACGGATCTCAGCGACCTTGCCGTAATCCCCCTCACGCTCCGCCTTATCAGCCTCAAACTTTAGGTTCTCGATATCGATCTTATTTTGCTGGATCTTATTGATCTGCTCCTTCTCGCTCTGCCACTGAGCCTTTTGCTTGGTCTCCTCCTCCTTCAAGTCGGCGATCTCCTTATTCAGTAGCTCTAATTTCGACTTGTCGTTCTCACGCTTGATCGCCTCACGCTCGATCTCCAACTGTTTGATACGCCGGGAAACCTCATCCAACGACTCCGGTACGGAATCGATCTGCAAACGCAGACGGGCGGCGGCTTCATCCATCAAATCGATCGCCTTATCCGGCAAGAAACGATCCGTGATATAACGGGTAGACAACTGCACGGCGGAGATAATCGCATCATCCTTGATACGTACCTTATGGTGATTCTCGTATTTCTCCTTCAAACCACGAAGGATAGAGATCGTATCCAACTCACTCGGCTCGTCTACGATAACGGTCTGGAACCGACGCTCAAGCGCCTTATCCTTCTCAAAATACTTCTGATACTCATCCAACGTCGTGGCACCGATCGAACGTAGCTCACCACGAGCCAAGGCCGGTTTCAAGATGTTAGCTGCATCCATGGCGCCTTCGCCTTTACCGGCTCCTACCAAGGTATGGATCTCATCGATAAAGAGGATGATCTCACCCTCGGATTTCGTAACCTCGTTCACCACCGCTTTCAAACGTTCCTCGAACTCGCCTTTATATTTAGCTCCGGCGATCAACGCGCCCATATCCAACGAGAAGATCTGTTTAGACTTCAAGTTCTCGGGAACGTCACCCCGAACGATACGATGGGCCAACCCCTCAGCGATAGCAGTCTTACCTACACCCGGCTCACCGATCAAGATCGGATTGTTCTTCGTACGGCGGCTCAAGATCTGCAAGACAAGTACGCGGCGGATCTCCTCGTCACGTCCGATCACGGGGTCCAGTTTACCGCTACGGGCACGCTCGTTCAAATTGATGGCGTATTTTCCTAATGCATCGTAAGTCTCCTCGGCGGATTGGCTTGTCACCTTATTTCCTTTACGCAATTCCTCGATCGCTTGACGTAACTCTTTCTCTGTCACGCCGGCGTCTTTCAATATCTGTGAAGCGGTGCTCTTTTCCGTAAACAACGCCAAGATGATCGGCTCCAACGATACATATTGATCCCCCATTTTAGAGGAATAATCGATCGCCTTCTGTAAGACAGCGTTCGACTCGCTAGAGAGATAGGGTTCGCCTCCCGAAACCTTAGGATAAGATTCGATTTGGCGATCCAGTACCATATTCAGGTTTTGAGCGTTTACCCCTAATTTTTGAAAGATAAAATTAGTAACACTCTCACCCGTCATAATGACAGCTTTCAACAAGTGAACAGGTTCGATAACCTGTTGGTTATTTTTAGTAACCAACTGTACGGCTTGTTGAACAGCCTCCTGCGCCTTGATTGTAAAATTGTTTAAATTCATATATTTAAGCTCCTTTCTTATATTCTTTTCTAATTTATTTTACACTTATATCCTTACAAAAGAAATACCAAAACGAAAATATGACATTTTGTCTTAATATTATAAAACAGAATAGAGAACTCCCCGTCAAACCGTCCATTTCGGATGTCATTAGGACGTATCTTTTCAGAAAGAACAAAAGAGAGAGAAAAAGGTTTTGATAGTAAACACACAGTATCTAGGTAAAAACAGTCAATGTTCTCAAAAAAACACGTACATGTTTTTCCGGAAACACGTACATGTTTTTTGAAATTCATGTACGTGTTTTTTTCGAGTGGTTATATCCTATAAATCAAACAATTTACGGATAGTCATTATAATACTTCCACGTATTCTCCCGTTTCCTGTTTCTCTTCTTGTCACGGGCACTTTTCCAGAAAATAGTCTCTAGTAAATCCTCTGCGTCGAAATAGACTCTTATGGTAGCGAGTACCCCTCCCCTTCGCTGGCCATCCTTCACGACATCCGAGTATATATTAGTCAGTTTTACGTTGGCAGCCATAGGAACCTTACCTACCTTAAACTCTTTCCAATCCTGATTCTTAGGGAGCCTAATCGTGTGCGCTTGCTTCTGTATGGCCAATGAACGGGAAGGTGACTTAAAATTCAGCAGCATGAATAGGACTGGGGTAATCGAATCATAATTGGTCAACCTACGTAAAGTATCTAACTGTACATATTCCGAGAAGTCTTTCGTAATCGGCAACTCACTTGGTGAGGATAACATATGGGTTCCCGATTGATCGGGTCGTAGAAAAGTCCCGCTTTCTATCGCCTTCTGAAACTCAGGATTCAAACGTATCTCCTCCTTGCCGGATAAAAATTCTTGCAAGCGCAAAGAATCCTGTTCCGTCCACTGCGCATGGGCCATCGTAGGTAGGATGAATACTATCAAAAGGAATATAGGTCGCATCTTCACGTCTCTCATCTTCATAATCCTCATTACATTTCTATCACCAAGACTCATTCCTCCATTAAAACCCCCATTCGAGTCGAGATACTTTAAGATTTATTGGGATGCTTATACCCTATTTGAATCTTAATATGGATTACCTTTATGCGATCAATCCAAATCCAATATAGATATGTTGATATTATTATCTCCGGCTAAGACAATGACCGGGACATCCAAGATAAAAGCGCCGCAAGGCACGACTCCACGTTTCCAGCAAGAGGCGAACGAGATCGCCCTGCATATGACCCAATTTCCCATTGACGAATTAAGTCGTATCCTCAAGCTCAGCCCGAAACTGGCAGCGGAATGTTACCGCAGATACCAAGATTTTCATGCGGAAGACAACCAGCCCTTGCAAGCGATACTCGCCTATACCGGTGTCGTATTCAAGAATATCAGCCCGAAAGACTTCACGGAGGAGGATTTTCTTTTCTCGCAAAAACATATGCGTTTCGTATCGGGATGCTACGGGTTACTTCGCCCATTAGACCTTATCAAGCCTTACCGGATGGAGTTCGACGTAAAAATCCCGGAACTAGGCGACGGGAATATGTACGCCTTCTGGAAGGACAGGCAAACAAATACATTAATCCATGACGTCCGACAAGGAGACAGAATCCTACTGAATCTAGCCAGCTTGGATATCCAACCCTCTTTCCAGTGGAAGGAGGTGGAGCGATCCGTCCGGATCATCACACCCGAGTTCAAGATCTGGAAGAACGGCAAAGCGGAGACGATCGTGATCTACGCCAAGATGTGCCGGGGACAAATGAGCCGCTATCTCATAAAGAACCGGATTTCCGATCCGGAGGCACTAAAGGCGTTCTCATGGGAAGGTTTCACCTATAAGGAAAGTATGTCGGAAGGTGATAACTGGGTGTTTTTGCAAGAATAAAAAAGGCCTTACTCAATAAAACCCAGGAAACATCGTTATACTATAAGACCCTATAAAAATTCATAGTTATGAATTGAAAATATCATAGTTATGATTTTTTCAGGTCATACGGGGATCTCTATTTTCTAAATTAACGACGATATGAAAAGAACCTTTACATATTTATTACTACTTGTTCTATTGGTTTGCGGAAAGCAAGCCTATAACCTGTTAATCTCGAATGAACCGATCCGGAGCAACCTTACCGGAGCCTTGTCCGACATCGCAGATGAAGTAATCGCCATTCCATTACAGGACTCAGGGACGCATTCGATCAAGGAGGCAAAGTATATCCGTCAAGAGGGAGACAACCTATTCCTTATCAGCAATGAGACGCTTTACCGTTTCAATCGCAAGGGAGAATTTATCTGTCGCATCACCCATCCGGATGACATACGGGTAGCGGGGTATGTAGTGAACCCGGCCAACCAGCAGCTGATCGTACTTGGAAACACGGACGATATTTTCTATTACTCATTCAATGGTGATCTCCTTACCCGCAAGAAACTGAAATGCGACCTTCCGGAGAATAGGCATATGCTATCCATATCCATGCACAATAACCGGATATTTACCACCGAGGAATGTGTTCATGGGGATACGGCGGGGCAAACCGCCACGATTGAGAAACAGATTGTTGAATACGATTCCTCTTTCCATAAATTACAATCTCATACGATCCGTCCGGTCGATCTGGAACGTTCCGCATGCCCGATCGGTTGTCTCGCCCCGGAAGTAGCCGTGGAGCCCGGAAGCGGAACGGTTTATGCCTACGCCCCCTCCTATCAACCCGGGAACTTATTACGGGACACTTTATATATTAAGCAAAGCCAAACCTTGGAGAACCTTGCCGGAAAGAATACACTTCCTTTGCTACCGATCCGCATGGGCAGCCGTTTCTGGGTATCTACATACTATAACGCAGAGGATGAGTCCAGAAATTACACCTTCTGTTATGATACGGAGAAGGAAGAATGCTGGCAGGTAAAAGAAGGATTAAAAGATAATTTTTATCAAACCGGTAATGTGCGACGAATGGACCCTATCGATCCCTATTGCCATTCCTATTGTTTCAGCAAATCCGGAGAGGATCTGCGAAATACTTTCCCCGCACAGGCCCAAGGGGAAAGCCTCGTGTTATTTATAGTGAAATTGAAAGGGTAAATCCAGTTAATATTTCAATAGAGAGCAGACTGATGGGTACAAAATAATATGTATCTTCGTACCATTCTAAAAAAGCATTAAGTACATGAAAAAACTTTTAACCTGCATTGCCATGGGCTTTGCGACTACCAGCTACGCTGTAACCCCTTTGTGGATGCGTGATGTACAAATTTCTCCTGATGGAACAGAGATAGCGTTTTGTTACAAAGGAGATATCTATAAAGTACCGGCCAAAGGAGGAACAGCGACACAACTTACCACCCAAGCATCGTATGAATGCACGCCAATCTGGTCTCCGGACGGAAAACAAATCGCTTTCGCCAGCGATCGTAACGGCAATTTCGATTTATTCGTAATGCCCTCCAACGGTGGAACGGCACAGTGCCTCACCACTCATTCCGCCTCCGAGATTCCATCGGCCTTTACTCCCGACGGCAAATACGTACTCTTCTCCGCATCCATACAAGATCCGGCACAGAGCGCCTTATTCCCGACCTCGGCCATGACGGAACTCTATAAAGTGCCGGTTGGTGGCGGACGCACGGAGCAAGTATTGGGAACCCCCGCCGAGATGGTTTGCTTCGATAAATCCGGAAAGACATTCTTATACCAAGATCGTAAGGGCTTCGAGGATGAATGGCGTAAACATCATACCTCATCCGTTACCCGGGATATATGGATGTACGATACGCAAACAGGAAAACATACCAATTTGACTGACCATGCGGGAGAAGACCGGAACGCCGTATTTACCCCGGATGGACAGACGGTTTACTTTCTGAGCGAACGCAACGGAGGGTCTTTCAATGTATATTCATTCCCTCTCAACACCCCACAATCTATAACGGCGGTTACTAAGTTCAAGACACATCCCGTACGTTTCCTCTCTACAGGTAGCGACCAGACATTGTGCTACACATACGATGGCGAGATCTATACACAACGTCCGGGAAGCAATCCGCAGAAAGTACGGATCGACTTGATACGTGACGATCAAGAGCAAATCGCCGATCTGAATTCCAGCAAAGGAGCAACCTCCGCTACCGTATCCCCCGATGGCAAGCAGATCGCCTTCACCCTAAGAGGTGAGGTATTCGTCACCTCGGCCGATTACAACACGACCAAGCAAATCACCCATACCCCGGCCGCCGAAACAGGCATATGCTTCTCGCCGGATAACCGTACCTTGGCTTATGCCAGCGAGCGTGGTGGTAATTGGCAACTTTACTTGGCTAAGATCGCACGTAAGGAAGAAGCCAATTTCCCGAACGCAACGATTATCGAAGAGGAAGTTCTCTTACCTTCTAAGACCGTAGAGCGTAATTATCCTCAATTCTCACCGGATGGTAAGGAACTCGCTTTCATAGAAGATCGTATGCGGTTGATGGTAGTCAACCTTGAGACGAAGAAAGTACGCCAAGTCACGGATGGCTCCACATGGTATAGCACAGCCGGTGGTTTCGATTACTCATGGTCGCCGGACGGTAAATGGTTCACGCTCCGGTTTATCGGAAACAAGCACGATCCTTATTCGGATATCGGCTTGGTTAGCGCACAAGGCGGAGAGATCACCAACCTGACCAATAGCGGTTACACCAGCACCTCCCCGCAATGGGTACTGGATGGAAACGCCATCTTATTCACCACCGAGCGTTACGGAATGCGTGCGCATGCCTCATGGGGCTCCTTGAATGATGCCATGCTGGTATTCATGAATCAAGACGCTTATGATAAATTCCGCTTGAGCAAAGAGGATTATGAGCTGCAAAAGGAACTGGAAAAGGAGCAGAAAGAGGTAACCGGAGACAAAGCCGACGACAAGAAAAAAGAAGATAAAGCCGATGAGAAGAAAGACGAAAAGCCCAAGGATATCGTAGTGGAACTGAAAGGAATCCAAGATCGTATCCTACGCCTTACTCCTAATTCTTCCGAAATGGGTAGTGCCGTCATCTCGAAGAATGGCGAGACCTTATATTATTTCTCGGCTTTCGAAGACAAATACGACCTGTGGAAAATGGACTTGCGCAAGAAAGAGACCAAGTTACTCCACAAGATGAATACCGGATGGGCGAACATGGAAATGGATAAGGAAGGTAAGAACCTGTTCTTGCTGGGTAGCAACTCCATGCAAAAGATGGATATGGGATCGGAGAAACTAACGCCGATCAATTATCAAGCAAACTTGAAAATGGACTTGGCCGCCGAACGTGAGTATATGTTCGACCATGTCTATAAACAAGAACAAAAACGATTCTACAACGTGAACATGCACGGCGTAAATTGGGAAGCTATGACCGCCGCCTACCGTAAGTTCCTGCCACATATCAATAACAACTATGACTTCGCGGAGTTGCTAAGCGAATATCTGGGAGAACTCAACGTCTCTCACACCGGAGGACGCTTCCGTCCGCGAACAAGCGGCAATGTTACCGCCAACCTAGGCCTACTTTTCGATTGGAACCATAGCGGCAAAGGTCTATTGATCGCCGAGGTAGTGGAAAAAGGCCCGTTCGATCACGCACGTTCCAAAGTGAAAGCCGGTACCATCATGGAGAAAATAGACGGACAGGAAATAACCCCGGATATGGATTACTCCAAGCTATTAAACAATAAGGCCAAAAAGAAGACCTTAGTTTCCCTCTACGATCCACAAACCAAGGAACGCTGGGAAGAGGTAGTCTTGCCTATCAGTAACGGTGAGTTAAATAACTTGCTTTATACCCGCTGGGTGAAACAACGTGCCGCCGACGTGGATAAATGGTCGAACGGACGATTGGGATACGTCCATATCCAATCCATGGGAGATCCTAGTTTCCGCTCTGTCTACTCCGATATCCTAGGTAAATATAACGACCGGGAGGGAATCGTCATTGACACCCGCTTTAATGGTGGTGGGCGCTTGCACGAGGATATCGAGATCTTGTTCAGCGGAGAGAAATACCTCACCCAAGTGACACGTGGCCGAGAGGCTTGCGATATGCCTAGCCGCCGCTGGAATAAACCTTCCATCATGTTGCAATGCGAGGCTAATTATAGTAACGCACATGGAACCCCGTGGGTTTATAAGCACCAACAGATCGGACGTCTGGTAGGTATGCCCGTACCGGGAACAATGACTACCGTCTCTTGGGAAACCCTGCAAGATCCGACGCTGATATTCGGCACACCTATTACCGGTTATCGCCTGTCGAACGGTAGTTACTTAGAGAACACACAGCTGGAACCGGATGTTAAAGTCGCTAATTCTCCGGAAACTGTTGTCAAAGGGGAAGATACGCAATTGAGAACAGCGGTACAAGAATTACTGAAAGAGATCGATAAAAAGTAGTTTAAAACGAGACTACTCTCATCGCTTGTCGGGAGTAGTCTCGTTTTATTATGTAACCTTCTATTAAAAAACAGGCGATATTCACTCTGCCTAAGTCGTGATATGCTTATAGGGAGAATGACTAAAATCCAAGAAACACATCTCATAGCAAATGGTCAGCCACACCACAATGCAAGGCCAAGCTTTTATCACATACGGACGGATCAGTCCATTCCGGACAATAGATGGAACCAGCTCTGTAGTGGATAAGCCAACAATCACCAAGGTAGCTATCCAAAGCCAATAAGTATATTTCTTATGGGGCGATACACTGCATATATACCAGATAGCGACTCCTATCATCGCTATGATATATCCACTCGCCTCGCTTCCCGTACTGAATAATACGACAAATAATAAAACATTAGCCAACAACATAAAGCGAAAAGCCGGATATTTATATTGAGAGATCCTTAAATATGGAATGCAGAATAAAATCAAGCCCGGTATGATAAGCCACATATCGCTATACTCCGCATTCCCGGATATCTTTCGAACCACTCCTAATAATGATATATTTTGTGGATCAGCGAACATATTCAACATATTTTTCACCTTCAATCGCTCAGACCAATCTATATACTGAGAGATCACATACTCAAACCCCGGTGTATAAAGCACCGGGATCACAAAGCAAACCAATCCCCAGAAAAGACAAGAGGCTAATAACCTCACTTTCTGCCTTGAGAAGAAAAAGAACGCCAATCCCACGATCGGATAGATCTTGATAAATGTTCCGAGCATAATAATGCCTGCCGCCCAGAAATCCTTTTTCTCCAGTATCAAGACAAACGATAATAAGATAAAGGCCGCTACTGATATATTGAATTGCTGTACTCCTTGAGCCGTCATCAACTCACAATACGAATACCAATAAATAATGATTTTTTGGGTTACTCGACAATGGCAATCGGCTAATCGCATAAAACAATAGGGCGGTATTACCCGCTATCCATAAGATTATACCCAACCATTCCGGTAACAGGGCGAAAGGAGCTATGATAAGACTAAATAAGATTCCATAATGATTTGAATCATAATATTCCGGATAATGATCCCCATATAAGGTTAACCCCTCGATAGCATGCCAATAGACTCCTTCAAATATCTTATAATTATTATATTTTCCAATCAACAACTTGACAATAGCAAAAATAACACCGGTTAGCATCCATACCCCGAATACAGTCCGGGGCTCTCTCCATACCGGATGGGTGGCTAAAGTCTTTAATCTCATATCCAATTTCTTCCTTTCAATCAGTCCACAAAGATAAAAAACCTAATAAAACGAGCCTAATAAAAAAGAAAAGACTGTCTGGGTATATAACCCGGACAGCCTTTTCCTTTATGATACAGACTCTATTCTGAGTATTCCCTATTAATTAGCGAATGATTTCAAAGGAACACTTACTCCCATGTAAAGATTCATGGCGTTACCGCTTACCGGTAAGCATTGTGGAGTTACCTTTGTCAACATATAATCCGATCCAATAAAGAAATTGATCCAAGACGGTGAGAAATTCAAGGCGATACCATACGTCTTGAACTTACTATGGATAAATGAGTAGCTCAGCGTAGCCTCAAACCATTTCACCGGACGGTAATTACCGGACAATGTCAGTTCCGTATAGGCTTTCGGGGAATAAAGACGAGTGCTTGACAATAAGCCGATACCTAACTTGTTTTCCAGCAAACGGTACTCGCCACCGATATTGATTGTCGAACGAAGACGGGTAGTGCTTCCGGACTCACCCTCTTTCTTGAAATGAAGCAAGTTCTCGAAATCTTCCTTGATAGCGTCAAACTGATCGCCCATGCTCGGTATATCACCGTTATTCTCGCCGATAGCCAGATCAAAGCCGTTAAAGTCGAAAGTTCCATCCAACTTACCTACCGTGCTCCCTCCTTTGCTCCAACTGATAAAACCTAAATCAAGGACAGCGGCGGACAACATGATATTCTCGGTCAATTGGTACGTAGCACCCAAGTCCACTCCCATACCGAAACCGCTAAGACCCGGAGAATCGAAATCAAAGCTATTATAATAATCACGGCCTTGCTCGTCTACTTCCATTTCCGGGACCAAGCCTTTCATATTCGTCTGCAAGGTACCGGTAGAGGTAACTTTCCAGCTAGTCTCTCCCATCTCAGCATGCATCTGATCGATCGTAGCGTCCATAGAACCTACGCCCCATAACAATTTAACCTTACCTCCGACTGTCAACTTATCCGTGATAGGACGAGAATATCCTACACCTGTCTCCAAATAAGCCTCGGCGTACGCCCTGATATTACGAATATCATAGGTACTCTGAGATCCATTACCCTTTTTCATGAACTCGAACAATGTCTTCGGAGCACGAATATTCGCCAAGCCCTTGATAGAAACATCAACCGTCCAGAATCCCTTGCCGGCGTACCAGCCACCGGATAGAACCTGCGTGCCAAAATCCATATTTACCTGATTCTCATCCTTCAAGCCATTCAGGAAAGACTCGGTATTCACGGAGTTATCCATGAACGTAACGGTCTCACCATTCTTCGGATAAATAAAATTATCCACAGCTATTCCGTTCGTACCATACGAAGCGCCAACCGCACCTAATACCGGAATGGAGACATAGCCTCTCTCGGGACGATACGCCGGATTCATCGTCGTGCGTGCCGTAGAAGATTGCATGAAGTAAGAAGTTCGTATTTGCTGGGCGGATACCGACATTCCCACAGTGGTCAATAAACATAAAGCACACAGACCTCTCTTATACATATTATATATAGTATTCATCTTTCTTTTTCGTAATTTAAATGGTTAGTACTGGGATCAAATGGAGATACCACCTTCTTTCTTAAGTTTCAAGTTGAAGGTCGTTTTCTGGCCTTTCTTCAAAGCCTCGCCTTGATCTCTACCCGTTAAATGTAAATTTAGGTCTATATGACGTGCATCCTTCATTTTCGGCATATCCTCCTTCGTGATCTCGAAGATAACCTCTCCAGATTGTCCTTTTACCTCTTGTGCCGGGAATTGGATATCTACCGGTACATTGTTCTCATCCATGATCACCATCTCGATAGACATATCGAACGGCATCTCGTTCGTAACCTCTCCATAGATCCTCGCGCTTCCGTCCGAGAAAATATAGTCTACGAAATCCTCATCAAAAGCGTCCTCGATCCGCTCGACGGATACGGCGCTAAATTCCGGTGCCGGAGTCAACGGAAGCTCTACCGCATAACGTAACTCACTCAAGGCATCCGCAGGAGCGTTCGCCCATTGTTTGCTATCAGCGGACAAAGACAAATGTATTTTTTGAGGAACAATCTGTACGATTCCCGGTAACTTCTCGTTCTTGACAAACTTAAAAGCATCCGTCTTCGGATCAAGAGGGCCGATCCAAATATTAGGAGACACCGTTGACAAGGTAAAATCAGAGGAAGTAGCCTCCTTTTTACTTGTGTTCTCAGCCTCGATAGACAAGCTACAATCCAAAGAGGCATTCTTTACATTCGACTTTAACGTAATGTGGGGGTTCGTTAACGCCAAAACGAAATCGCCATCGAACAAGCCATCGATATCCCCAGTCGTTATATCTTCCGAGGCGATCTCCACTTTATCAGAGGCGGCCCGTAAGCTTTTCCCCTTAATCTTCATCTCTCCATCATAGATCATGACGTAAGCCCCGTCGACTTCCCGAATGGAAGGGACTTTCTCTACATTCACAACGTCATCCGACGTTACATAACCCATACCGAGGGGAGCTACCCAAGACTCACCCATTACCGCATCGTCCGTATTGACATCGCTTAAATCATACTTACTATCCACACATGCCGCTAAACAGCAAGATGATAGCAATAGCATCACCAAATGTTTGTTTTTCATATAAAGTTATTTTTATCAAAATTATGACCCTAACAGCGCACAAAAATAAACAAAATAAATGAAAGTTTAGCCATAAAAAAAGAGTGGCATCGTATTATTAACGCCACTCTTAGCTTATACTATCTTTGACAATCAAAATATTCTTCCGCAAATACGAATCTTCATGACCGGATAAACCGTTAGCTTGTCCATGATCTTCGTAAAGGTATCATCCTCGTCTATCTCATTCAACAAGTCCTTTACATCCCCTGAATCCGTATACACCTCCGGTTTGCCATGGAATTGCACACCCAGCTCAAACATCACGCCAACCCGTTTCTTAGGAACCGCACGACCGAATCCAAGACCTAGATAAGGACGAAAACCGGACACTTTCAATCCACCGGATACATTACCGTTATTATCCACCGGAATCGTATAATCACCGATAACTATGCCCGCACTTTCTCCTTGGGCGATCAGGTCTTTCAGCTTATCACTATGCCCTTCTATCTTCACCAAGGAAGAACCACCGAAATAGGCGCCGGCCGCAACGAAGAACGAAGAAGCGTGAGGATACGGGTAAACATTCACCAACAACTGTCCGGAAGTACGTTTCAAGCTACCTTTGACATCCATGGAGTATGTATCATTATACACACCCGCTCGCGGATCGTTAACATCTACATCCACGTCCGTATTAATGCTGAAACCCGGCATAAAGGTAAGACCACCTCTCAACGCCAGATAAGGCGTAATAGGAGACTTCCACATCTACACCCGTCAAACCAACACCCACTCCTGCCGAAACAGAATTGAAAATCCCTAACTCCTTTTGAGCTGAGATAAAATTACACGTCGCAAACATGCTCACGAACGCACAAAGAAGAAATAGTCTTTTCATTTTCACCATATAAGTTAAATTGTTATTCACCCTAGACTCACAAAAATAAATAAAAAACATGAAACATTCGTTGTAAAAAAGAAAAAGCGACATCGAATTTGCCTCGATGTCGCTTTTTTACGGATAAAGTATACTATTTTACGTATAAGCGTACGTTATTCCTCCTCAGAATCGTCTTCCTTCATATTATGGAATACGTTTTGAACGTCTTCGTCTTCCTCTAATTTCTCGATAATCTTCTCGATAGACTCACGCTGTTCCGGAGTAACCTCCTTCAAATCGTTCGGGATACGTACGAACTCACTACTCAAGATCTCAAAACCATTCTCCTCCAAATATTTCTGGATCGCCGAATTCTGCGCGAACTCACCATAAAGAACAACCTCGTCCTCGTCTTCCTCAACCTCATCTACACCGAAGTCGATCAACTCCAACTCTAGGTCTTCTAAAGAAAGATCCTCTTTTTTGGCGATATGGAATACGCATTTATGGTCGAACAAGAACTCCAAGCTACCGGATGTTCCCAGA
>OGQX01002434.1_pt1 | contig 14294 bp, 11 predicted proteins | sample 1553291 | NCBI WGS metagenome assembly OGQX01 (sample SAMEA2580030, study PRJEB22360) | human gut metagenome | biome: human gut; feature: human-associated habitat; material: faeces | place: Denmark | collected 2008/2010
ACATGGGGTGCTTCACCCAGAAGCAGTCCGCTGCCATCTCCATCATCGGCGGTGCCGACGGTCCTACCGCTATCTTCGTTACCTCCCGTCTGGCACCTGAGCTGCTGGGCAGTATCGCCGTGGCAGCCTACAGCTACATGGCACTGGTGCCCGTCATCCAGCCGCCCATCATGAAGGCACTGACCAGCTCCAAGGAGCGCTCTGTGGTCATGAAGCAGCTGCGCACTGTCTCCAAGACCGAGAGGATCATCTTCCCCATCATGGTCGCCATCATCGTTTCCCTCATCGTGCCGGATGCCGCCGTTCTGGTCGGTATGCTGATGCTGGGCAACCTGATGAAGGAGTGCGGTGTTGTGGATCGTATCCAGAAGACTGCCGGTAATGAGCTGATGAACATCATCACCATCTTCTTGGCTCTGTCTGTTGGCTGCACCACCAGTGCAAACACCTTCCTGAATACCCGCACCCTGTTCATCATCGTGCTGGGTCTGATTGCCTTCTCCTTCGGCACCGCAGCCGGTGTGCTGTGCGGCAAGGTCATGTACAAGCTGACCGGCGGTCAGGTGAACCCCCTAATCGGTTCTGCCGGCGTTTCCGCCGTGCCTATGGCCGCTCGTGTTTCCCAGAAGGTCGGCCAGAGCGAGAATCCCTCCAACTTCCTGCTGATGCACGCCATGGGCCCCAACGTGGCCGGCGTTATCGGTTCTGCCGTTGCTGCTGGTATCCTGATCAACATCTTCGGCTAAGCAAAACCTAAAGCACTACCCAAGAGCCATCGCACAAGTCTGTGCGGTGGCTCTTTTTGTTCACGAGAGGGAGTTAAGGCGTCCCCTTGGGGGAGCTGGCTGCGAACGCAGAGAGCAGACTGAGGGGGTAATCCCGCCGCGGAGAGTATTCGAAATCGTGTTAGAATTGGCTCTTTTCCGGTTTGTGTTTGTCGGCTGCTTGTGCTATCATAGAGAAAACAGGGCACGAAATGCCCTAAAACAGGAGGAAGCCGTTATGGAAAAAATCAAGCTTGAGGTTGCAGGCATTCCGGCTGTCCTGTACGGCAAGCGCAGCCGCAGGGTCTATCTCTATGTCCACGGCAAAAACGGCAGCGCAGCCGAGGCTGCCCGCTTTGCCCGCACAGCTTGCCCGGCAGGCTGGCAGGTTCTGGCTGTCGATCTGCCGGAGCACGGCACCCGGAAAAACAGCCCGGAAAAGCTGGTGCCGTGGGTGGTTACCCGGGAGTTGCAAGCGGTCTACGCCCGGATGCAGCCGGTGTGGAAGCAAATCCGTGTGTACGGGGTCAGCATCGGTGCGTGGTTTGCCATGCAGGCGTTGCAGACGCAAACGCCGGAAAAGGCACTGCTTGTCTCCCCGGTGGTGGATATGGAAAAGCTGATCCTTGACCTGATGCAGCAGGCAGGGGTAACGGAGGAGCAGCTGCACGCGGCAGGGGAGATCCCCACCGCCATGGGGGAGACCCTCTCGTGGCCGTATCTGTGCTGGGTGCGGGAACATCCGCTGCATTGGAAGGTACCCACACAGGTGCTCTATGCCGATACAGACCCCCTTACCGGGCACACCGCTATGGAGCGGTTTCGGCAGCAGACCGGGGCGCACCTGACCATTCTGGAGGGCGGGGAGCACTGGTTCCACACCGAGACCCAGCTGGCCGCTCTGCAAAGCTGGGAGGAACACAATTGTTGAACCTTACCGAACAGAAAGCCACGCTGGCAGAGCTGGAATTGCTGGTAGCGGTGCGCTGCCGGGTGTTGCGGGCAGCCAATCAGCTGCCGGAAGATACTCCGCTGCCGGAGGTGGAGAGCCAGACACGGACCTATTACCAGAAGGCCTTTGCCGAGAACACCCACACGGCGTATCTCCTTTGGGACGGTGAAACGCTGGCAGGCACCGGCGCCGTGAGCTATTTTCAGGTCATGCCCACCGTCCATAACCCCACCGGTCGGAAAGCCTACCTTATGAATCTGTACACCGCACCGCAGTACCGGCGGCAGGGCATTGCGACCCGCATCCTGACCCGGTTGGTGGAGGATGCGCACCGGCGCGGGGTGACGGCCATCTCGCTGGAAGCGACCGCAATGGGCAGGCCGCTGTATGAAAAGTTCGGCTTTGTACCCATGGAACATGAAATGGAACTGCCGGAATAAAACAAAACGCCGCTGACGGCTTTGTGCATCGTCAGCGGCGTTTTGTTTATTGAAAACAGGATTGTGAATGGTGGGATTAAATCAGACCTTTGCTTCGCTGTTGTGCTCAGCCTTCTTGTAAGCGGAGAAGGAATGGAACACAATGTTCAGGCCCAGCACGATCAGCAGCACGGCAAGGATCAGCTGCAGGCCGTTTGCGATGAACACAGCGCCCCAAGTGGTCTCACCGGCAGGGATGGTAACAGAAGCGGCAGTGCTGATGGCCTTGACCATAGCGATCAGGCGCTGCACCAGTGCGGTAAAGGTAACGCACAGCATGATGATCAGCGGAGGGAACAGCATCTTGTTGCTGCGGCCGGTCACCTTCAGGAACACGCACAGGGTAGCCAGCACCAGTGCGCTCAGCAGCTGGTTGGCAGAGCCGAACAGCGGCCAGATGTTGGCGTAGCCGATCTTGGTCAGGATAAAGCCGAACACCAGCGTGATAAAGGTGGAGAAGTACACATTGCAGAACAGCTTGCGCCAACCCTCAGCGTGTTCCATATCGTCCACGCTGAACAGCTCCTGAAAGCTCATGCGGCCAATGCGGGCCACGGCATCCAGACTGGTCAGAGCCAGTGCGGAAACGCACATGGTCATAAACACGGTGGCAGCGTAAGCGGGCACGCCGAACATCTCAAAGAAACCGGCAACGCCGCGGCTGAAGATCTGGAACGGGGTACCGGCGGCAGGGGTGCCGTCGGCAGCTGCGGCAGCACCGGCCACGCACAGAGCCAGAACAGCCAGCAGGCTTTCAAGGATCATGGCACCGTAGCCGACCTTCAGCATATCCTTCTCGTTCTCAACGGTCTTGGAGGAAGTACCGGAGGAAACAAGGCTGTGGAAGCCGGAAACTGCACCGCAAGCCACGGTGACGAACAGGATGGGGAACATGGTGCCCAGCTTTTCGTTGGTAAAGCCGGTGAACACAGGCAGGTTCATGGTGGGGTGTGCCACCAGCAGGCCGACCACAGCACCTACGATCATGGCCACGAACATAAAGGTGGTCATGTGATCACGGGGCTGCTTGAGCAGCCACATGGGCAGCACGGCAGCAAAGAAGATGTACACAAAGGTGATGTAGCTCCAAGCGGCCTTGCCCAGGATCAGGGGCAGGTTGGCGCCGATAACAAAGGACAGCACAATGAACACGATGCTGACAACGCTTTCCTTCCAGCCGGAGAAGTTGAACTTTTTCTGCAGCAGGCCAAAGATAACGGCAAACACCATGAACATGATGGACACCATACCGGCAGCGCCGTTGGTCTTGGCGGCCTCAACCATTGCGCCGTCTGCGCCGAAGGCATTGAAGGTGCCGGCAACCATGTCCGCAAAGGCGGCAATAACGATGCCGCAGAACAGCCAGCAGAACAGCAGGAACAGCTTGCGGCCGGTCTTGCCGATGTATTTTTCGATCAGCATACCCATGCTCTTGCCGTCGTTCTTAACGGAAGCATACAGGGCACCAAAGTCGGTGACAGCGCCGAAGAAGATGCCGCCCAGCAGCACCCACAGCAGCACCGGCAGCCAGCCGAAGGCTGCGGCCTGAATGGCACCGGTAACAGGGCCTGCACCGGCAATGGAGCTGAACTGGTGGGCAAACACCGTCCAGCCATTGGTGGGCACATAGTCCCGGCCATCCTCGTGGACGACTGCCGGGGTCTTGGCAGCGGGGTCGATGCCCCATTTGTTGGCCAGCCAGCGGCCGTAAAGCACATAAGCGCCAAACAGGCACACCGCTGCGATCAATACGATGACCAGCGTATTCATAGTTTTCTACCTCTTTCCTTTTTTCACTCCGCAACAGGTTCGGAACGATAGGATGCCGTCCGGCAAAGTGCTTCCCCGGAGCGTAAAAAACCTTCGTCCTCAGCACATGACCGGGTTCCGGCCACGCTCCGAAGACGAAGGCTTCTGCTCCCGCCTGCCAGGGCAGGAGCAATACTCCGCGGTACCACTTCGCTTGCTGTGTTAAAACAGCCACTCTCCCACGCATGGTACACTGACCATGCTGCCCGATAACGTGGGCTGGACGGCACCGTGCTACTAAGGGGCACAAAACCCGGTTCACACAGGCTGCTCGCAGGCGAGGGTCCTCTGCTCCTGACTGCCGCTTTTTCACCCGAGAAGCGGCTCGCTGAAAGAGGGTGATGCAGAAGATCATGTCCTGTTCCTTGCATTTGCTGAATGATTGTGTCCTACTTTATTCCCGTTTTCATCAATTGTCAATATTTCTGTCACAAGTTCAGAGGATACGCCAATTCAAGCCATTTTCTGGGAATAATTTTTAGATGATTTTATTTCATGTGTGAAGAGAATAGAACTTAATGGTACCTTAATTGAAAACCATTCACCAACAGGTCTTGACTTTCACACTTTGAAGTGCTAAAGTAATAGCGTGCAGAATATCCCGCGCGGCAGCACAGTCTGGCTTGCCAGCTGCCGCCGCTGTTATAATAAGGAGAAAAACAATGGCTGAAAAAAATTCCAGAAGAAACGAGACGACGGATGCGCTCTTTGATGCCATCCTCAGTCTGGAGAGCCGGGAAGAGTGCTACGCTTTTTTTGAGGATCTGTGCACTGTAAAGGAGATCTCAGATATGGCACAGCGCTTACAGGCTGCAAAGCTCCTGCTGGACGGTGCCACCTACGAGCAGATCGTCAAGGCGGTGGAGATCAGCACTGCCACCATCAGCCGCATCAACCGCTGCATCCAGTACGGCTCCGGCGGCTACCGCGACACCTTTGAGAAGGTGCGCGCACAGGCAGAAAAGCAGTAACAGCCGTACCCGCCACAGCATAGGATAGGGCACACGACCGGAAAGGAAGGTTTTGCCCTATGATGATCGATACACCCTGTGCCCGTTCTCAGTGCCCGGAAATGCCCAAGGTCAGTCTGGATCAGGCTGTCGTGGACCTGATGGAAAGCATTGCCCTGCAGGAAACGGCGCTCAGCCACATTTTGTGTGCCGAAAGCCGGAAGATGCAGAAAGCCATGGATCTGGACGGTCTGGATCTTTGCAAGCTGCTGGAGGTGAACGACTCCGCTACCAACATGGTGCACGCCGTAGCAAACCTTGAGCTGGTGCTCAAGGATAAGCTGGAGTTCATCTCCAACAACCTCTATGTCCCGGGGGACAGCAGCTGCCCATCACCTGCGCAGTAACGCTTTTGCAGGGGACGGTCTCTGCCGCAATTTGATCCGTGAAAATGCAATGCCGGGCAGCCCGCGGGCTGCCCGGCATTGTGCTGCCCCGCGCTGCCACAAGGGAGGCTGCTGTGCAAAATACGGCGCAGCGGCCTCCTTTTTTAGGAAAAATCTGCATAAGAGACAGAAAAATCTTTTGTTGGAATTGCTGATGTATCAAATCTGTGCTATACTATTGGATGTATCACCATGAAAGCGAGGAATAAAACATTGCTGCATTATGATGCAATCCTATTTGATGTGGACGGGACGCTGATCGATTCAGCCCCCGGTATCATTCATACATTGCAAGAGGTTTTCTGCACCATGGGTGTGGATGTATCCGGTATCAACCTGCGCCGCTATCTGGGCCCGCCCCTGCGCAAAAGCTTCGGCGAGCACTTTACCGACCCGGCGCTGATCGAAAAAGCTACCGATCTTTACCGCACGAGTTACGCGGTGAAGGGCAGTCACGAGTGTGCCGTGTTCCCGGGCGTTCTGCAGATGCTGCAAACCCTGAAAGACGCGGGTTTTCTCCTGTGCACTGCCACCTCCAAGCCCACCAAGGTGGTCACCCCCATTCTGGAAGAGCAGGGGCTGGCACAGTATTTTGATTTTATCGGCGGTGCTTCTATGGACGAAAGCCGGGACACCAAGACCGAGGTCGTGCGTTATGTGCTCAGCCAGCCCGCCTTGCAGGGCAAGCGGGTGCTGATGGTGGGCGACCGTAACGATGATATGCGGGGCGCTGCCGACTGCGGTCTGGATGCTGCCGGTGTGCTGTATGGCTACGGCAGCCGGGAAGAGCTGGAACCCTTCCATCCGGTGCTGCTGGCCGAAAGCTGCACCGACCTTACCGACCGGCTGCTGGCAGCCCGGGTATGACAGGAAGTTTCATTCCTTCGGAAGGAGAATGGATAGAATATGAGAAGCAATAACCAAAAGGAGAATCAGGCGCTGACCCCGATGCAGAAGCAGGCGGTGCTGGTGTGCATCGTGTGTGCACTGGCGGCGCTGCTGACCATCGGCATCACCCTTACCATGCTCAAGCGGGGTAAGAACCCGACGGAGCAGCCGGGGGATTCTTCTATTATTACCCCCGCGCCCGCCCCGGAAGGGGAGGAGGATATCTCCGACCACTATCAGATCAACGAGACCTCCAGCGCGCTGCTCACCGGGACCGCCGATGCCGGCAATGCCTATCAGGAGCAGACCCTTTTTATCGGCGATTCCAACACGGTGCGTCTGTACGCCAGCGGTCTGATCTCATTGCAGCAGTTCTGCGCAAAAGAGGGCATTGGCACCAGCGCCGCCCTGCATGAGGGCATCGTCACCTTCAAGCGGGACGATAACCGCTACACCATCGCACAGGCAGTGGCAAAAATGAAGCCCCGCCGGGTGGTCATCATGCTGGGCACCAACGATAACGGCATGAACACCGAGGACTTTATCAGCAACTACACCGCGCTGGTACAGGCCATTCAGGCCAGCTATCCCTATACCGATATCATCGTCAACACGGTGCCGCCGGTCCCGTCCAACCACTCCAACTACCCCAACATGGATCAGACCCGTATTGATGATTTCAACATGGCGCTGCTGACCATGTGCGAGCAGCTGGGTGTCAAGTTCCTCAACTCTGCCGAGGCGCTTAAGGACGCCAACGGCTACGGCAATGTGGATTACTACCAGAGCGGGGACATCCACCTCAAGCCCGCAGGTCTGAAGGTGCTGCTGAAGTATCTGCGTACCCACGCCTATGAGACCGAGGACCGCCGCCCGGACACCAATAACATCCCCACCCGCGCCGAGTATACCGCTAACCCCAGCTCTGCCGTGGAAGCACCCAGCAGCTCGGAGGAAGTCTCTTCCTCGGCTGTTGAGGAAAAAACGGAGTATCAGGCCGGTTACCGTGTAGATAAAACCGGCGGCGGTACCCTGACCTGCGGCAACGAGAGCGGCAAGTCTCTTACCGTCAAGGTGACCAGCGCCGCCCAGACTGTTACTGTCACCGCAGTGCCGGAGGACGGCTATGTGTTCGTCAAGTGGAGCGATGGCGTGACCAAGCGCACCCGCACGGATACCAATTTTGACCAGAACGTGGATGTGACAGCTGTGTTTGCGGCAGCCTCTATCCAGATCAGCAGCAGCGGCAAGGCTGCGCTGGGGGATTCCTACACCTTCAAAGCTACCCTCAAGGGCAAGTATCTGGATACTTCCAGCATCCGCTGGTATGTCAATGGCAGCGAGGTGACACAGGCTGCCGGCAAGACCACCGTAAAGGGCGAGGTAGACCCCTCCATGCTGGGCGGCACCTTCCGGGTGTACGCCACCGCCAGCTATAATGACTGCACTGTGACCAGCAACAAGCTGGAACTTTCGGTCAGCGGTGCATCGTCCAGCTCGTCCAGCAGCAGTTCCAGTGCATCCTCTAAGGAGGATAAGCCTGCTTCTTCCAAGGAAGAAACGTCCTCCTCTAAGGAGGACAAACCGGCCTCTTCCAAGGAGGAGAAGCCCGCTTCTTCCTCCTCGAACGGTACTTCTGAAAGCACCAGCAGCTCCTCCAAGGTAGAGAAGCCCGCCTCCTCTGCGGCTTCTTCTAAGGTAGAAAAGCCCACTTCTTCTTCGCAGAGCAGCTCCTCCTCCAAGGTGGAAAAACCTGCTTCTTCTAAGCAGGAGCACACGGCTTCCTCCAAGGAAGATGCACCGGCAAACTCTAAAGAGGAAAAGCCCGCGTCCTCCAAGACCGAAGCCAGCGCCAGCAAGGAAGCTGCCAACTAAGGGCACATTCCGCGCCCGCGCCGCATAGGCTGGCGTGAGAGGAAGGTGGAGCCCTATGTACTGGCAAGAAATGCGCACACCCTCCCTGCCCGGGGAGAACGACGTGACCAACGGCAGCGTGGATTACTACGATACCGACTGGGAAAATGTGGATAACAGCGCATTGGAGGAAGAAATGCAGAAATGCGGTCTGACACCCTGCGAGGGAAAGATGCTGTGCCCGGACAACACCCCGGCACAAACAGACCTGTCTGCGTATGAAATCGTTTCTGAATAACGAGAAGCCAGCTCTGCCGGGGGTGGGGCTGGCTTCTCCCTGTTGATACACAAGTGGGAAATGCTGAAAAGAAAGTGAGATACTATGGCAAAATATTATTGCATCCTGTTCGATGCGGACAATACGCTGCTCAACTTTGACGCAGCGGAAAACAAGGCGCTGGCCGAAACGCTGGTAAACTACGGTATCGAGCCGGATGCTGAGACCGTGCAGACCTACCGCACCATCAACGAGGAACTGTGGCGGCAGCTGGAAAAAGGCCAGATCCGCCGCGAGAAGCTGTTCGGCGAGCGGTTCAGCCGCTTTTTAAAAGCCATCAATGCCGCCGGTGACGGTGTGGAGATGAACCGCTTCTATCTGGAGCAGCTGTCCACACACCCGGATCTGATGAGCCCGGAGGTGCTGGACGTGTTGCGCGAGCTTTCGGAGGTGGCAACGCTGGCCATCGTCAGCAACGGCGCGCAGAAGGTGCAGACCCGCCGTCTGGCAGAAAGCGGCGTGATGAACTTTATGGAGGACGTGTTCATCTCTGAGAAAATGGGCTGCGAAAAGCCCAATGCCCGCATCTTTGATGCGGCTCTGCGCGCGCTGGGCGTGGAGAACCGGGAGCACGTTCTGATGGTGGGCGACAGCCTGGCCAGCGATATTCAGGGCGGCAGCAACGCCGGGCTGGATACCTGCTGGTATAACCCCAACCACGCTGAGAACCCCGGTAAGGTGATCCCCACCTACGAGATCGCCAGTCTGGAGGAGCTGTATCCGCTGGTGATGGAGCAGGAGGAGCTGGCCAATGTTGGCCTGAAGAACCGCCGCCACCAGTGCTGAAACTAGAAAAAGAACGGATAACGGATTAAAACTATGCTGATACATTTGGAAAAACTGGGTAAGACCTTTGGCGAAAAGGTGGTGCTGCACGATGTGACCGCCAGTGTCGAGCGGGAAGACCGCATCGGCATTGTGGGACAAAACGGTGCAGGCAAGACCACCCTGCTCAAGATCCTTACCGGCGAATATCAGGACTACGAGGGCGAGTTCAGCGTGACCCACGGAGTGACGCTGGGCTATCTGGAGCAGAACGCAAAGCTGGACGCCACGCTGGATATCTACGGCGAGATGCGCGCCACCTTTGCCCCGGTGCTGGATGCCATGGCGCAGATGCAGATCTTGGAGCGCCGCATGGCTGCCCAGCCGGACAACGCCGACCTGCTGGCACAGCACGATGCTTTGCAGAATATTGTGGACGCCGCCGACGGCTACAATATGGACGTGAACATCAAAAAGGTGCTGTCCGGCATGGGATTTGCGCAGGATACATGGCAAAAGAACATTGCGGTGCTCTCCGGCGGCGAGCTGACGCGGCTGCGTCTGGCAAAGCTGCTGCTGGAAAAACCGGATGTCCTCATTCTGGACGAGCCCACCAACCACCTGGACTTTGCCACCATGGAATGGCTGGAAAACTACCTCAAGGGCTACTCCGGTGCGGTGCTGGTGGTCAGCCACGACCGCTATTTTCTCGATAATGTCTGTACAAAGATCTGGGAGGTATCCTTCCAGACCATGACCACCTACAAGGGCAACTTCTCGGCCTACCTGCCCCAGAAGGAGGCAGCCGATGCCCTGCGCCAGAAGCAGCACGATGCTGACGTAGCACTGGCTGAAAAGTTGCAGGACTATGTAGACCGCAACCTTGTGCGCGCCTCCACCACCAAAATGGCGCAGAGCCGCCGCAAGCAGCTGGAAAAGCTGGAGATCACCGAGGCACCCAAAGACGAGACGAACCAGCTGAAATTCCGCTTTGAATATGACGTAGAGCCGTGGAATGAGCTGGTGATGCTGAAAAACCTCAGCATCAAGATCGGGGAGCGCACCCTGCTGGAACCCTTTACCTATACGGTCTGCCGCGGGCAGCGGCTTATCATTGCCGGCCCCAACGGTGCAGGCAAATCCACCCTGATGCAGGTGCTGGATGGCAAGCGCCGTCCCTCCGACGGCATGGTGCGGCTGGGCACCGGGGCGCGTCCCAGCATCTTTGCCCAGCAGCAGAACCGTCTGGGACAGGGCAGGGTCATTGACGTCATCTGGAACAAGTACCCCCGCATGACCGAGCTGGAGGTGCGCAGCCACCTTGCGAAGCTGGGCTTCCGGGGCGATACGGTGTTCAAGCCCTGCGAGGCACTGTCCGGCGGCGAGCTGGCGCGTCTGCGCTTTGCGGAGATCGTGCTGGAGCGCCCGAATCTGCTGTTTCTAGACGAGCCCACCAACCACTTGGACATCTATACCCGCGAAAACCTGACCGAAGCACTGATGGCCTACACCGGCACCCTGCTGCTGGTCACCCATGATCGTCACCTGATGAACAGTCTGGCCTGTCCCATCCTCTACCTTGAGGACGGCAAGGCGGTGCTTTACCCCAGCTACGATGCCCTGATGGGACGCGCCGCCCCGGTGCAGGCTGCCCAGAAGGCTGCCGAGCCCGCCAAGACCGGCTACGGCAAGGAGCAGCGCCGCCGCCGCGCCGAGCTGCGCGCCAAGATCAAGGCCTGCGAGGATGAGATGGAGGCCTGCGGTGCACGCGAGGTGGAACTGGACAACGAGATCAACTCCCCGGAGGTTTACAACGACCCCGACCTGCTGCGCCAGAAAAGCGATGAACTGAGCGACCTGCGCTTCCATCAGGAAGAGCTTTTTGCCGCATGGGAAGCCGCCATGGAAGAGCAGGAAGCCTACGAGCAGACGCAGCAGCCCGAAGAATAAAGGAGCGTATCCTCTATGCCTAAAAATCACCGCAGCTATCAAAAAACACGGCACATCGCCCTGTCTGGTCTGCTGTTTGCACTGGCCATGGCGCTTTCCTTCATCGAGGGTACGCTGGTCATCCCGGGGCTTTTGCCGGGCATGAAGCTGGGACTTGCCAACATCGTGGTCATGTACGCCTTGTTCTTCATGGGTCCCCGGCAGGCCCTGGTGCTGGATGTGCTCAAGGCGCTGTTCGTCTTTCTGGTGTCCGGTTTCACGGCGGGCTTCCTCTCGCTGTGCGGCGGGCTTTTGTCCCTTGCGGTGATGTGGGTGCTGTATTATCTTCTGCCGGTGCGCCCTACATGGTTCATCCTGTCGGTCTGCGGCGCACTGGCACATAACGTGGGGCAGCTGCTGGGCGCGGGAGTCATCATCTCCTCGTCCTTGTCGCTGTACTACGCGCCGGTCATGCTGGTGCTGGGGCTTGTCATGGGTGCGCTCACCTCGGTCACCCTGCGGGCGCTGCTGCCCGCGCTGGGCAAAATGGGCTTCAACACCCACGAAAACCGCCCCGAATGACCGACCATTCCGGCAAGGCAGTTGCATTTTGGCCGGAAATCTGTATAATAAGGAAACAACTGTATTTTTATCAAAAAGACCCCAAAGGATAGCGCTGCCGCAGCATGGAAACTCGAGCGGCAGTCGGGAGGTGTTTGTATATGTCTGAAAAAGTTACCATCAAGGTCGAGCGTAAGGAACTCCATCTGCCCACCATCGCACTGCGCGGGCTGGTGGTGTTCCCCAACAACCTTGTTCATTTTGAAGTCGGGCGGGAAAAGAGCATTGCCGCTGTGGAGTGGGCTATGGCCAACAACTCCAACGTATTTCTGGTTGCCCAGAAGGAGATGGAGACCAGTGAGCCCACCCAGCAGGACCTGTACACCTACGGCGTAGTAGCCGAGGTCAAGCAGGTGCTGCGCGTGTCGGACGAGCTGGTCAAGGTGCTGGTGGAGGGCAAGTATCGCGCCAAGCTGACCGAGCTGGATACCACCGGCGATTTTCTGCTGTCTGCTGTGCGCTCCGCTCCGGTGCGTGCCGCGAAGCCCGAAGAAGCTGTGGAGACCGAAGCACTGCTCCGCGCCCTCAAGACTGGTTTTGACGAGTATCTGGGCATGAACCCGCGCCTTGCCAAGGACGTGGTGTTCACCATCGTTTCCAGCGATGACCCCATGTTCCTCACCGAGTATATGCCGGCAAACCTCTTGTTCCGCTATGAGGACAAGCAGGCTGTGATGAACGAGAACACCCTCAACGGCCGTTTGCAGCGCCTTGTGGAGATGTTGCGCCGTGAATGTCAGGTGATGAAGATCGAAAAGGAGATCGCGGAAAAGGTCAACGAGTCCATGGACAAGAACCAGCGCGATTACTACCTGCACGAGCAGCTGCACATCATCAACGACGAACTGGGCGAGGGGGACGATACCCACGCCGAGGCCGATGATTACCGCCGCAAGATCCGGGAGCTTCACCTTGCCGAGGACAGCGAGAAAAAGCTGCTCAAGGAGGTAGACCGTCTGTCCCGGATGCAGAGCAGCAATCAGGAAGCTACGGTCATCCGCACCTATCTGGATACTTGTCTGGATCTGCCGTGGAACACCATGACCGTGGATGATCTGGATATCCACCGCGCCCAGCAGATCTTAGACCGGGATCACTACGGCCTGAAAAAGGTCAAGGATCGCATTCTGGAAATGCTTGCCGTGCGCAAGCTGGCACCGGATGTAAAGGCACAGATCATCTGCTTGGTCGGCCCTCCGGGTGTTGGCAAGACCAGCATTGCACGTTCCATCGCCGAAAGCCTTGGCCGTAAGTATGTGCGCATCAGTCTGGGCGGCGTGCGGGATGAAGCCGAGATCCGCGGCCACCGCCGTACCTACATCGGTGCCATGCCCGGCAAGATCATCAGCGCCATGATCACCGCCAAGTCCTCCAATCCCCTGATGCTGCTGGACGAGATCGACAAGCTGGCAGGGGACTTCCGGGGCGACCCGGCGGCGGCTTTGCTGGAAGCGCTGGACCCGGAGCAGAACAGCACCTTCAACGATCATTTCATCGATATCCCGTTTGATCTGAGCCATGTGCTCTTTATCACCACCGCCAATGATCTGGGCAGCATCCCCGGCCCGCTGCGCGACCGCATGGACGTCATCGAGCTGCCCAGCTACACCCGCGTGGAAAAGTATAACATTGCCCGCAAGCACTTGCTGCCCAAGCAGCTCAAGGCCTGCGGCCTGACCGGCAAGGTCACCATGAACCAGAGCGCGCTCTACGGCATCATCGATGGCTACACCCGCGAGGCCGGTGTGCGTAATCTGGAGCGTACCATCACCAGCGTGCTGCGCAAGTGCGCCCGCAAGATCGCTGCCGGCGAGGTGGAAAGCGTAGCTGTTACCGCTACCATGCTGGAGGAGCTGCTTGGCCCCCGCATCGTCAAGCCGGACTTCCTCAATCGCACCAACGCCGTGGGCATCGCCAACGGTCTGGCATGGACCAGCGTAGGCGGCGAGACCCTGCCCATCGAGGTGCAGGTCATGGATAACGGCACCGGCAAGATCACCGTTACCGGCTCTCTGGGCGATGTGATGAAGGAGAGCGCACAGCTGGCCATCACCTACGCCCGGGTCCATGCCGCTGAGTACGGCATCGACCCGGAGCGCCTCAAGAAGTGCGACCTGCACATCCACGCCCCCGAGGGCGCAGTGCCTAAGGACGGCCCCTCGGCCGGTGTTACTCTGACCACCGCTCTCATCTCCTGCCTGTCCGGCATCCCGGTGCGGGGTGATGTGGCCATGACCGGCGAGATCACCCTCCACGGCAATGTGCTGCCCATCGGCGGTCTGCGGGAGAAGAGCATGGCGGCGTACCGCGAGGGGATGAAGACCGTCCTCATCCCGAAGGATAATCTGTCCGACCTGTACGAGGTGGACGACGAGGTCAAGAAGAACATCGAGTTCCTGCCCATGTCCAATCTGTCGCAGGTGCTCGCCGCCGCACTCCTCAAGCCCAAGACGGTATCGGCGGGCCATCCTCGTGCCAAGAAGGGAAAGCCCGCTGAGGC